>Ga0214923_10000647_pt1 | contig 51428 bp, 47 predicted proteins | sample LL1510_MetaG_FD_177993 | JGI IMG/M metagenome (GOLD analysis project Ga0214923, IMG submission 177993) | Freshwater microbial communities from Lake Lanier, Atlanta, Georgia, United States - LL-1510 | ecosystem: Environmental > Aquatic > Freshwater > Lake | place: USA: Georgia | collected...
TATTACCCGAGTTCAATGCACTTGAAAACGTTTCTATTCCTGCTTGGATTGCCGGGAGAAAAAAGAGTGAGGTAAAAGAAGCGGCAACTGAGCTACTGAAAAAAATGGGATTGGAAAACAGACTCACACACAAGCCTTCAGAATTATCAGGTGGGGAGCAACAGCGTGTGGCAGTAGCCAGGGCATTGATTAATAAACCTTCTATTGTGTTGGCAGATGAGCCTACTGGTAATTTAGATTCTGCACATGCAAGAGAGTTGCATCAGTTGTTTATTTCATTAAAAAACGAACTGGGACAAAGCTTTCTTATTGTCACACACAATGAGGAATTGGCAGCACAAAGTGATCGCGTCTGGACGATGCGTGATGGACGAATCGTTTAAGCTTTTTGCAAGCGTGGTTTCCAGGGAACCTCTGGCGCATTTAATAATTTACCAGTGTAGCGGGCCAGTACAAATAAATAATCGCTGAGTCGATTCAAATAAATGATAACAAGGGGCTCTACCGCCAAACCTTCATAGCCCATTCGTACACAACAACGCTCTGTTCTGCGGCAAATGCATCTTAAAATATGTAATTGAGAAACAGTAGGATGCCCAGATGGGAGGATAAAGCTTTTCATCACGGGTAACTCACTAGTCATCCGATCAATTTCTTTTTCTAATAGTTCCACATCTGCTTCGATTAGATCGGGGAGCGCGAATCCTGGCTCTTTTTCGGGATCACAAGCAAGAGAGGAGCCAATAGTGAACAATCGATCTTGTATTTCCGATAAAATTTTTTTTCCCGTTTCATCTGGTATCAAATCCAGGCAAAGGCCAACATAAGAGTTTAGTTCATCGACGGTGCCATAGGCTTCAATGCGTAAATGCGACTTGGGTACTTTTGTTCCTCCAATCAGCGACGTGGTTCCGTTATCTCCTGTTTTTGTATAGATCTTAAACGCCATGTAAATAGGGTCGTGTTTTAGGGCCCAAATGTACTGTAACAATGGCGAAGACCGAAGGTTCGATTCCTGTAAAAAAAATTAGGAGTGTGCAGTTGCTTTGCTAAAAATCGGATTAAGTTTATCGGTCTCAATAACCCCATCTCTTAAACGAACGATGCGACGGGAGTGATTGGCAATATCCTCTTCGTGTGTAACAACTACAATTGTATTTCCATTGTGAAAGATCTCTTCAAAAATTTCCATGATTTCAGCAGAGGTCTTACTATCCAAATTTCCAGTAGGTTCATCTGCGAGAATAAGTGAAGGATCATTGACGAGTGCTCTGGCAATCGCAACGCGTTGACATTGTCCACCCGATAATTCGTTAGGGCGGTGATGGCTACGATCTGTCAGTTTCACCAGCTCCAACATTTGCATGGCTTTTTCTAATCTTTCTTTTTTCTTCATACCCGCATATACCAAGGGTAGTGCTACATTTTCTGCAGCGGTTAAACGGGGTAGCAGATTAAATTGTTGAAAGACGAATCCAATTTCTTTGTTACGAACCGTTGCCAATGCATCGTCTGCCATTTGGCTAACATCATTATTGTTTAATACATAACGGCCATCTGTAGGAGTATCCAAACAACCAATGATATTCATCAGGGTGCTTTTTCCCGAACCAGAAGGTCCCATCAGCGCAACATATTCATTTTTAAAAATATCCAGCGAAAGCCCTTTGAGCACGGGTAATTCATGTTTGCCCATGAAATAGCTTTTTCTGATTTCTTCCAAATGAATAATTGGGTTTGACATATGTTGTTTTTACTGGCAGAGACAAAGATAACTCATCCCTTTTGCTATCTTCGCCCCCAATGGACAAGCAGAAGCAAATAGTGATGAGCGGTATACGCCCCACCGGATTTTTACATCTGGGAAATTACTTTGGGGCCCTGCGTAATTATGTTCGTATGCAGGAGGAGTATACTTGTTATTTTATGGTGGCCGATTTGCATTCATTGACCACACATCCTGATACTCGAGAACTCAAAGAAAATGTAAACAGAGTGTTGGCCGAAAATATTGCCTGTGGTTTGGATCCCGAAAAAGTAGCCCTGTATTGTCAAAGCCATGTGCCTGAAACAGCAGAGTTGTATTTGTATTTAAATATGCTCGCTTATAAAGGGGAATTGGAAAAAACGGTCACTTTCAAAGACAAGGCTCGTTTGCATCCCGAAAATGTAAATGCAGGACTTCTTACCTATCCTGTATTACAAACTGCAGATATCATTCTTCATCGTGCTGCACTGGTGCCTGTAGGAAAAGATCAGGAGCAACACCTTGAAATGGCCCGCAACTTTGTACAGCGATTCAATCATCGCTATGGGGAAATTTTTCCTGAGCCACACGCTTTCAATTATGGAAGTGAATTAGTGAAAGTTCCTAGTTTGGACGGTGCAGGAAAAATGAGCAAGAGTGAGAATAACCTGGCCACATTATATCTCTCTGACGATGATGAGCTGATTCGTAAAAAAGTGATGAAGGCCAAAACAGATGCGGGACCTACCACACCCCATTCAGTGAAGCCTGAATATATTGAGAATATTTTTCAGTTGATGCGATTGGTTAGTGATCAAGCAGTTGTGGAGAGTTATGAGACTGCTTTTAACAATTGTACGATCAGGTATGGGGACCTAAAAAAACAACTGGCCGAAGACATGATTCGTTTTATTTCTCCCATTCGTGAAAAGGCAGAAGGTATTCGGAATAATGCTGTTTACTTGCGTCAGGTAATGGAGGCGGGAGCTGAAAAAGCTCGTGCCAGTGCGCGTGCAACAATGACGAAAGTTAGAAGCGCTATGGGTCTTAACTATTACTGATTTTTCCTACTTTTAACCCCCACCTAAAATTGGGCATCGGATACCGGAATGGCAAAGGCAAAAAAACCCAAACACATTGCAGTAGCAGGTAATATCGGAGCGGGTAAAACCACGTTGACCGAGCTACTTAGTAAACATTATAAATGGATTCCGCATTTTGAAGATGTGGACCATAATCCATATCTCATGGACTTTTATGAGGATATGCCCCGGTGGAGTTTCAATTTGCAAGTGTACTTTTTAAATAGTCGCCTTCGTCAGTTGGTGGAAATTCAGCAAGGTACAGAAACCGTAATCCAGGATCGTACCATTTATGAAGATGCAAACATCTTTGCGCCCAACCTTCATGAAATGGGGTTGATGAGCAAACGTGATTTTGATAATTACTACAATTTTTTCCAGACGCTTAAATCATTAGTGCAACCGCCAGACCTTTTAATCTACTTACAGGCCTCTGTTCCTACATTAGTAGGTCAGATCCAAAAAAGAGGACGTGATTACGAGGAAAATATTCGTCTTGATTATCTTAAAAAACTCAATGAATATTATAACAAGTGGATCGGCGGGTATAAGGAAGGGAAGTTGTTGATAATCGATGTAGACAAGAACAAGTTTGCAGAGCGAGAAGAAGATTTTGGAGATATCATCAGTAAAGTAGACGGAGCCTTGTACGGTCTCTTCTAATAATAATTATTGCTCATCGGGCGCTTCAAAGGCCTCTCAATCCATTGTTGCATGAAATACCATCCGCTGAATCCCGAATTATTCAAGCAGAACAGAGAACGTTTTGTAAAAGAATTACCCGCTCAAACCATTGCCATTTTTGGAAGTAATGACGCTTTTCCATCCAATGGAGACGCCTTGCATGCCTTTAAACAAAACAGTGATTTGCTTTGGCTCTGTGGTATTGAGCAGGAAGACACGATGCTGGTATTATTCCCAGACAATCCGGATCCCAAATACAGAGAGGTGTTGGTGTTGGTGCGCCCCAATGAATTAAAAGAGAAGTGGGATGGTCGCCAGTTGCGCGTGAAAGAAGCACAGGCAATCAGTGGTATTTCGACGATTGTGTGGTTGGATAGCATCGATGCGCTTTTACAGACTTGGATTCATTTAGCTGATACGATTTGTTTGGATAGTAATGAAAATGATCGCAAGGCTAGTTTGATTCGAAGCCGTGAGTATCGTTTTATTGATGAAATCCAGCAACGCTACCCCTTGCATCAGTACTGCCGCGCAGCAAAAATTATGCGCGAAGTGAGGGCTATCAAAACTTCCTACGAAGTAGAAGTGCTTGAAAAGGCAATTCATATCACTGAGCAAACTTTTCGAAGACTGTTAGGATTTATCCGTCCAGGTGTAATGGAGTATGAAATTGAAGCGGAGATATATCACTCTTTTTTAAATCAACGCGCAACCGGACCTGCATATCATAGCATCATTGCCAGTGGAGATCGTGCACGCACACTTCATTATATTGCCAACAATCAAGTTTGCAAGGATGGCGAATTGTTATTGATGGATTTTGGTGCAGAGTATGGAGGCTACTGCGCGGATTTGACCAGAACGGTTCCTGTAAATGGCAAATTCACACGTCGACAAAAGAATATTTATAATGCATGTCTTCACTTGCATAATTATGCAAAGAGTATTTTAAAGCCAGGAATTACAATTTTGAAGTATACAGATAAAGTGGGTGAGGAAGCTACACAGCAGTTTTTGAAATTAGGTTTGTTGCGTAAGTCCGATGTAAAAAATGAGGATCCCGAAAACAGAGCTTATCGCAAATATCTTTATCACGGCATTTCGCATCATTTAGGAATTGATGTGCATGATCTGGGTACCCGAACGGCTCCAATAAAGCCAGGCATGGTCTTTACTATTGAGCCAGGTATATATGTTGAAGAAGAGCAGTTAGGTGTACGTATTGAAAATAATGTGTGGATTACCCGTACTGGCAATAAGGATTTGATGAAAAATATTCCTATTGAAGCCGATGAGATCGAGTCACTAATGAAACGATCTGTATGATCAAACAACTTCCGAATTTATTTACCCTATTGAATCTTGTTTTTGGCTGTATGGCTTGCGTAGCTGTTTTACAGCCCGGTATTATTTTAGTAGCCGATCCACAGGGACAGTATTACTATGATTTACCAGCACAAATTTGGATGGCATCCTTATTTATTGGAGCAGGAGCAGTAGTGGATTATTTGGATGGTTTTCTAGCACGTTTATTAAAAGCGGGATCTGAAATGGGAAGAGAATTAGATTCTTTGTCTGACGTGGTAACATTTGGAGTAGCGCCTTCTCTAATACTATATCAATTTCTTCGGCTCTCATTGGCTGCAGACCAAGAAGCACTGGATCAAACCACAATTGGGCTTTTGCCCGCTTTTTTTATTCCTGCTGCCGCCGCATGGCGATTGGCGCGCTTCAATTTGAATGCAGGTGCTGCTGCTCCTTCCTATTTTCAGGGTTTACCCGTTCCAGCCGCAGGTCTTTTTGTTGCTTCACTTCCACTTATTTACTGGAATGTCAATGAAGCTTGGGTCCTATCTACTCTTTTAAGTCCTTTATTTTTATATGCTGTGATTGCATTGCTCAGTGGACTTATGATTTCTAAGATTCCCATACTGGCTTTCAAATTCAGTTCCTATACCTGGAAGGAAAATAAATTACGCTACAGCATTGTATTGTTTGCCATTGTTCTTTCAGTTTTCCTAAAATGGCTGGCTATTCCACTCACGATTGTGGGGTACGTTCTCTTATCTTTGTTTTTTAAAAAACAATTTGCATGAGCTATCGAGTAGAAATAAAAGTAATGCCTCACAAAGAATTGCTAGATCCGCAAGGTAAAGCTGTGTTGGGTGGTCTCTCTAATCTTGGACTACAGAGTGTTTCAGACGTAAGGGTAGGTAAAAATATCACCTTACTGGTTGAAGCCCCCTCGGTAGACCAGGCAGAGGCAATCGCACGGGAAGCAGCGGAAAAATTACTTTCTAATCCTGTGATGGAATATTTTGAAGTTCATGCTGAAAAAGCCTGAGCAGACAAAAAAATTATAACGTGACGGATTCAATATCTATAGATCAAAATCCGACTGAACAACACGCACTTTCGTCTCTATATCTGGTTCCTACTCCCATTGGAAATTTACAAGACATTACGCTTCGTTCCCTTGCTGTTTTAAAAGAAGTAGATCTGATTTTAGCAGAAGACACAAGAACGAGTTCTGTTCTTTTACAACACTATCAGATTCAAAAACCGATTACTCCTTTTCATCAGCATAATGAGCACAAAGTGGTTGATCACTTAGTTCAACAACTTGCTGCAGGAAAAAAAATGGCTTTGATTACGGATGCGGGAACTCCTGGTATTTCAGATCCAGCTTTTTTATTAGTTCGCGCTTGTGTTAAAGCGGGTGTTCGGGTAGAGTGTTTACCCGGTGCTACTGCATTTGTTCCGGCTTTAGTCAATAGTGGAATACCTGCTACGCGTTTTTGCTTTGAAGGATTTTTGCCACTCAAAAAAGGACGTCAAACCTTGTTGAAAAAATTAGTAACCGAAGAACGCACGCTAATTTTTTACGAATCTCCCCAGCGATTGTTGAAAACACTCGAAGAGTTTTGTACCTATTTTGGGGAGGATAGATCTTGTAGCGTAAGTAGAGAGTTGACAAAACGGTTTGAGGAAAATTTCAGAGGAACCTTACGCGAGTGTGTTAATCATTTTTCGTCTAAAACAATAAAAGGTGAAATCGTTATCGTCCTCGCTGGATTATCTTAACCTTATTTAATAGCCTACCCATGAATCGTCTATTTTTCTCCCTTCTTTGTTTTGTAATGCTGACTACCGCCTCAGCTCAATCAGACTCTTGGCAACAACGTGTGAGTTATGCCATGGAAGTAGATATGAATGTCCAGACTAATCGCTTTGTCGGAAAACAGCGGCTGGACTACTGGAATAACTCGCCGGATACATTACGTCGCGTATTTTTTCATTTATACTTCAATGCCTTCCGTCCGGGTAGTATGATGGATGTGCGTAGTCGTAGACAAGGTACTATTCAAGTTGGACGTGGAGTAGATTGGGATCAGCGTGTGAAAGATCGAATCGTCAATTTGAAGCCAGATGAAGTAGGAGAGCAAACCGTTCATGAATTAAAAATGAATGGTCGGGTACAAAAGCTGATCAATCATGAAACTATTTTAGAAGTTGTATTGGATAAACCAATTGCCCCGCGTTCAAAAGTGGTATTTGATTTAAACTTTGAAGGACAGGTCCCTCTACAAGTGCGTAGAAGTGGTCGAGATAACCCTACCTCAAAAGTTCGTTACTCGATGAGTCAGTGGTATCCAAAAATTTGCGAGTATGATGAAGATGGATGGCATCCCACTCCGTATGTAGGTCGTGAATTTTATGGTGTTTGGGGAAATTATGATGTGAAAATTAAAATCGATCGCAATTACATTTTGGGAGGTACGGGTTATTTGCAAAATCCTGAGCAGATTGGATACGGCTACGAAAAAAAGGGTCAAGTTGTAAACAGACCTACAGGTGAAAAACTGACTTGGCATTTTTATGCGCCTCAAGTGCACGATTTTATGTGGGCGGCAGATCCTGAGTATATACACCGCTCTCTTCGTGTTCGTGATAGTATTCCCGCAACAAAAACTTCTCCTGCTGTTCCTGAGCTGACGTTGCATTTATTGTATAAGCCTACCAATGAGAAAGCAGAGAATTGGGAGAAAATATTAACCGATGCTGCTCGTGCATTACCCTTTATAGAAAAACATTTTGGGGGGTATCCTTATAAACAATACTCTTTCATTCATGGCGGAGACGGAGGTATGGAATATCCAATGTCTACATTATTGATTGGCCCAGGAGCGTGGTTACATGAATGGATGCACAGCTGGTATCAGGGCATATTGGCGACCAATGAGTCATTGTATGCCTGGATGGACGAAGGATTTACTACGTATGCAGAAGATCGCATCTCTGCCTTTTTGCAATCTGATACGGGATTTGCACATCTTGGCTCCTATCGCGGGTATGTCAATCTTGCAAAAAGTGGTCGGGAAGAACCTTTGACTACCCATGCGGATCACTTTAATACGAATGCTGCGTACAGTGCGGCTGCCTATTCTAAAGGAGCTGTATTCATGGAACAGTTGGGATATGTTACAGGCGCAGCCACTCGCGATCAGATTCTGTTGGACTACTATGATAAATGGAAATTCAAACATCCTACTGTAAATGATCTCATCCGATTGGCAGAAAAAAGAAGTGGGTTGAAACTGGATTGGTATAAAGAGTACTGGGTGAATTCTACCAAAACCATTGATTATGCAATAGACAGTTTGTGGGAAGACGGAAAAGAGACATTAATCAGAATCAAACGCATTGGTTTAATGCCAATGCCTCTTGATGTTCAATTGACCTTTGCGGACGGCTCACGCGAGTTGCATTACATACCTCTTGATTTACAATACGGAGAAAAGCCTGTTGAAGATTCATCGCTACCGCGTAAAGTTTATTCTCCTTGGAAATGGACACATGCAACGTACACGCTATCTACTACAAAAAAATTAGCCACTGTTACGTTGGTTGATATCGATCCTTCTCAGCGATTAGCGGATATTGATCGAAAAAATAATCAATTGAAACTAGACTGGTCCACACCGACTCCCGTTATTGTGCAATAAAATCAGCGAGGGACGTAGAGTAAATATTTTTCTTGAAAAAAGGGAAGTGGAAACAACTGTGTGATTTCGATTTGACGAGGTCTGGTTCCACTTTCTTGGATCTCTTGCGTCAGGTCTCCTCCTTTTAAACAGATCAAGCCGGGCACATGCTCATTCCCCTCGACAGAAGAATGATTATTTAAGAGAGGCTTGCTCCATTTCCATAGTTCTTTTAAGGGCGCAACGGCTCTGGATACAGCGTAATCAAATTTTCTGTTTTTGATTTCTTCTGACCTGGTGTGTTGCGTAGTTAAATTCTTTAGTCCTATTGCTGTTGCTACGGCGTCTACAACTTTTAGTTTTTTAGCGATACTGTCTGTTAAATGAAACTGTACATCCGGAAAAAAAATAGCCAATGGTAATCCGGGAAATCCACCTCCTGTTCCAATATCAATAATTTGCGTGCCTGGTGCAAATGAAAACACAGCAGCTATAGTCAAGGAGTGTAAGATGTGACGTTCGTATAACGCGTCAATATCTTTTCGGGAGATCACATTAATTTTTTCATTCCATTCTCGGTAAAGGGCGTCTAATTTTTCTAGCTGTGTAAGTTGTGTGGAGCTGAAATCTGCAAAGTACTTTGTAATGAGGTTGACTCCGGTGGGTTCAGAAGCAGGCACAACTGACATAATTAACTCCAACTTTTGGCAGGTCTTCTCCACAGCGCTGGGAAGAAGATGAGGTAATAAAAAAACATCCACATGTCTAGAAAGATGAACCAAGGCCAGAGGTCTTTTTCATCCAATTTGGCCATGGATTTATATAGAATGACTGCTTGCGGAATCAACTTTATGGCAGCTACTGCAGTAACCCATTGCCAATTACAAAAAAAGAGAGACACTCCTAGTAGAGGGTAGAATAAAAACTGTGAAATGAAATAGAGACCCAATAAAAATTTATGGAGCGGTTTATAATATTTGGCAGTCGTGTAGTGTCTTGATTTTTGACGCAACCAGCTTCCCCATGTAGTTTTTGGTATTGATCGTGTGATTGCCTCTGGTTCAATGACCACTGCAGTATTTCTGCTATTGGCTAGTTTATTGATGAATAAATCGTCGTCGCCACTAGGGATGTGATTGATAGAAGAAAATCCTTTGTTACGTAAAAAAAGGTCTTTTCGATACGATAAATTACGACCTACACCCATGTAAGGAATGCCAGCCAGCGCATAAGAAAGATACTGAAGTGCAGTGTGGAAGGTTTCAAACCGAATTAATTTATTGAGCAATCCTTTTCTGCGATGATAGCCTCCATATCCCAACACTATTTCTGTTTCTTCTGAGTAAGCATCTTGCATTTTTTCGAGCCAGTGCTCGCTGGATGGAACACAATCTGCATCGGTGAGTAAAAGAATTTCATAATTGGCTTCACGGATGCCAATAGAGAGGGGGTATTTTTTACCGGAAATCAACTTTGCTTCCTGCGTCAACTCAACGATGTGTAAATTTTTAAAGGTTCGCTTCAGTTCTTGCAAAATGAATTTAGAGTCGTCAACGGAATTGTCATTCACCAAAATCACTTCTTTGCTGCTGGGGTATTGTTGTACTAATACCCCCGGAAGGTTGCGCGCTAAATTTTCATCTTCGTCTCGCGCACAAATCACAACCGATACAGGATGCTGACGTTGTGAAACTTTTTCTTTTTTTTGATAAAAAGCCAGTCGGCTAAAAAACCAGCCGTAATAAAATAATTGTATTAGTGCGGCAGTGGTAAAGAGGTAAAAAATGGCGTCTCTCCAGTCTATCATCAACATGGGGGCGAAGATAACAAGAACCTTGTATCTTGCGCAGATAATGGCGGCCTCACAATTCACATTGGAAAAAACGGATCAGGCAACTCAAGCACGAGCAGGTACGATCCGTACTGATCACGGTGAAATCTCGACACCAATATTTATGCCAGTTGGTACGGTGGGGAGTGTCAAAGCCGTCACCCAGCAGCAGTTGGTACAGGATGTTAAGGCGCAAATTATTTTGGGCAATACCTATCATTTGTACTTGCGTCCGGGTTTATCTGTTTTGGAGGCTGCAGGCGGATTACATTCATTTATTGGATGGAACCGTCCCATTCTTACCGATAGCGGAGGTTATCAGGTTTTTTCATTAGCGGGTACCCGAAAGATTAAAGAAGAGGGAGTTACCTTTCAGTCTCACATTGATGGAAGTGCTCATTTGTTTACACCTGAGTCTGTAATGGACATCCAACGTAGTATTGGCGCCGATATTATTATGGCGTTTGATGAGTGTCCACCAGGTGACTGTGACAGGGCGTATGCCACCCGCTCACTGGCATTGACTCACCGCTGGCTCGATCGCTGTTTCGATCATTTTTCTAAAACGGAACCTCGCTACGGCTATACACAAAATTTATTTCCTATTGTGCAGGGTGGTGCATTCAAAGATCTTCGTAAAGAATCCTGCGAATATGTTGCCGCAAAGGGGGCCACTGGTAATGCAATTGGCGGATTAAGTGTGGGTGAGCCTGAACCAGTGCTCTATGAAATTTGTGGCTGGTGTTGTGAGCATCTACCTGCGGATAAGCCCCGTTATTTGATGGGGGTAGGCACACCTTGGAATATTTTAGAATGTATCAGCCTGGGAGTGGATATGTTTGACTGTGTGATGCCCACGCGTAATGGCCGCAATGCCATGCTTTTTACCAGTGAAGGAGTTGTTAATATTGACAACTTGAAATGGGAAAAAGATTACTCTCCGCTGGATAAGGGTATTGACTCACCGGTAAGCGAATTTTATAGTCGCGCTTATTTGCGACACTTGATCAAATCAAAGGAATTCCTGGGGTATACCATTGCCAGTATACATAATCTTGCTTTTTATCGCTGGTTGGTTACAGAAGCCCGAAAGCATATTCTGGCAGGTGATTTTGAGTCTTGGAAAAAAGAAATGGTTCCTCGTTTACAACAACGATGCTGAAATCTTTCCTTTACTTTTGAGCATGCACCAACTGGATCGCTATATTCTTAAAAAGTTTCTGGTCACTTTTATTTTTTGCATGTTACTGTTTACAGTAGTGGCCGTTGCGGTAGACATTAGTGAAAAGACGGACGATTTTGTGCAATCCGGATTAACCTCCCGCCAATTATTTGATCAGTATTACATTGGATTTATTCCTCATATCTGGAGTCTATTATTCCCTTTATTTGTTTTTATTGCTGTCATTTATTTTACATCGAAGATGGCCACTCAATCCGAGGTGATTGCCATTTTATCGAGCGGAACCAGTTACAACCGGTTTTTAAGACCTTATTTGATAGGAGGTATTTTGCTGGCGCTTCTATGGTGGGTAGGCAACCGATACTGGATCCCCAAAGCCAATATTATTCGAGGACAATTTCAATCCACCTATTTGGATCGAAATGATCCCTCTCGATTTGTTTCCTACACCAATTGTGTTAATTGTTTTTATCTGCGTGTAGATACAAATACCTTTATTGGTATTCGAGATTATGATACAACCAGCAAGAGTGCGCGTGGTTTATTTTTAGAGCGTACCCGTCAACAACAGTTAGTTTATAATTTACGAGCTGAAAACATGCAGTGGGACACACTAACCCGTAAATGGAAACTTTTCCGGGTTACGGAAAGAGATTTACTGGCCGTTGGTGAAAAGGTTCGCACGCATGACACTTTATTGTTGACCATCAATCTTCGACCAGAGGAGTTGAGACGCGATGATTATTTAAAAGACAAATTGACCACTCCTGAATTAGTAGCCCATATTAAACGAGAGGAATTAAGGGGAACCGAAGGGCTGGACACGTTAAAAGTGGAACGTTATAAACGCACGGCAGGTGCATTCAGTGTTGTTTTGTTGACCTTGATCGGGGCAACTATCGCCAGTCGTAAAACGCGTGGAGGAAGCGGAATGCACCTGGCACTGGGTATTATTATTGCCTCCCTCTTTATCATGTCCGACCGCTTTTCTACCGTTTTTGCCGTTAAAGGAAATTTGCCTCCTTTTTTGGCCGCTTGGCTCCCCAACCTGGTTTTTTCGGTAGTGGCGTTCCGCTTGTATCGCAGCACACCTAAATAGCAACAATTTACTGTTTATTAAGTTTTGCCAGGGAGACAGGGGGGCGTAATTTTGCGCATCCAATTTCAATTATTAAACTCCTTGTCATATGGGTATCATGAAAGATCGTTTCCAAGTCAAAGCGGATGCGTTGGCTGCGGATATTAAGAACATCTTAAAAGAGAATGGTAATAAAGTAATCGGTGAAGTAACACTCTCACAGATTTATCAGGGAATGCGTGGTATTACTGGATTAGTAACAGAAACATCATTGTTGGATGCGCATGAGGGTATTCGTTTCCGTGGTTATTCTATTCCGGAATTACAGGACAAGTTACCTAAGGCGCCCGGTGGTAGTGAACCATTACCTGAAGGATTATTCTATCTCATGATGATTGGTGAATTGCCCACAGAAGAAGACGTAAATCATGTAACAAACATTTTGCAACGCAGAAGTCATGTGCCTTCACATGTGTTTGAAGCCATTGATGCATTACCACTGAGCACACATCCAATGACCATGTTTGTGATTGGTGTGATGGCCCTTCAAACAGAGAGTTATTTTCAAAAGCGATATTCAGAGGGTATCAATAAAAAAGAATATTGGCTTCCGGTATTTGATGACAGTATTGTTTTGCTTTCTCGTTTACCTCGTATAGCTGCGTACATCTATCGTCGTAAGTATAAGAACAATGATCATATACAACCCAATGGCTTACTAGATTGGGCAGGCAACTTTGCACACATGCTCGGTTACTCTGATGAAAGCTTTAAAGAGTTGATGCGTTTGTATATGACTATTCATGCGGATCACGAGGGTGGAAACGTTTCTGCACACACCACCCATCTTGTTGGTTCGGCATTGAGTGACCCATACCTCGCCTATGCAGCAGGAATGAATGGACTGGCAGGCCCATTACATGGTTTGGCTAATCAGGAAGTGGTGAAGTGGATTTTTGAAATGCAAAAAGAATTAAAGACAGATGCGCCTACCAAACAACAAATTGCTGATTACGTTCAAAAAACATTGAGCGAAGGAAAAGTGGTGCCAGGATATGGACACGCAGTATTACGTAAAACAGATCCTCGTTTTACGGCGCAAATGGAATTTGGAAAAAAACACATGCCGGATGATAAGTTAGTAAACACGGTATGGAATATTTATGAAACCGTTCCTCCCATTTTACAGCAAGTAGGAAAAATAAAAAATCCATGGCCGAATGTGGATGCACATAGTGGCGCTTTATTGGTGCACTACGGTATGGTTGAATATGAATTCTACACGGTACTATTTGCAGTGAGTCGTGCACTAGGAGTACTCGCTAGTTTGTGTTGGGATCGTGCACTTGGATTTTCCATTGAAAGACCTAAGTCTGTTACAACAGATGCAGTGAAACAATGGTTACAGGGTAAGGAGCAGATCTGGGGAGAATAGCTTTAATCGGTATATTTGTCGCCCTCGGGGAATTAGCTCAGTTGGCTAGAGCGCTTGCATGGCATGCAAGAGGTCACCGGTTCGACTCCGGTATTCTCCACCAATCCGAATAGTTACATGAGCGTGTTGAAACAAATTGCAGAGTATTTATATCTCCGCCCTAAAGACCCCAATCGTCCCAAAGACAAATGGATCGGATACATGCATGGGATTAATCGAATCAGTCTTTTTGTTTTTATCCTTTGTCTGATCATTTTAGCGATCAAACTTATTTTTTAGCGAGCGCTACGATTGCAGTTGCTGCTTTAATCGAAGCAGATTCTTCTTGTTTCAGATTTTTTCGAAGTGTTGAATACCCATCCAGAATTTTTTGACGCTCGCTTCCTCCTTTTATAATTTTTCCCAAGGCTTTTGTAAGATTGGCTGGGGTTAATTGGTGTTGAATTAATTCTTCTACTAACGGGGTATCTAGTATTAAGTTGACGAGTGAAATATACTTGACGTTCACTACATGTTTGCCAATAGCATAGGAGAGTGCTGCTCCTTTATAACATACCACTTGTGGCACATTGAATAAAGCAGTTTCCAATGTTGCCGTACCTGATGTGACTAATGCAGCTTCTGCCTGCTGTAATAAAGTGTATGTTTTTGCTTGTACAAATGCAACTTGTGGAAAAGCTTCTTCCCATTGCTGGTAATATGTATTGTCTATGCCAGGCGCTTTTGCCACTACAAATTGATATTGCGAAAAGGTTGAACTGACCGCCAACATGATGGGCAGTTTTTTTTCAATTTCTTGTTTGCGACTTCCCGGCAACAAAGCGATGATTGGTTTAGCTGAAGGGAGCGACAAGGGCACATTCGTTGGACTATCTTCAACGGCTTCTAGTAAAGGGTGTCCTACATATTCTACTTCCCAGTTCCATCGATGCTGAAAAAAGGTTTTTTCAAAAGGTAGTATCACCATCAAATGATCGATGCACTCTTTCATTTTTTTAACACGTCCTTCTTTCCAAGCCCATACTTGTGGTGAAATATAATAGGCAACTTTATATCTTTGCTTTTTAGCCCAAGGTGCGATTGCCAAATTGAAACCAGGATAATCGATCAAAACGAGTACGTCAGGGTTAAATGCTGAAATATCTTTTTTGCAAAAGCGAATATTGCGAAGAATGGTGGGCAAATTTTTTACCACTTCTATAAAGCCCATAAAAGCAAGATCGCGGTAATGTTTAACCAAGTTCGCACCTGCTTGTTGCATTTGATCGCCACCCCACGCATGAATGACTGCATCAGGATCTTTATCTCGAATTGCTTGTACCAGACGACCCCCATGAAGGTCTCCCGAAGCTTCCCCCGCAATTAGGTAATACTTCATGCAACTAATTAAACAGCTTAATTACAATGATGCCAATTCCATAAAAAACTGTCACGATGAAAATACCTTTTGCCGTTTCATCACGCTCAGTGTTTACATAGAAAGTAAAAAGAACAGCATTGGCTAATAAACTCAATGAACCGATTGAAGTGATCAATCTGTTTTCGTGGAAAAAGGAATCCAGAAATTCCAAAAATGTAAAGGAAGGGTAGAGTATAAAGTATAAGAGTACTAGTCCAGCTATTGGGCCAATTAATCCTAAGAGAAGTCCAAGTTTGAGATTGTTTTTTGTCAGGTTCATTTTTCCCATTTTGCTTGTAACTGTTTCATGTAAGTATAGTGTGTCAGGTCATATTGAACGGGAACCACACTCACATAATTGTGTGCCAGCGCCCATACATCTGTATCCTTACCCTTATCAAAATTCTGAAACTCGCCAGTTAGCCAATAATATTGACGACCGTGCGGATCATTACGCTGCACATAATTCTCTTCATATTTGGCATACGCTTGTCTGCAAACCTTGATTCCCTTCAATAATTCAAGGGGCTTTGCAGGTATGTTTACATTAAGTACACTATGTTTTCCTAATGGTGTCTTTAGCATTTTCTCCACAATCAACCGAACAAAGTGTCGCGCGCCACTAAAGTCAGCTTCAATACTATAGTCTAACAAAGAGAATCCCGCAGAGGGAATATCCTCAATAGCTGCCTCTACGGCGGCAGACATAGTGCCAGAATAAATCACGTTGATGCTATGATTAGCGCCGTGATTGATTCCGCTTAAACAGAGATCTGGCTTTCGGTGTAAAATTTTATCAACCGCCAGCTTTACGCAATCTACCGGTGTACCAGAGCAAGAGTAGGATTCCACGCCCTCAAAATGATGTGTCTTATGCAAGCGAAGCGGCTCTCCAATGGTGATTGCATGACCCATTCCGGATTGTGGTTTATCCGGCGCTACCACTACTATTTTACCAATATCTTTTACGGCTTCAACTAAGTTTTTTATACCGGGTGCGCCAATACCATCATCATTGGTAATGAGGATGGTAGGTTGTTTGTTCTTTTTCATGGACTGTAAAACTCCATTTTTTTTAACCGTGCTCCAAGTTAGTCGCTAAAAAATTTGGAAAATCTAAAAATATTAGTAATTTGCAGCTAAATAAATTAGATTATTATGGCTTTCTCCAACCAAAATCTAAAATATCTCCGCAAGCAACGGGGCTGGACGCAGGAAGAATTTGCGAACCGGTTAAACATTAAGCGCTCCCTCTTGGGAGCTTAGGAAGAGGAACGGGCAGAGCCTCGATTTGAAGTATTGGAGGCGGTCTGCGATCTTTTTAAGTTGACAATGGATGACTTGTTGCGAAAAGATTTAAGTGATCAAAAAGGAAGTTATCTGAATCGTCGCCGTTCACTGAAAATGATGTCCGGTCCTTCAGAAATTCCCTTTGTGCCGGTGAAAGCTGCTGCGGGCTACCTGGCTGGCTATGCTGATCCTGAGTTCATTGATGAACTTAATACGTTCACCTTGCCCATGTTAACGGGTAATAATTATAGAGCATTTGAAATTATTGGCGATTCAATGTTGCCCACACCAAGTGGTTCAGTAATTGTAGGAGAAAAAGTAAATGACCTGGAAGAAGTAAAAAATAATACGCCTTGTATTGTTGTGTCGCGAAATGAAGGGATTGTCTACAAACGGATTCAGCGAAACACTAAACAACGTGATAAGTTAACCTTGGTGAGCGATAATCCTGTATTTCACCCTTACACTGTGAATGCAGATGAAGTGATTGAAATGTGGCAGGCGCAAGTGGTTATCTCAAAAGCGAATACACAAAATCGTTGGGATATGAACCAATTGGCCAGTGTTGTTTCTGATCTTCAGCAGCAGGTCTCTAGTTTGAAGAAAAAGATGAACTAGGGTAGGAGTCTTAGTATTCCGTCTTGCCATTTAAGAAAATACAGCTTTTTGTTTTCAAAGTACTGTAGCTGTTTATCTGGGCTGAATACAGGTTGGATCTGAATTTCTCTAAAAAGATCGAATTCTTTTGCTGCTAGTTGTGAGCTGATTCCATTGCCATAACGCATGAGCAATCGTGAAAATCGCCATACGGCTTCGTATCCTCTAAATGCCACGTCGCTCGGTCTTGCATAAAGGTTCTTGATAAAAAACTGCTGTATCTGTTGGCTTACTGAATCGGTGCGGTTGTTGTAATACGGGGTACAAAAACTTATATCGACACCCCGATACTCCGGTTTGCTAAAGTCCCGAATTGCATCCCATGTGGGCATACCTACAATGGTGGATTTGTACCGTTGTTTGCTGAGTGTAGCAAGATGTAATGCCAGTCTTTTTCCAAATGCCTCGTCGAGGCTTCCTGCGATACACACGGTTTGACGAAGGGTGTCAAGTTTAGGAATTAGTTGGTCTACACTGAAGCTATCAGGAAGGTCTACATAGGTCCACTTTTGTGTAGATTTATTTGATTTTGCTGTTTCATCCCAATAGCTGCGAATCATATCTTCCAACTTCCCTTTTTTTCTAAATACTACAACAGGTTGCTTTGGAAACTTGGTTTGCACATAATTATTGATTGCAATGCTTTGCGTGCGAAGCGTAGAATTTAGGAGAACTAAAAATGGGTTATTGGTTACACCTGCATCATTTGGTAAATTGACATTGACGACCGGAATATTTTTTTCATATCCGAATGCGGCAATTGTTTGTAGCTCGCTCGTTGAGCAATGCGTGATGATCAGATCCAGATTTTGAGAGGAGGCGTTGTTGAGTTGTGTGCGAAGTGGTTGTGAAGTGGCACGTGTGTCTATTACAATTAATTCAATGGGAGCTTTTAATTTATTCAATGTATCCAGTGCAAGAAAGGCGCCTTCTACTAATTCAAGTCCAGGCGTGCTGTATTTTGGAAACGATTTGGGAGGAAATCTATACGTGGAGTTTTTATCAAACGCAGAATCCAAATAAAGGGGGGCAAAAAGACCGATACGAAATAGTTGCTTTGCGCTACTGGGTTGTGCAAGTGTAAGCTGCGTTTTACTGCAGAAAACAATAAATAACAAAAAATAGAATCTGCCTTTCATGGCCAAAGTCATTATTCCCACTCGATGGTGGCCGGTGGTTTGCTGCTGATATCATATACAACGCGATTAATGCCTTTCACATTGTTGATGATTTCATTAGAAACATGTGCAAGAAATTCATAAGGTAAGTGAGCCCAGTCTGCCGTCATACCATCCACACTTGTAACGGCACGCAGTGCAACTGTGTATTCGTAGGTTCGTTCGTCTCCCATCACACCTACACTTTTTACAGGCAGCAGAATAGCGCCAGCCTGCCATACCTGATCATAGAGTCCTTTATCTCGTAATGCTTGAATAAAAACCTGGTCTGCTGCTTGCAACAGATGCACTCGGTCTGCATTCACTTCGCCTAAAATTCGAATAGCAAGTCCCGGGCCTGGAAATGGATGACGATGAATCATCGCTGCTGGAATTCCTAATTCTAGTCCAATTCTTCGTACCTCATCTTTGAATAAGAGTCGCAAAGGTTCAACTAGTTCAAGGTGTAAATGTTCCGGTAAACCTCCCACATTATGATGTGATTTGATTGTTACAGAGGGTCCGTGTACGGACACACTCTCAATCACATCTGGATAGATTGTGCCTTGCCCTAGTAATTCAATTCCGCTAAGTTGCGCGGCTTCTTCTTGAAATATGTCTATGAAAAGTGAACCTATCGCTTTTCGTTTTTGCTCTGGATCAGTTTTTCCGGCTAAATTTTTATAGAATCGTTCGCTGGCATCTACGCCTTTTACAGGAAGTCCAATTTGATGATACATGTTTAGTACCGCATGGAACTCATCTTTTCGAAGCACACCATTGTCAACAAAAATTCCTTGCAATTGATCACCTACAGCTCGGTAGATCAGTGTGGCCGCTACAGTTGAGTCAACCCCACCACTCAGTGCCATGATTACTTTGCGTTTTCCAATTTGCTTTTGCAAGGCACTCACAGTGTCGGTAATGAAATGAGCGGGTGTCCAATCTTGTTTGCATCCGCAGATCTTAGTCAAGAAATTTTTAAGAAATATTTTTCCTTGGGTGGAATGATAAACTTCTGGGTGAAACTGTACACCATAAAGTGGAAATCCAGTGGAGCTTGATTTTCGAAATGCCGCAACTGGAATACTCTCGGTGTCTGCCAGCATTTCATATCCCTCAGGTAGCACTTTGATGGAATCACTATGACTCATCCAAACCTGCGAATGGGTATCTACTCCCTCAAAAATCAAATCCTGTTTTTGTTGTCTGAGTTGTGCTCTGCCGTATTCTCGTTTGTTGCTTTTCGCTACTACTCCCCCAAAACACTTTGCGGTCAGCTGTGCGCCATAGCAAATTCCAAGTACAGGTAATTTTTCATTGATGGAGGCAATATCTACATGAGGAGCTTTGTCATCATTAACAGATGCGGGCGAACCTGATAAAATAATTCCTTTTAAGCCGGGTTCAATCGTAAAAGAATGATGGTAAGGAATAATCTCGCAGTAAACATTGGCTTCTCGTACCGCTCGGGCAATTAACTGCGTGTACTGTGATCCAAAATCCAGGATCAAAATCTTTTCGGTCATTGTAAAGCGAAGGTAGCAAAAAAAAGTCCGGTCATTTAGACCGGACTAAAGATTCAAATTGAAACGGTTGAACCGTTTTGAATTTAGAAGTCGCCGTTGTTGAAACCGTCGCGGTTATAATCGCCACCTCCACGGTTGCCACGGTATCCACCGCCGCCGCCGCCAAAGCTGCGCTTTTTGTAACCACCACCGCCACCACCTTCTGGTTTTGGACGGCTTTCGTTTACAACAACATTACGGCCATCAACAGCTGTACCGTTCATTGCGGCAATAGCTGCTTGTGCCTGATCGTCGTTTGGCATTTCCACAAAGCCGAAACCTTTGCTACGGCCAGTGAATTTGTCGGTGATGATCTTCGCTGAAGTAACTTCACCATGGGCTGAAAAAAGATTGAGCAGATCTTGATCTTTAAGATTCCAGCTCAGATTTCCTACGTAAATGTTCATCTTGTTAGGTTTTAAAAAATAAACAGTGTCAACAGTAAACAGAACCCAAAGAACATTCTACGTAATCGAATCGTTCCGGCCTTGTGAAACTGAAAGAGCACCAATAACGGCGCAAAATAAGGCATTTTTTGCTAAGCCCGTCAATTTTGTTCAAGATACCCGCTTTTAAAACTGCAATTGCTTGACGAGCACCTTATTAGGGGCCAAAAAAAAGTCCTCAAATTGAGGACTTTTGCAGTTGGTTTTGGTAAAATCAATTAACCGGCTACTACATCAAAGCTGACTTCGGCTGTTTTACCATTTCCGAAATCAATTACAGCTTTGTAGCTGCCTAGCTCTTTTACCTCTTCAGGTATGCTGATTTTTTTACGGTCGATATCGTACCCTTTTTGCTCGCGGATGGCGCGGCTGATCTGAAGGTTTGTAACACTTCCAAAGATCTTACCACTAGTTCCGGTTTTAGCACCCAGTTTAACAGGGCCTTCATTGAGCTTGGCAATAACACTGTTGATCTCAGCAAGCATTTGCTCTTCTTTCTTGCGCACTTGCTTAAGTCTCTCTTCTAATTGTTTGTTGTTGCTTGGGCTATTTTCTACGGCCATTTTACGAGGGATCAAAAAGTTACGGGCATACCCGTTTTTCACTTTTACCACTTCGTTTACGCCTCCCAAATTGTCGACGTCTTTAATTAATATGACTTCCATTGTTTTTCTTTTGTTCACCTTCCCAGTGCTTGCGCACTGTCTTCCAAATTGCTGGAGTTAGGGTGAGGTTATTTTAAAAGATCAGTTACGTAAGGTAGCAGAGCCATTTGGCGTGCTTTTTTTACCGCGTCAGAAACCTTGCGCTGAAACTTCAGGCTGTTTCCAGTGATACGGCGAGGTAGCAAACGACCTTGCTCATTGATAAACTTTTTTAGGAATTCAACATCTTTATAATCGATGTAGCGGATACCATACTTTTTGAAACGACAGAACTTTTTTTCACGCTTGTCGGTTTTGATGGCCGTCAGGTATTTGATTTCATTCTTTGCCATGGTATCAAGCCTCCACTGCTTTTTGGTTACCAGATTTTACGCCACTTTTCTTGCGAGCATTGTACTCAACGGCGTATTTGTCGAGTTTTGTGCATAAATGACGAAGTACACTTTCATCGCGCAACAATTGAATTTTCAATTTTTCATTGAAATCAGATGCGGCAGCATACTCTAATACCCAATAAAGACCAGTTGTCTTTTTCTGAATGGGGTAAGCCAGGGACTTGAGTCCCCATGCGTTTTCGGCAACAACGGAGCCACCTGCTTCGGTGACCATCTTCGCATACTTTTTTTGCTGGGATTTGAACTCGTCGTCGCTTAGAACGGGGGTGAAGATCACCATCAGTTCATAGTTGTTCATGGACCATTTTTTGTTTTCGGGTAATACCCGAAAAAGGTTAACAATTCGATTTATCCCATTGGACAGTTCTGCCGAAGCAGAAAAGAATCTGCGAAACCAGATTTGGGGCGGCAAAGATAGGGGAAATCAGGAGACGGTGCAAGTCTTTTGAAGGAAGGGAAGCGCAAGAAACAGTATTCCTTCTAATTTATTATTAACCAATGTGTTGTAAAAAATTATGATGCTTTTATGTCCAGCACACGCAGCTGCAATGTTCGCTGGTTGTTATAGTCGTTTTCGTCAATTGTAAAAGCTAAATCAAAATTGGATTGTTGTAGTAAATGGAATTTTTTAGCTAAACCAAATCCAATTCCACTGAACGTAGTATTGCCGTCAGTAACTGAAAAGCGGATATGCTCTTCTTTGACAATTTTTGAATACCCGGTATTTTTTAGTTGACGAGTCCAAAAAACAGGACGAAGATTTTCGGGACCAAAGGGCTCCATCTGCCCAATTAATTTGTACAACGAAAGATTCAGGTCACTGAGTGAAACTTCCAGGTCTACTTCAATGAGTGGTGTGAGTTGATCCAATTGAATCGATCGAGAAACTACAGTCTCAAAGGCGGCTTTGAAATCATTGACTTTATTTTCTTCTAGTGTCATGCCAGCTGCTGCAAAATGTCCGCCATAACCTAGTAAGTGTTCCCGACAGGCATGAATTGCTTCGTATAAATTAAATCCAGCAACACTTCTGGCGCTACCCGCCACAATATCTCCTGATTTAGTCAATACAATTGTGGGTCGATAGTAATGTTCGGTTAATCGTGAGGCAACAATACCTACAACCCCTTTGTGCCAATGGGGTTGATAGACTACTGTACTTTTCTTTTCATTACTAGTGGGATCATTGTTCAATAGCTCAAGTGCTTCTTTAGTTGTCGTTCTGTCTGCTTCTCGGCGATCTGTATTGTCGCTATGAAGTTGTGTAGCAAATTCGAGAGCAGTACTTCTGTCCGGTGCAATAAAAAGTTCTACTGCTTTGCCTGCCTCATCCATTCTCCCTGCAGCATTGACTCGTGGCGCAATGATAAAGACGAGCTTTTGAATATCCAGTTCCTGTTTTAATCCACTTTGTTCACAAAGTGCTGCAATGCCGTGGTTTGGTTTTTGATTAGCGCGGAGTAACCCATGGTAAGCAAGTATTCTATTTTCTCCAGTCATAGGAACAATATCTGCTGCTATGGCTGTAGCTAGTAAATCCAAACTCTCAAATGCGGGGTTATCTTCTAATTCTAACTTTTCTTGTAGTGCACACATTAATTTAAAACCAACTCCACAACCGCATAGTTCTTTATAAGGGTAAGGGCAATCAGGTTGTTTTGCGTTAAGGATAGCTGTTGCGTTAGGTAAAATATCATCGGGTAAATGGTGGTCACATATAATGAAGTCAACCCCATTGTCTTTTGCATATTGCACCAGCTCAACCGATTTGATACCACAGTCAAGTGATATGATCAGTGAAAAGTTATTTTCTATAGCGTAATCAATTCCTGCTTTGCTAACTCCATATCCCTCTTTATAGCGATGTGGAATGTAATAGGCGAGTTGAGAGTGAATCTTTTGTAAAAACAGGTACATACTCGCTACTGAAGTGGTGCCATCCACATCATAGTCACCATATATTAATACTTTCTCTTTTTGAGCAATGGCTTGTGAAATTCGATTCACCGCTTTGTCCATGTCTTTAAAAAGCCAGGGGCTATGTAAATCTTCTAAGCGTGGTCTAAAAAAGGAGCGTGCTTCTTCAAAGTCTGTGATACCTCTTTGAACCAATAATGAACAAAGTACCGGATGAACTTTTAGGGCTTCCTGTAATTTTTTTGTTTTAACCGGATCTGCCGGCTTCAATTGCCACCTCTTTTCCAAACGCTCAATATTTTCTGTCTGTTACAAATACAACCATGTCTTCAAGTCCCTTTCTGATTTCAGATTCAGGAAATTGTTTCAACTCAGCTAAAGCTTCTTCTTTAAATTGATTCATTTTCTTTATTGCATATTCAATTCCACCTGCCTTTGTTACTTGTTCAATCACCCATGCCAATTTCTTCTTGTCTTCTTTTTCATTCTTCACAATGTAAATGATCTTTCGTCGAGTGGAGCGATCCGTATTATTTAATGTATAAATAAGTGGAAGGGTTAGTTTACTTTCTTTTAGATCATTGCCGGTTGGCTTACCAATTTCTTCGCTCGCATAATCAAAAAGATCATCTTTTATCTGAAAAGCCATGCCAGTTAGTTCTCCAAACCGGCGCATGCGATTGGTAAATATTTCATTTTGACTGGTGGCCCAAGCGCCTGCCGCACATGCAGAGGCTAGTAAAGAAGCTGTTTTATTACGGATGATCTCATAATATACTTCTTCGTCAATGTTCAGGTTCCTTGCCTTTTCTAATTGCAGCAGTTCGCCTTCGCTGATTTTTTTAACTGCTTCAGAAAGGATATGCAGTAATTGGTAGTCTTTATTTTCCAGCGTTAATAAAAGCCCCTTCGCTAAAAGATAGTCTCCAATCAATACACTGGCTTTGGTTTTCCAAAGCGCATAGGTTGAAAAGAAACCTCTTCTTTCATTGGAGTCGTCAACCACGTCGTCGTGTACTAATGTTGCAGTATGAAGAATTTCTACCAACGAAGCGGCACGATACGCAGAGTCGTTAATGGTGCCACACAATTTGGCGGACAGCAGCACAAAAAGGGGGCGGAGTTGTTTTCCTTTTCTTTTTACAATATAACGCATGATCCGGTCTAGCAGGGGAGCCTGACTTTGAACGGCTTCTTTGAATTTTAGTTCAAAAACATCCAGTTCCTCCTTGACCAGGTGGGTAGGTAGAATCATACGTGGCGGTGAAATTACGTCCAAAATTCCGGGCGGAGCACCCGCATGGATAATTCTTAAATATCTGTTAAGTAATTGAGAAATAATGGGAAATGAAAGATTTACGCGGAATAAAAATTTTGAATATTCACAATTTTCAGTACTTTCGTGTATATTTCGTTTAAATCTTAAACCTTAATGCCTCTTTATGAGAAGAAGTGTATACACATTAGTAGTACTGTTAAGTATGACCTTTGGATCGGCATTTGCACAAAAAGTGAATACCACTTATGATTTAAAGGATTCATCTTTGATACCTTCAAAAAGGATGCCTCAGCACACTGAGTTTCTGAATGGAACTTATAATTATCCCGCCAAGCCACGTAGTCAATGGGAGGTCGGAGTTAAAGCTGGTCTATTTCAAGTTAGCGGAGATGTGCCAGCCCAGTTTATGTCTCCAGGATTTGGTTTTCATGTAAGAAAATCATTGGGATACACACTTTCTATTCGTGGAGAATACACTTACGGAATAGGCAAAGGTTATGAATATAGGGGGTTTTACAATTATGCTAAGAACCCTGCTTGGGGTTCAAACATCGCAAGTCCTTCACAACGCTATTCAGCTCCTCGTTCTGTCGTGGGCGCTAATAATGTAGTCACGGTAATATCTTCCACTTCAGGTTTACCTGCTTCTTCATTTGATAAAGTTTTCTACAACTACAAAATTAAATTACAAGAAGCTTCATTGCAAGGATTATTGACTTTGAATAATATTCAGTTTCATAAGTCAAAAACTAACCTCAATATTTACGCAATTGGTGGTATAGGGGCAGCTATTTATCAAACAAAGGTAAACGCGCTAAATGGAGATGTTAAATATAACTTTAACACTCTTACAGATCCTACCTATAAGAATAGAAAAGATTTTATCAAAAACCTCAAGAATAATATACTTGATGGTACTTTCGAAACAGCTGCTGAGGCCAACAGCTCAGCTGGTTCAAATGGAAACACTTTCCGTCCTGTAGGTACGTTTGGTATTGGTTTTGCATTTAAACTAAATGATCGCATAAATCTTGCTTTTGAAGATCGTTGGTCAGTTATTCGTGATGATTTATTGGATGGTCAACGTTGGCAGGCCTTTCCTTACGGAGATGCTGCACAGACTCGTGATTTTGACACGTATAATTATATGACCGTAGGTTTAAATATCAACTTGGGTAAAAATGCAGTTCAGCCTCTTTATTGGTTGAATCCATTGGATTACGCTTATGCAGAATTGCGTAACCCTCGCTTGATGAACATTCCTAAGCCTGTTTTATTGGATACAGATGGTGATGGTGTTACTGATCAATTTGATCGTGAGCAGACTCCTGCAGGTTGCCCTGTTGATACTCATGGTGTGAGCCTGGACACTGACGGCGATGGAGTTCCTGATTGTAAGGATAAAGAATTAATTACTCCAACTAGTTGTCAGCCAGTAGATGCTGATGGCGTTGGTAAATGTAAATGTCCAGATGATTGCAAAGTTGCAATTGCTCCTCCTCCAACTTGTGAGCAAAAGTTAGGTGCACTTCCAAGCGTTGCTTTCAAGGCAGGTGCCTATAAGCTTTCTGATGATTTAAAACCAGTATTAGCTTCTGTAGCTTCTCGTGTACGTAATAATCCTGGTTGTAATGTAGTTGTAGTTGGTTATTGCGCTGGTGATAAGCGTGAGCAACAGCTCAGCTGGGATCGCGTAAACGCTATCATTACTTACATGGTAGAAAAAGAGGGTATCAGCCGCGACCGTTTCATCTTTAATTATGGTCAGCAAGGTGGTGACTGCAATACAGTAGACATTCGTGCTGCTGCGGATGGTGAGACTGGACCAAACAGAGTAGATCCTCCTCATCCAAATCTTCGTAAGAACTAATCGTATTCTTTAATAAGATATAGAGAGGGCCCCGGCTTTGCCGGGGCCCTCTTCTTTTACCCCCTCCTATAACTCCAGCAGTCTAAACTATCAACCTTGCCCTGACAATCATCGCTTTAAGCTAATCTTAACGGTTTGGACTTGGAAGTCCATCTTTTTTACGCAAGTTTTGCTACTTAACTGTAATTTTGCTCCCCCATGTCCATCCTATTGCGATTCAGCACGTTGTCTTTGATCCTGCTCTTGGTTGGCGTGATGTCAGGTTGTGGTAAAAGCATGACTAAGCTTTTAAAAAATCCTGATGCAGCCTACAAGTTGAGGATGGCTGAGCAGTTCTTTGCAAAAAAGTCCTTTGTTAAAGCACAACAGGTGTATGAAGATATCATGCCCTTTTACAAAACGAGTAAAGAGTTTGAAGATATCTATTACAAATATGCCTATTGCGCTTATAACCTATACGATTACATGAACGCAGAAAATCTCTTTAAAAGTTATTTAGAGATTTTCCCAACCAGCGCTCGTGCAGAAGAAATCGATTACATGCGGGCCTATTGTTTTTACAAACAGTCTCCTAAAGCATCGCTTGACCAGACTAACACGTTAAAAGCAATGGGGATGATGCAAACCTTTATCAACACGCATCCTGCTTCTCCTCGTAATAAAGAAGCCTCTGAAATTGTCGATCTCTGTCGTGCAAAACTGGAAACAAAAGATTTTCTAAGTGCACAGTTGTATTATGACTTAGGACAGTTTAGAGCTGCAGGTGTAGCCTTCACGGCTCTGCTGAATTCTTTTCCGGAGTCAGCACGTGCAGATGAATATAAATTGATGGTAATTAAATCTTACTTTCAATTTGCAGAGATGAGTATTGAGGAAAAGCGTGTGGAACGATTTGAGCAAGTGGTAAATGAGTGCTATGAGTTTACGGATCGCTATCCTGATAGCAAATACAGAAAAGACGTTGAAACATTTTTAAATAAATCACAGAATAATATAAAATCATTACAAAATGAGCAAGTTAAGACGCCAGCTTAGTGCCGGAATTACCAGTAACGTAGAAACACGTAATCTCCAGGACATGAAAGCAAAAACTGGGAATGTGTACGAGTCCATTTCTATCATTGCAAAAAGAGCTGGACAAATCAATATTTCTTTGAAAGAAGAGTTACATACGAAGCTTGAAGAATTTGCTTCTCACACTGACAGTCTCGAAGAGATTCATGAGAATAAGGAGCAGATCGAAATCTCTCGTGCCTACGAGCGCATGCCTAACCCATCTCTTTTGGCTACACAAGAGTTTATGGATGACAAGGTCTATTTCCGTAAGCAGGAGGATGAATTGTTCAGCTAATTTTGCTGACATGCGCCGCACCTTACTGCATGTATTACTTGTTCTCTTGCCTGTTTGGGGAAGTGCACAGGAGATACAAGCGCGCGTTGACATTCTTTCCAATAAAATAAGTTCGCAGGTAGATCGCAAAGTCTTTCTTACGCTACAAAGTGGGCTCACTAATTTTATTAATTCTCGCAAGTGGACCACAGACGTTGTTCAGGCCAATGAGCGGATACAGTGTAGTTTTTTATTGACACTTTCGCAGGATTTGGGCAGTAATGTTTACAAAGGCAGTTTAACGGTACAAGCTGCTCGGCCGGCTTATAATACAAGTTATGTAAGTCCGTTGCTCAACTTTCAGGATGACAACCTTGTATTCAAATATGTGGAGTACCAGCCTATTGAATTCAATGAAAACAGGGTTCAGGGTAATGATCCTTTGGTAGCTAATTTAACAGCGACCATTGCCTACTATATCAATATTATATTAGGACTCGATTACACCTCTTTTTCGTTACGAGGCGGCGATCCATATTTTCAAAAAGCATGGAATATTGTAAATAATGCGCCGGATGCAAAAGATATTTCTGGTTGGAAATCTTTTGACGGATTAAGAAATCGATATTGGTTGGCAGAGAATCTGAACAATAATCGTTTTGCTTTATTCCATGACGCACTCTACGCCTATTACCGTACTGGTTTAGATGTGTTTTATGAAAACGAAGAAGCCGGAAGAAATGGAATTATCAATGCGTTGAGCTACTTAAATACCGTGCGAACTGAAAATTTGAATTCGATGATTATTCCCATTTTTTTTCAAGGAAAAGGGAATGAGCTTTATAAAATATTCAGCAAGGCGAATGGGGAGCAAAAGGCAAGAGCCAAGGAATTGCTGACAAAGCTTGACATTACCAATCTATCTCTTTACAATACTTTATGAGGCTTCTCCTTTTCTGTGTGGCATTTGTACTTTTTGTGGGCGCCTGTAATCCTTCCAATAAGGTCCCGAAAGGAATTTTGCCTCCCGAAAAAATGGAGGCGGTACTTTGGGATTTACTTCGAAGCGGCAATCTGGTCAACAACTTTATTCTTTCAAAGGATTCCAGTCTTGATAAAAATCAGGAGCACATCAAATGGATCAACCGCGTGTTGACCTTTCATCAGGTTAGCGAAGCGGAATTCAAAAATAGTTTTGCTTACTATCAACAACATCCTGAACTGATGAGCGTCATGATGGACTCTATTTCAAAGCGCGAAGATGATCCGGTTATTCGAATAAAGCCGCGTCAGAATTATCGTGCTGAGTAAGTTCCGTAATTTTGTAGCTAATGCTGTTGTATGAATAAAGTAGTTGCAGGTCCTGCAGAGGCCGTGCAGGATATTAGCGATGGTGCCACCATTTTACTCGGTGGGTTTGGGTTGTGTGGAATACCTGAAAATTGTATCGCTTCATTAGTGAAAAAGGGAGTTAAAAATCTTACCTGCGTATCAAATAACGCAGGCGTGGATGATTTTGGAATTGGTTTGCTTTTACAACAAAAGCAAGTCAAGAAAATGATATCCTCCTATGTAGGAGAAAATGCAGAGTTTGAAAGACAGTTATTGAGTGGTGAATTACAAGTTGAATTAATCCCACAAGGAACTTTAGCCACACGCTGTTTGGCCGCAGGATATGGAATGCCTGCGATTTTTACTCCTGCAGGGGTGGGAACGGAGGTGGCCGCAGGAAAAGAAGTCCGAACTTTTAATGGAAAGGATTATTTATTGGAATATGCCTTTGATGCTGATTTTGCGATAGTAAAGGCATGGAAGGGAGATACGATGGGTAATCTTATTTTTCATGCAACTGCCCGCAATTTTAATCCATTGATGGCGATGGCTGGAAAAATTACGATTGCAGAGGTGGAAGAATTAGTTCCGGCTGGTGAACTAGATCCGGATGCTATTCATACACCGGGAATTTATGTGCAGCGAATTTTTCAAGGCACGAATTATGAAAAGAGAATTGAACAGCGTACAGTAACCCGTCGATGAAAAAGATTAATCTATGTCATTAACAAAGGAACAGATTGCACAACGTATTGCCCGTGAATTAAGGCATGGCTATTACGTTAACCTTGGAATTGGAATTCCTACACTTGTTGCAAATTATATTCCGACAGGTATGGATGTGGTTTTGCAAAGTGAGAATGGTTTATTGGGCATGGGTCCTTTTCCATTTGAGGGAGAAGAAGACCCTGATTTAATCAATGCAGGTAAGCAAACAATTACCACCGTAAAGGGTTCTGTTTTTTTTGACTCTGCGGTTAGTTTTGGGATGATTCGCGCTGGAAAAGTGGACTTAACAGTACTCGGAGCCATGGAAGTGAGTGATCAAGGGGATATTGCAAACTGGAAAATTCCAGGTAAGATGGTGAAGGGAATGGGAGGAGCGATGGATTTGGTGGCGAGTGCCCGCAATATTATTGTTGCGATGATGCATACCAACCCAAAGGGTGAATCAAAATTGCTGCGTGCATGCACACTTCCCTTGACAGGCGTTCGTTGTGTGAAAAAAATAGTCACTGATCTGGCTGTGTTGGAAGTAACTCCAACAGGCTTTCTGCTACTCGAAAGGGCACCAGGTGTTTCCGTAGAAGAGATTCAATCAAAAACAGCCGGACGGCTTACCATTCAGGGAGAGGTACCGGAAATTGTTTTTTAAAAATTCACAATGCCATGGCGTAGCGCAATCATGGCAAGTCCCACTCTGCTTTTCACATCCAATTTTATAAAAAGCTGATCACGGATTGCATCCACGGCACGAGGATTTAGTTTCATGCGTAGGGCAACTTCTTTATAGGTCATATCCGAGCAGGCGAGTTTTAAAAAGTGAATTTCCTCATCATTGAGCATTGCCTTTTCAAGTGTCTTGGTTCCCGCGGCTTTGTTTTTGACCAGATTCACTAGTTTGCTCGCGGTGTGATTTGAAAAATACTGTCCCTCGGCCACCACAGTCATTATTGCTGCGCGTAGATCGGAAGAGCCTGCTGATTTATGAATGATTCCCTTTACCCCCGCCTGTAATAGTTGGATGAGCGTTAATTCAGAGTCATACATAGTTAGCATCAGCACCTTGATTTCGGGGCGATTATCTTTTAGCCAGACTGCTGTTTCCATCCCATTCATTTCTTTCATGTTCAAGTCCAGCAAGACCAAGTCAGGGGCTGGATTCTTTTCAAGCGATTGAATCAACTCCTTCCCGTTATTACATTGGTCAGCTACTTTAATAGTATCAAATTCATTGATGCGTGCAGCAAGCGCGCCACGCAATAAAACATGATCATCTACAAGAATTACTCGTATCATAGCGTTGGTTTGAGTAAGGGAATTTTGAAGGTGAGACTACATCCTTTTTGAGGTATACTATCAATGTTCCATTTTCCTTTTAGTTGTCTAACTCGAAAGGCCATGTTCTTAAGACCAGCGGTGAATTCGCTGGTTTGCGGTTTATCAAAACCTATTCCGTCATCTGTTACGCTGATCTGTATAAATTCTTTTTCATAGTGTAGACATACGCAGGCTTTATAAGCATTCGAGTGTTTAACGACATTATTGAGGGCTTCTTGAATAATTCGGTATAAAATAATTTCCATTTCACCTGGTAAATAAGATTCCTCACCCACAATCTCTAGTGAAGTTTGTATGGACGTAACTTTTGTAATTCTGTCAATTAGTTTTTGGATGGCAGAATGAAGCCCGATTGCTTGGATCAAGTCTCCGTTCAGTGAGCGGGAGAGTTGGTGAATCTCCTGTAATGTCTCTTGGAGTAAAGTAATTGTGTAGGCTAGTTTTTCTGGATCAAATTTTTTTTCGAGTTGTTGTAAATTGATAATGGCTAAAAGTAAAGTCTGACAAACATTGTCATGCAATTCAGTAGAAATCTGTTGCAAAGACTGTTCCTGGATTGCAAGTCTCCAATTCATGGCTGGGGTGGACGTCAATGTTCGTTTCTTTCCCATAGGGTAAAACTATAATTTTCGTATGCTTGCTTTCAACTTATCGGGTCAGTACTATTTGCAATTTTCACAGTATTTATCCCCTTGTATGTCGTTTTTAAACTACAAATTCAGTTGGTAAACAGAACTAAATAGCTTCCTGTTTGTAGTAAAGTATATGAAAGCTCCTGTCGTGCTTTTTTGGTTTAGACGTGACCTTCGACTAGAGGACAATAGAGGTTTATTCGAAGCGTTGAAGAGTGGCCTTCCGGTCCAACCTGTTTTTATTTTTGATACCCATATTTTAAATGATTTGGAGGACCGCCAAGACCGTCGGGTTGAATTTATTTATGAGGCGCTGCTCCAAATGCAGCAAAGGGTTACCTCCTTGGGCGCCTCTTTTGATATTCGAATAGGGGAACCTCTTTCAATTTTTAATCAATTGACAACGGATTATGCTGTGAAAGCGGTTTATACAAACCATGACTATGAGCCGTATGCAAGAGAGCGTGACCAGTTAGTGCAGCATTTTCTGGCTGAAAACGGAATTGAATTTTTGACGTATAAGGATCAAGTAATTTTTGAAAAGGCTGAAGTTGTAAAAGAGGACGGAAATCCCTACACCGTATTCACGCCCTACTCGCGTAGATGGAAAGCAACATTGCAGAAAAAAGATTGGGCTGGATTTCAATCGCATCAATTGCTTGATCAGTTGCATAAAACCTTACCCATTCCTATTCCTTCCTTAGAGAAAATTGGGTTTAAGGCAAGTGGAATTGCTTTTCCAGACGCTACGTGGACTAAAGAGTTGATCGCTGCATACCAGGCAAAGAGAGATCTTCCTGGTGTACGTGGTACCTCACAATTAGGTGTTCATCTTCGTTTTGGTACAATCTCTATTCGAAAGTTGGCTAGTGAAACCAGTCCTTGGAGTGAGACCTTTTTGAATGAATTGATTTGGCGTGATTTTTATCATATGATTCTTTGGCATTTTCCGCACGTGGTTGGAAAATCTTTTAAGCCAGCTTACGATGCAATCAACTGGAGAAATAAGGAGACGGAATTTGAAGCTTGGTGTGAAGGACAAACGGGTTATCCTATTGTTGATGCAGGTATGCGTGAGTTGAATACAACAGGTTATATGCATAACCGGGTTCGTATGATTGTGGCGTCTTTTTTGACCAAGCATTTGCTGGTGGACTGGCGTTGGGGAGAGGCTTATTTTGCTAAAAAATTATTGGATTTCGATCTCGCTGCAAACAATGGGGGTTGGCAGTGGGCGGCAGGTTCTGGTTGTGATGCGGCCCCTTATTTTCGCGTATTTAATCCTTACTTGCAAACACAGAAATTTGATCCACAATTAACCTACATCCGTAAATGGGTGCCAGAGTTTGAAGAGCTAACCTATACTCGACCTATTGTACAACATGAGGTAGCAAGGAAGCGTTGCTTGGAAGTTTATGGCAACGCATTAAAGCCTTCTCGCTAAATAAAAAGTGATTTTTCAGAAGTGAAATCGCTTGTTCCTTTTAATTGCTTATAGGTGTCAAATAATACTCCAATTGCATTTTTCCCATCTTGTTGCAAACTGAGAGAATAGTCATTTACATAAAGTTGAATATGTTGTCGCATCACTTCTTCTTGCATCGCCTGTGCATGGTTGACTACAAATTCAGGTAAGGTTGGATACGCGCTCCAGGCGTATTCCAGGCTCTTTCGAATCAGCCGTTGAACTTTTTGTGCAATTACCCCTGAAAGGGAGTGGTGAATTGCTATTCCTCCCAGCGGGATGGGTACTTTTCGAGTCTCCTCCCAGTGCGCGCCCAAATCCATCAACTTTTTTAATCCTTTTTGTTCATAGGTAAAACGATTCTCATGGATCAACACTCCCAGTGCTGTTTCGCCTTGTAAGACTGCTTCTTCAATGGAGGAAAATAGCATGAATTTTTTTTGTTGGGCAGTTGGAAAGGCAATCGAAAATAACAAATGTGCCGTTGTGTTGAATCCTGGGAGTGCCACTGTTTGCGTAGGGACAGTATTTAAATTGCCGGGCCAGTTTTTTGTAGTAACCAGCAGTGGTCCTACTCCTTTGCCTAGTGCACTTCCGGCATCGAGGAGCTTGTAATGGGGTAGAGCGCTAAAAAAGGCAGGGAAACTGAGTTTAGTGATTGGTAATTTTTCTTCCAGCGCCCACTGATTGAGTGTTTCAACATCTTCCAGCACAGGTTCAAACTCCAATCCCTCTGTATCTATTTTTGAATGAATCAGTGCATCAAAAATAAATGTATCGTTGGGACAGGGAGAAAATCCAATTTTAATTTTCATAGTGCGGCAACTAGTTTCAATAACTCCATATTCAACTGCTGAATCGCATCCTTCATATTCCAATTTTTCTTATTTCTTTCTGCGATGTAATTACTACAGCTTCTGATTTGTAGAAAAGGAATGTTTTCTTGTAAACCGATATAATGTAAGGCAGCTCCTTCCATTGATTCAATTATTGGATTGAACTGCTCCTGGTAAAAACGCACCTTTTTTTTATCGGTGGTTATTTCGTTGACTGAAATGCCTGTGACTTTTGGAAGACGTACTTTTTTTAATAAAGGGTTATAGTTTTCGAGCCATCCTTTATTATAAGGGAATTGATTAGCAGGAACCAACTTCAAGTCAAAAAGTGTCTTAAGTGCATTCAGTTCAATGACACTTTGGTCTGCAATGGTTTCTTTTTTAATAAGCACCACTTTCCCCAATGGAAATTCTTTTTTGAAACATCCTCCTACACCAGCCTGAATAATCAAATCAGGTCTTTTTAATTGTAGTTGCTTCTGAAGTGTGTAAGAAGTAGCCAAGAGTCCGATGCCTGTGATTAGAACATCTACTTCCCATTTTTTTGAAGTTACTGCCCCTTTTTGCAATGCACGTATAAAGGGTGCAATCTCAATAGGGGTCGCGGCAATAATCAGGCAATTCATACCCTAAAATTAGCTTAATAAGGCTAACTTTGCCTCTTACCCCTTCCTTCGCCCAATGCTGTAGGGAAGAAAAAAGTAAAGCATGGTTTACTTGACACGAATAGAGCATTTCAATGCTGCACATCGATTATTTAATCCTGACTGGACAACTGAAAAAAACGAGGAAGTTTTTGGGAAGTGTGCAAACACTAATTGGCATGGTCACAATTTTGAGTTGTACGTTACGGTAAAAGGGTTGCCTGACCCCGAAACCGGATTTATTTTTGATGCAAAAAAATTATCACTGGTTATTAAGGAAAGAGTAGTTGAAAAATTGGATCATCGAAATCTCAACCTTGATGTTGACTTTATGCACGGAAAGCTTTGTTCAATTGAGAATTTGGTGATGGGCATTTGGCAGGAGTTATTGCCAGGTCTTCCGGAACGAGTACAGTTGCACTGCGTCAAACTGGTAGAAACGCCTAAAATTTATATCGAGTATTATGGCGAATAAAGTAGCAGTCTATCGAAAGGAACATTTTAATGCAGCGCATCGTCTGGCTAATCCCACCTGGTCTGTTGAAGAGAATGAGCGTGTATTTGGCAAATGTGCACTACCTAATTATCATGGTCATAATTACGAACTCATTGTAAAAGTTATAGGCGAACCTGATCCTGAAACGGGATATGTGATTGATATGAAGCTGTTGAGCGATCTCATCCAGCGAGAAATTGTTGCGCGGTTCGATCATCGAAATTTAAATCTGGATACGGTTGAATTTCGTTCGTTAAACCCAACTGCCGAAAACATTGCTGTTGTTATTTTTAACTTGTTGCGTCCGCATTTGGAAAACAAATTAGACCTTCAGGTTCGATTATATGAAACACCCCGCAACTTTGTGGAATATCCCGCTTAAATAAATACTATGGCATACAAAAAAACCGAGCAGTTTGATGAGAAATCTACACAGGCGCTCACTAAAAGTTATAAAGAAGCAATTTCCTGGCTCGGTGAGGACCCAGAACGCGAAGGGTTGCTAAAGACCCCGGAGCGTGTTGCCAAAGCGATGCAATACATGACGCAGGGGTATCAGTTAGATGCGCATGCCATTCTTAATTCAGCAAAGTTTCACGAAGATGTTAGTGAAATGATTGTGGTGAAGGATATCGAACTTTATAGTATGTGCGAGCATCATATGTTGCCATTTTTTGGTAAAGCACACGTTGCCTATATTCCCAATGGTTGGATTACAGGATTGAGTAAAGTGGCACGGGTGGTTGATGTATTTTCTCGTCGTTTACAAGTGCAGGAGCGTCTTACGATGCAAATCCGCGATGCGATTAAAGACACATTAAATCCACTTGGTGTTGCGGTAGTAGTAGAGGCACAGCATTTGTGTATGATGATGCGTGGTGTACAAAAACAGAATTCTGTAACTACTACTTCTGCATTTGATGGAGAGTTTCATAAAAATTCTACCCGCAGTGAGTTTATGCGATTAATCGGTACCAGATTAAGTTGAAAATAATTCTATGAAGCACGCGTATGTATTTCCCGGACAGGGTTCTCAGTTTCCGGGTATGGCAAAAACAATTGTAGAGCAGCATGAAAAAGCGCGCAACTTGGTTCAGCAAGCCAATGCGCTCTTAGGTTTTGATCTCTCTTCCATTATGTTCAATGGTACTGAAGAGGATCTTCGCAGAACAGATGTGACACAGCCCGCTATTTTCTTACATTCCATTCTTGCCTATATCACCTTGGAAAATCCAAAACCTGATATGGTAGCAGGGCATTCGTTAGGAGAATTTTCTGCGTTGGTAGCAGCGGGTGCGTTATCTTTTGAGGATGGATTGCGTCTGGTAGCAGCTCGAGCTAATGCAATGCAAAAGGCTTGCGAGATACAACCTGGAACAATGGCTGCTATACTAGGTTTAGATGATGAAAGAGTGGGTGCTGTTTGTGCTGGAATTCAGGACGTGGTAGTGCCTGCCAATTATAATTGTCCGGGTCAGTTGGTGATTAGCGGATCTGTAAAAGGCATCGAGTTGGCGTGTGCGGCACTTAAAGAAGCAGGTGCTAAACGTGCTTTGGTATTACCTGTGGGTGGAGCATTTCACTCTCCACTTATGAAAGCAGCCGAAGATGAGCTGCGCGGCGCAATACAACAATCAAACTTTCATACTCCTGCCTGTCCTGTTTATCAAAATGTAGTTGCAAGGGCAGTGGTTAGTCCCGATGAAATAAAAGAAAATCTTATTAATCAGTTGACAGGGCCTGTTAAATGGACGCAGAGTGTACAGGCAATGGTTGCAGATGGTGCAACACATTTTACCGAAGTAGGTCCTGGTAAAGTATTACAGGGACTGGTTCAGAAAATATATAAAGAAGCCGTTGTAGCTGGGGTGGCTTAACACTTAATTTCAATGGCACCATTGATCCACTCTGGATCCAAGGAGGCCTTGTATTTTTTGTAAAAGTTGATGGCAGGTTCGTTCCATTCTAATACTTGCCAAACCACGCGTACTAATTTTCTTTCTTTTGCTTCTGCTAAAATTTGTTCAAATAATTTTCCTCCAATTCCTTCGCCTCTTCTTTCAGCTGTAACAATAATGTCTTCCAGATATAAGGTTTGTCCTTTCCAGGTAGAATAACGAATGTAATAGAGCGCAAATCCTTGTATCCCTTTTTCGTCTTCTGCCACAAAGGCCCACCATACAGGCTGCTCTCCAAAACCACTTTTTTCAAAATGCTCCAATGAAACAGTCACTTCTTGCGGGGCTTTTTCGTAAACGGCTAATTCATGAATAAGTTCCAGCAAGCGTGGACAATCTTTTGACTCCGCTCTTCGTATTTTAATTTCCATTCTTTAGTTATTGCAAGGCCTGATCTAAATCGCTGATGATATCATCTACGGTTTCAATTCCTACATGCATTCTGATGAGTCCTTCTGTAATACCGTATTTTTCTTTTTCTTCTTTGGGAACACTAAAGTGTGTCATGGAAGCAGGATGAGAAAGTAATGTGTCGCAGGTGCCCAATGAAACGGCACGTGTGCAAAAATTTAATTTGTCCATGAATTGAATACCTCCTTGTAAGCCTCCCTCCACTTCAAAACTCAAGAGTGCGCCAGGATGTTTCATCTGCTTAGCAGCAATAGCAAAATCGGGATGACTAGAAAGTCCAGTGTAGTTTACTTTTTTTACTTTCTTATGTCCTTCCAAAAAGCGAGCTACTTGTTCGGCGTTAGCGCAGTGTCTTTCCATTCTAACCTCTAATGTTTTCATGCCTTGCACTAGTAGAAATGAATCAAAGGCATTAGAGTTGGCACCTGTCGTCTTATGAAATTTATAAATGGGTCCTCTCATTCTCTCTATGTCTTTTCCAACTAATGCACCTCCAATGGCCGTACCGTGACCGTTTAAAAATTTTGTAGTGGAATGCACAATAAAATCAGCGCCTAAGGTGAAAGGTTGCTGTAGATAAGGGGTGGCAAAAGTGTTATCGCAGGCAACAATGCAATTATATTTTTTTGCAAGTGCACTTAACGCAGCAATATCAACGCATTGTATAGTTGGGTTGGCGGGTGTTTCCAAATAAACCATTTTAATGCTTTTGTCTTGACGCAGCGCCGATTCTGCTTTTTCAAGATCTCGTAAGTCTTCAATGACTGCAGAAACACCAAAGCGTGGCAAAATGCGATGGACTAATTCATCTGTTCCACCATAGAGCGAAAAATGAGAAAGAATTTTATCTCCCTGGCTAAGTGTACTCATCAATAGGGTAGTAATGGCAGCCATACCTGATGCATGTAAAATTGCTGTGGCCTCTATTGAAGTTCCATAGGTTTCCAGAGCAGCAATTTTTTCTTCTGCCTCAGTAATCGAAGGGCTGCCCCAACGTCCATAGATGTATCCTTTTTCTTGTCCGGTAAATCGGTGCATCCCTTGTTCAGCAGAATCAAAAATGTAGGTACTGCTTGCGTAAATAGGAGTAAGGTGCGCATAGTTGGGGTCTTTTTGATGTCCACTGTGCACCGCCACAGATCCCCATCCCTTCAGATTATTTTTTTTCATAGCCAAGCTTTGTTACAAGTTAAGTTTAATTAGTGTCGTAAGCCCATTTGATCCAGATGGCACCCCAGGTAAACCCACCTCCAAATGCTGCCAGAATAATATTGTCCCCTTTTTTAAGTTGCTTCTCCCATTCCCATAAGCAGAGTGGGATCGTTGCAGCTGTGGTATTGCCGAATCGCTCAATGTTGATCATTACTTTTTCTGTTCCTATGCCCATACGATTTGCAGTAGCATCTATAATGCGCAAATTAGCCTGATGCGGAACCAGCCAGGCAATATCTTCCGCTTTCAATTTATTTTTTTCCATTAGCTCTGCGCTAACATCAGCCATTCCCTTTACAGCAAACTTGAAAACAGCCTGTCCCTCTTGATAAGCATAATGTTCACGGTTGGTTACTGTTTCTAGACTTGCAGGTTTTAATGATCCGCCGGCTTTCATATGCAGGTACTGTCCGCCACTGCCATCTGTTCTCAAAATTGAATCCATAAATCCAATAGCAGATTCCGTTGGCTCTAATAAAACAGCGCCGGCGCCATCTCCAAAAATGATACAAGTGGCACGATCGGTATAATCAACAATGGCGCTCATTTTATCAGCACCACATACTACCACTTTTTTGTAGCGTCCACTCTCAATGAGTGAAGCCCCTTGTGCTAGTGCAAACAAAAACCCTGAGCAGGCAGCTGACAAATCATATCCCCAGGCATTCACAGCTCCAATTTTATGGCAAACCAAATTTGCTGTAGACGGGAAAACCATGTCGGGGGTAACAGTACCCACAATCAAGCAGTCTATTTCTTCGGGGCTGATTCCTCTTTTTTTGCAGAGCTCTTGCACCGCAGGAACGATCATATCTGAGGTAGCTTTTCCAGGCTCTTTTAAAATTCTTCGTTCTGTGATTCCGGTGCGGGTTCTGATCCACTCATCATTGGTGTCGACCATTTTTTCCAGGTCCTGATTGGTGAGTTTGTCAGCAGGGACATAGCCCCCAACCGCAGTGATAGCTGCGTGAATTTTATGGCTCATTTTGCAGGGTTAAAAAGTGGACAAAATTAAGGTAAAGCAGGGGTCACTGCTTAACTTGCGGGTATGATCAGTTTTTTGCGCGGACAATTCGTAGAAAAATCTCCCACCTGGGTTTGGATTGATGTGAATGGGGTAGGCTATGAGGTGCATATCAGCCTACATACCTATTCGACTATCCAGGATAAGAAAGAGGGTCTTTTGTATACCATTTTACTGGTTCGGGAGGATGCTCATCTCTTGTACGGATTTGCAGAAAAGTCAGAACGGGATCTTTTTCAACATCTTATAAGCGTTTCTGGGGTGGGTGCCAGCACCGCTCGGGTGATGCTTTCCTATCTCAAGCCCGAAGAGTTAGTTGCTGCTATTGTGCAATCTAATGTCAAGGCATTGGAATCGATAAAGGGAATAGGGAAAAAGACAGCAGAACGCTTGGTGCTGGAACTCAAGGACAAACTGTCCAAAATCATTCCCCTGACAAATAATTCTACCCTGATAAACAATACTTTGCAACAAGATGCGTTAAATGCCTTGACTGCCTTGGGCATCCCTAAACAGGCTGCTGCACAGGTGGTGGAAAAAACGCTTAAAGCGAATCCCGAATTGGGAGTGGAGGACCTGGTTAAAAAGGCACTTCGGTCCCTCTAAATAACCCAAACTAACCTGACTAGAACGATTGAATCGCGTTGTTGCAAATACGTTGTGGCTTTTATTGTCACTGGTTGGTTTCTTGCTATCGGCTTCCGCTAGCGGAGAAAGCCGGCTGCGTTTGCCCATCGATACTTTACGTTATCCTTTGTACGACCGGTATGGTGATCCCTATTCGTCTCGTCGAAATAATAGCTTTGATCTACGAGACACTTCCTTTATCCGTCGGCAAGTAGAATATGATCCAATTACTCGTCGCTATACAGTAGTAGAAAAAATCGGAAATCGTACTTACCGTGGCCCCTCCTCTTTTTCAAGAGAAGAATTTTTACGAATTCAATCTCGTAAAGATGAGAATGAATATTTCCGTACACGTGCCTCACTGTTGACGGATTTAAACAGAAAGCCAAAGAGCCCGCTATTCCGTGTCAACAATGATTGGTTCAATCGAATTATGGGAGTGGGTCCCGATGGAAAAGTTCGAATTGAAGTGAAGCCAGCAGGTTATGTTGATTTTTTAGCAGGATATCAAGGTCAAAATATTAAAAATCCAACGCTGCCTGAAAGAGCGCGTCGAAATGGAGGATTTGATTTCAATATGAATTCTCAACTTCAGATGGACGCACAAATCGGCGAAAAATTAAAACTTCCTATCAATTACAATACACTTGCCAATTTCAATTTTGACAATCAACTCAAATTAGATTTCAAGGGGAAGGATGATGATATCGTCAAACAGTTTGAAGCAGGTAACACCAGTTTTGCTTCGAAGGGAACACTAATTCCGGGAGCGCAATCATTGTTTGGAGTAAAAACGCAACTTCAGTTTGGAAAGTTATTTGTTACTACTGTGCTGGCCAATCAACGTTCGCAGCGTCAAACAATGGGCGTACAAGGCGGCACAACTGCGCAGCGATTTACATTGAAGGCAGATGAGTATGATGAAAACCGACATTTTTTACTCGCTCAATATTTCCGCAACAACTACAATGCGGCAATGAAGAAATTGCCAGTAGTAAATTCAAAGGTGCAAATACTTCGCGTGGAAGTATGGGTAACAAATCGTAATGGAACAACCACAGATACGCGTGATGTCATTGCCTTTATGGATTTGGGCGAACGTTTTCCGTATAACAATCGGTTGACAGGTGCAGGCAGTGAATTGCCGCGCAACGATGCCAATAGTCTTTATGCAACGCTTCAATCTAATCCTGGATTTAGAAATTCTTCGCAGGCACAAAGTACACTGACTGCACAAGGATTACTACCTGTACAGGATTTTGAGAAAACATTTGCTCGTAAACTACAGCCTACTGAATATTATTTTAATCCGCAAATTGGGTTTGTCTCGTTGAATCAGCCCTTACAGCCTGATGAGGTCCTCGGATTAGCTTTTCAGTATACCTACAATGGTAAAGTGTATCAGGTGGGAGAATTCTCACAAGACGTTCCTCCCGATACCTCTGGAAATTCACAGCGAGTATTGTTTTTGAAATTATTGAAAGCTACTTCGCAGCGAACACAACTTCCGATTTGGGATCTCATGATGAAGAATGTGTATTCTGTAGGTTTTGGCCAGTTAGAGCGACAAGATTTTAGTTTAGACATTCTTTATGAAGAACCTAGTTTGGGTGAGAAAAGATATTTACCACCAACCGATGTAGTGGATCCCTACAAAGGAATGCCCATTATTTCACAGGTGAATTTGGATCGACTTAACAATCAGAATGATCCACAGCCGGATGGAATTTTTGACTTTATAGAAGGATATACTGTGATTTCTTCTCAAAGTCGGATCATCTTTCCTGTGTTGGAACCATTCGGACATGATTTGGATTATTTGTATCGTGATATTGCAACACGTAAAAAATATCTCTACTATCCACTTTACGATACAATCAAGGCCATCGCACAGACCTACGCAAACTTGAATCGTTTTCGCATTGCCGGACGTTCTCGCTCTGCAGGATTTGGTGCAGGTGGTTCTTCGATGGGTCCTGGTGGTATGCCTGGGCAAGGCGGAGCTAGCGAGTACCAATTAGGCTATAATATTCCGCGTGGATCTGTTACGGTTACTGCTGGAGGACAAGTACTGGTTGAAAATGTTGATTACGAAATCAATTATGATCTGGGCACTTTGCGTGTGGTTAACCAGTCCATTATCAACTCTGGTGTGCCTGTTAATATCAACTACGAGAATAACCAGGCATTCGGTTTTCAACAGCGAAATTTCTTAGGCGTACGCTTAGACTATTTAGCAAGTAAACGACTCACACTTGGAGGTACGATTGTCAAGTTAGGGGAACGTCCCTTTTTTATCAAACAATCTTATGGTGAAGATCCGATTCGTAACACGATGTACGGTATCGACGTGGATTATCGAAATGATCTTCCTCGTTTGACTAAGTTTTTAGATCGACTACCATTTTACTCCAGCAAAACTGTTTCTTCAATCACCTCTTATGCAGAGGCAGCAATTTTACAGCCCGGACATGCTAAGCAGATCAATGCAACAAATTACGATGGATCTCGTCAGCGCACAGGACAAGTTTATGTAGATGATTTTGAAGGAGCACGTGCGGCTATTGACCTTCGTTTTCCTTTGCTGAGTTGGACATTGGCATCCGTACCGCAGGGAAATGGATTGTTTGCAGAGGCTTCATTGAATAATGATTTGCGCAGTGGACGTAATCGTGGAAAATTAGCTTGGTACAATATTGAACCTGTTTTGCAGGAACGCAGAAGTGTAAATAATCCGATTAGCGACCTTAATGAGTTGTCAGATCCTCGTGTGCGTCAGGTTTTGCAACGTGAAATTTTTCCTCGTCGTAGTACACAATTTGGAGAGGGACTGCTCACTACTTTTGATTTAGCTTTTTATCCTAAAGACAAAGGGCCCTATAATTACGAAGCAGATCCTGCACGCATTGATGTAACAGGTCGGTTAAGAAATCCAAGAAATGCCTGGGGCGGATTGATGCGTAACATTGACCAGACTGATTTTGAAACGGGCAATATCGAATTCATTGAGTTCTGGATGCAGGATCCTTTTCTGAACAATGCCACCAACCGTAACGGGGGTCAACTCTACTTTAATCTGGGAAATATTTCTGAAGATGTACTTCGTGACGGAAAACGTCAATACGAAAACGGGTTGGCTACGCCTACCAATAATGCACGGGAAGATAGTTCAACTGTTTGGGGAAGAGTGCCGGCCATTCCACTGCAGGTCACTAATGCATTCAGTAATACGCCGACCGATCGTCAATATCAGGATGTTGGTTTTGATGGATTAACGGATGAGGAAGAGCAGCAAAAATTTAGCAGTTATCTTAATTTGCTTCGTACCAATTTTGGTGCAGGATCTGCAGTATACCAGCAAGCACTCCGCGATCCTTCGGGTGATAATTTCAAGCCTTACCGAGATAATAGTTTTGATCAGGAAAATGCAGGTATTCTACGTCGCTATAAGAATATCAACAATCCTCACGGTAATTCACCCATAGCTGGAAACAATACGCAGTTCGTCAGTGCCTTTACACAGTATCCGGATGCAGAGGAGCTCAATCGGGATAACACCATGAATGAAGCGGAGGAATATTTCCAGTATCGTGTGGATATTTTACCAAACATGGGGACGGGTACAAATTTTATCACAGATATTAGAACTCCTACGGTTACACTGGCGAATGGTCAAACAAGAACAGAGCGTTGGTATTTATTCCGTATTCCCGTTGAACAGTTTCAGCAAAAAGTTGGAAATATTCCCGACTTCAAGTCAATTCGTTTCATTCGCATGTTCGTAACAGGATTTGAAGATTCAGTCGTGCTCCGATTTGGAAAACTGGAATTAGTACGTAACCAGTGGAGAAGATTCCGCAATCAAATTGATACTACTGGTAATTATACGACACTTCCCATTCCTGATTATACCAATGTCAATATTTTATCGGTCAATGTGGAAGAGAATGACCAACGACAACCGATTATCTATCGAATTCCACCAGGTATTGAGAGACAGCAGCAATTGAGCAATAACAATGTGCCGCTTTTGATGAACGAGCAGTCGTTAAGTATGCAGATATGTGGAATGCCTAACAAAGAAGCAAGAGGTGTTTTCAAGACGATGAACATGGATATGCGTCAGTATGGAAAGTTAGAAATGTTCATACATGCCGAATCTGTTGAGGGCGCAGCGCCACTACGTCCTGGTGATATCAGTGCAGTAGTTCGAATCGGAAATGATTTCAACGGGAATTATTACGAAGTGAAAATTCCACTTAAGCGAACGGAATTTGGTGAACGGGACAGTGTACGTATTTGGCCATTTGAAAATAATCTTGATTTATCCTTGCAGGATTTAATGGAATTAAAAATTCGCAGAAATAGAGCAGGTATTCCTCCTTCTCGTTACTATAAAGAAACCTTGTCGAATGGTCGCACGTATGCGATTATGGGTAATCCAAATTTAGGGGAGGTGAGGGGTGTATTACTCGGTGTTGAAAATACGGGACAAGAGTCGCTTTGTGCAGAGGTATGGTTCAATGAACTGCGACTTCAGCAGCTCGATGAAAAAGGAGGATGGGCTGCACTTGCTCGAACTGATATTAAACTGGCTGACTTGGGTACTTTGTCTGTTTCTGGATCAGCCCGGTCAAGAGGATTTGGAACATTAGAGCAACGTGTGAATGAGCGGAGCCGTGAAGATGTATTTACTGCGGATGCTTCATTGACGATGGAGGCTGGTAAATTATTACCCAAAAACTGGGGTATGCAAATTCCATTTTATGCCAGTTTCAGTCAACGTGCAAGTACTCCTGAATATGACCCTTACGATCTAGATATTGATTTGAAGAGAAAATTAAAGACCACTTCGCCGGATAAAAGAGATTCGATTCGTACAGATGCACAAGATGTGACTTCTATAAAAACTGTCAATTTAACGAATGTAAAAAAGATTAAGCCAGAAGGAAAGAAGTTGACTCCGTGGAGTGCCAGCAATCTCGATTTCTCCTACTCTTATATTCAGACGCTGTCTCATAATCCATTGATTGAGCAAGATGAATTAAGAAGAACACGTGGGGTAATCGGTTATACGTATGCGCCACCTGCTAAAACCGTTGAACCCTTTAAGCGATTTATCAAATCGAACTCTAAATGGTTGGCGCTGGTCAGAGATTTTAATTTTAATTATGCACCTGCGCAAGTTTCCATGCGCGCAGATGTGTTTAGACAATTTGGTGCAACACGTCCTCGCAATGTGGGAGGTGGACCTTACAAAATACCGGAGACGTATAACAAATATTTCACTTTTGATCGTTATTATGTTTTGCAGTGGAACTTGACACGCTCTCTTGCGATGGATTTTTCTGCAACCAATAACGCACGAATTGACGAGCCACCCGGACGAATAGATACTGATTTCAAAAAGGATTCTATTCGTACAAATTTTTTCCGCGGAGGACGTACTACTAACTATCAGCAAGACTTCACATTGAATTATAATGTGCCTACCAACAAAATTCCTTTGTTAGATTGGACAACTCTGCGCGCAGGGTATAATTCAAAATACAATTGGTTGGCTGCCTCCTTACTTGCCAGAGAATTAGGAAATAAATTATCTAATACGCAAACAAAAACCCTTAATGGTGAATTAAAGTGGGAAGAGCTCTATAATAAAAATAAAACATTGCGTGCTTTACAAAACGGAATGGGGGTTCGCAGAAATGCCAGAGAGAGTAGAACAATTGAGCAATCGACACAGCCGGGTCGTTCAAAATCCAAAACATCTCGAGGAAAGGGTGGTGATAACAGCCGGGTTCCTAGTCCTGATGTGTTTGGAAAAGCACCAACAGCTAAAGCAGACTCCACGCGTGATAATACATACGTTGATGGACAAAAGCGTGAGCCTGTGTCATCTCTTCCTACTATTTTCTCGCCTACGGCACTAGGCTATCGCTACGATACCATTCGGAATAAAGACGGGAAGATTATTAAAATTAAAAAAAGAAAAATCAAGAAAGTTAAAGAGCCTCGAGAGAAGATTCCAAAACAGAAAGGTGAGATAGGAGGCTTTGCAGGGGTAGCCTTAAATTTTGCGACTGCATTAAAACGAACAGCCATCCAATACACAGAAGATTTTGGTACCACGCTGCCTGGCTATATGGATAGTACGCAATTATTGGGAATGAATTTTAGAAGTCATCAGCCAGGATTTGCTTACCTATTCGGATATCAACCTGATACAAGTTGGATTAATCGCTTTGGTCAAAAGGGACTGCTTTCTCGCGATTCGTTAGTAAGTGCAATGATTCAACAGCGCTATAATCAGCGGTTGTCTATTAGTGCGCAGGTTACTCCTTTCCGCGACTTCAATATTGATCTTTCGCTGGATAAAACTTTTGATAAGCAGTACAGTGAGTTGTACAAGGACACAACCGGATTTGCAGGATTAGCTCGCTTGAATCCTTATGCCTTGGGAAGTTTCAGTATCAGTTATATATCCTATCAGACGTTATTTACTTCATTTGATCCAAATGTGGTGTCAGCTACCTTCAAACAATTTGAAGCTAACCGTAAAATCCTCTCAACAAAACTTGGGGCATTGAATCCCTATCAAGGTGGTGCTGTGGGGACAGATGGATACTATAAAGGATATGGCCGCTATGCGCAGGATGTTGTGATTCCTTCTTTTATTGCAGCCTACACCAATAAAGACCCCGCCTCCATTCAACTATTTGGCAACAGTAATCCTTCTATTCGTCATAATCCATTTAGTTCATTGGTGCCAAAGCCAAATTGGACACTTACGTACAATGGACTTTCAAAACTTCCAGGATTAGACAAAATATTTTCCAGTTTTTCAATTCGTCATGGGTACAAGAGTACTTTCTCCATGAACAGTTTTAATACGGCCTTATTATTTACTGATCCTCTACGAGTTGGATATCCTTCTTTTAAAGACACACTCACTGGTAATTTCATTCCCTACTTCTTGATTCCGAATATTACGATACAGGAGGCATTTGAGCCACTTATTGAAATTGATATGACTTTTACCAATCAGCTACAGACGCGTTTTGAGTTTAGGAAAAGTCGTCAACTAAGTTTGAGTTTAATAGATTATCAATTAGCTGAAAATCGTTCTACCGAAGTGACCTTTGGTTTGAACTGGCGAAAAAAGGGAATGCCTCTTATTCGTGATATCCGCATTGGAAAGAATGGAATGAAACTGGATAATGACGTGACGCTTCGAATGGATTTCAGTTTGCGGGATGATGCCACAGCTAATTCAAAATTGGACCAGGGAACAGCGTTTGGAACCGGAGGACAAAAAGTGATTCGGATTGCACCTTCCATTGACTATGTGCTCAATAATAAAGTGAGCATGAAACTCTATTTTGAGCAAAACCGTAATATTCCTAAAATCAGTAGCGCGTTTCCTATTACAAATACCCGCGCAGGTTTACAGGTACGGGTATCTTTAGCCCAGTAGATTTTTCCTAGTTTATTTGCGATGAAAATAAACAGAGTCTGCTTGTTGCACGCAGGTAACTGTTAAATCGTTGATGCAAACATGTGAGGGTAATGTTGTAGTAAAATAAATCACATCTGCTACATCTTCGGGGGTTAGTGGTTTGAGACCGTCGTATACTTTAGATGCGGTGGTGGCATCTCCTTTAAATCGAACTAGTGAAAATTCTGTTTCTGCTGCACCCGGATTAACTGCTGTTACTTTGATTCCATGACGGAGTAGGTCAATACGCATGGATTGGTTGAGTGCATCTACCGCATATTTTGTAGCGCAATAGGCATTGCCTTTTTCATAGACCACTTGACCGGCCGTTGAACCTATATTCACAATATGTCCTTTTTGATGAACGGCCATCCATTTGGAAACTGCCTGCGAGACGTATAAAAAACCTTTTATGTTGGTATCAATCATTTGATTCCAGTCATCCAAGTTGGCCTCTTCAAAATAATCTCTTCCTGCAGCAAGCCCCGCATTATTGATTAATATTTCAATACGGGTCCATGCGGAAGGAAGATTCGCAATTGCCGTTGTGATTTCTTCTTGATTTCTAACATCAATCGGAAGAATAAGACTTTCGGTTTGATAAGTGTTTTTTAATTCTGTAGCTAGTGCTTCGAGTCTTTCCTTTCTTCTTCCATTTAAAATTAATTTGTGTCCTGTACTGGCAAATTTTCGAGCACAGGATTGTCCAAATCCGGAAGTGGCTCCTGTAATAAATACAATGGATGACATAGTGTTAAACTTAGGGAGGCAAGTTAGTTCTTTAGCGAATAAGAGTCACCAAACCTTTTGAAAAGTAAGGTTGATTCAGATAATCTACTGCACTCACGGTCCAAACAAATACATATGTTCCCTGTGTTTGGCCATTTACTTTTCCATCCCATCCAACTCCATCTTGTTGGGTTTCAAAAACCAATTGTCCCCAACGGTTGAAAATGCGGAAGTACTTTAATTCTTTAATACCTGCTAAAATGGGTTTGATCACATCATTTTTTCCGTCACTATTAGGAGTAAAGGCTGTAGGAACAAACACGCTGGGTGCAGTTTGAAAAACACGCACATTCAAATAAGCGGTATCAGCACAATTTGCAATGTCTCTGGCAATAAGGCGGTATCGAATCTGGTTGCTACCCACCGTATAGTTCGCAACCGGATTGGGGATTGTAGTAGAGGATAGTCCGGTAGAAGGACTCCAGCTATAACTTATTCCTCCACTTGCGTTAAGTTGTAAGGGTTGTCCCACTACTACTGTAGTATCTCTACCTGCAAAAGCAACCACTTCAGGAAGTACAGTGATAACAATGGTGTCAAGGCCAGGTTTAGGACAACCCTGGTTGTCGTAAGAGGCAAGAATGTAGCGTTGTGTTGCAGGCGGGCGAGCAATAGGTGTTAAACTAGCAGGGTTACTCAAATAAAGGGTAGGTGTCCAAACAAAACTTCGTCCATTACTACTACCTCGTAGTTGTGCAGACGTGTTAAAACAAATAGTGGTGTCAGGCGAAAGTCTCGCAATTGGATAGGGAACTGTTCGTACGGTGATTTGTTTTGTTTCAGAGCAACTGCCTATCACTCCTGTAACTTGATAGGTGGTGGTGTTTGTGGTAACTGCTAATGGCGATTGGATCGTAGCATTGTCTAGATTCAACGGAGGGGTCCAAGTATATTGTAATCCATTGGATGCAATGCGTAACCGTATGGTGTCACCCTGGCAAATAGTTGTGTCTGCCATTTGATTGATATATACCCCTGTTGTTACATTGACTTTAACAGAGTCTCTGTTAACACACCCTGAATTTTCCAGATTGACGTAATACCAAGTTGTATTCATGGGATGTACGGTTGGAGTAGCAGTGTTCGGGTTTATAATATTATAATTGGGAGACCAAGTAAAGTTGCCATTACCCTCAGCAGAAAGTCTTACAGAATCATATTGACAAATCAGGGTGTCTGTGAAGCCCAATGTGATAGTGGGTTTATCAAGTACATTAATGTTTTGCTGAATTGTATCAATACATCCTTTGCTAGTGCTTACCACCATTGTAACAGTAGCGGGTCCTGGATTGGTATAGTTCCACTGCGGATTACGGATTCTTGCTGTGTCTGCAAGTGTTGTATTGTCGCCAAAATTCCAATGCCAATAATCTACTGTACCATACGTAGCGCGCGTGGTATCTGTAAATTGATAGGGAGTGAGTACACAAATTCCGCTGGTAGTGAAACCTGGATAAAATCCTGGCCAAACTCTTATCACAGTCGTTGTGCTATCCGTACATATTCCTTGGAGCGTGACTTGTAACTTGACTGTATAATCTCCTGGAGCAGAAAACAGGTGATTGGTTGTAGCAAGTGTCGAAGTATTGTTTGTTCCACTAGCCGGATCTCCAAAGTTCCATAGATATTGAGCATTAGGAGGATTACCAGAAGCGTCATTTTGAAAATTAACGTCAAGATCATCACAATAAGACGGGCGAGGGTTGAGTTGCGCTCGTAGCGGGCTACAATCACTTACTTCGAGATGTAATTCTTTTCGGGTGGTGGCAATAAGTACGCCGTTTCTATATTCGTTTACACAGACGCAGATTACGTATTGCCCAATCATGGTTGGTGCAATTCCACTTATTACGCCAGTAACCGGATTGATTGTGACACCACTACCTAATGGCTGACCCCCACTGAACAAGGGAGCATAAGGAACCGTATTATAGGGTGGGTTGGAGGCAATGTCTGGACTTGGTGCAGATTGCGAAGCTCCCTCGTAGGCCTCACAAAATTGATAGCTTAGAGAATCACTATTGGGGTCTGTTGCAGAAAAGTTTAATTGAAAATAACTGTTCTGGCAAACTACAGCTGTATCATTCACTAAAAAACGAGGGCTGCTATTGGTTTGCGCATTCTGCGGCGCATTACTGCCGGGGATTTTAATTGAAAATGTATTTCCAACGGTTCCGCTATTGACTAAGTTATTGATACCGGCTATACGACAACAACGTTGATAGGAAACAATATATCCTTCTGCAAGGGAAGGAAGTTCAACGGATGCCAAGTCGTATACAACAATAGTGTATTTACATCCCACTTCATTTCCGATGATGCATGGTTCATCATAGGTCTTACTTAATGTGTACTGACTAGTAATTGCCACACTCTCGGTTCTGATGAATTGATTTGTTCCTGCATCGAAAAATGAAAAATTGATCGGGTTTGATAGTTGGCCGGTGC
>Ga0214923_10000648_pt1 | contig 51417 bp, 36 predicted proteins | sample LL1510_MetaG_FD_177993 | JGI IMG/M metagenome (GOLD analysis project Ga0214923, IMG submission 177993) | Freshwater microbial communities from Lake Lanier, Atlanta, Georgia, United States - LL-1510 | ecosystem: Environmental > Aquatic > Freshwater > Lake | place: USA: Georgia | collected...
GGTTAACGGGGAGGGTTAACGGGGGGTGGTGGTGAGGGGTTGCTGGGGTTCTTTTTGGGCGGGGGTATGGGGTTTTTGGGGGGTATGGGTGAACCATGCGGGTCAAGATCGGGGAAGCCCAGGCTTTGATCAATTTGATCCAGGAATTCTTGGGGGAGGATGTGTTCGTCCTTTTCGGCTAACCAATGAAGTTGGTGAGGCTCAAAGCCTTGCTTTTGAGCAAGGTAGCTTTCCCATAAGCGGTGGGCTCTTACCAGTTGCAAGGCCTTGAGAAGACCCGTTTCGGTCAGAGCTGGACGCAAGGAACGGGCGCCGCCTCGTTGAATCCATCCTTTGTTATGACAAAAAAACAGAGCCAGGCGATAGGTTGTTGGGGACCAACCCAGGCCTTGTTGAATTTGAATGATGTTATCGTTCGGCTGTCGATGCAATGCTTTGATTAAATCTTCGGCCCAATGTTGCCAGAGTCGTAGGGTTCGTCGGATACGCTGAGGCCAAAGGCCTCTTTGTGGATGACCCACCAAAACCAGGAGGTAGATCAGCGTAGCTGTTAGCGTGATAGCAGGACCGGGTGCCGTATTCCAAAGGACCGAGGCAAAAAGCCCCAAAGCGGCGCTTAAGGCGCCCAGGCCCATGGCCGCTAGCAGGACGTTTCGGAGTTTATGGCTGATTATCAAGGCGGTAGAAGCAGGTACAATCAACATGGAAACAACCAAAATAACCCCCACCGATTGAAGAGACGCTACCACGGTCAAGCTGAGCATCCAAACAGTGAAATAATGCAGCGTGCGGGTAGGAATGCCCATGGTTTGGGCGACCTCGGCTTGAAAAGCCGACGCAAAGAAATAAGGCAAAAAAATCCAAACACAAAGGAAATCAAAAATCAACACCAGGCCCGCCAAGATGAGATCATCACTTCCAATTCCTAACACATTACCAAAAAGGAAATCCTTCATATCCAGGTGGACTCCTTCTCGGCGGGTTAAGGTTGAAATACCAATGACTCCCAGGGCAAACATGGCCGAAAAAACAATACCTATTGCGGCATCGTTTCGGGCCCCTCCCCTGTTTTGGAGCCAAGCGATTAGAACAGCGGCCAAGAGTCCGGCACCCACCGAACCCACAAAAAAAGCCAAAAGGCTATGGCCCGCGATCATAAACCCGACCACCACCCCGGGCAATATGGCATGAGAAAGGGCATCGCCGATCAAGGCCATATTGCGCAAAACCATAAAGCAGCCAAGGAGCGCGCAAGCAATCCCCGCCATAACGGCTGCGGCAAGCGCCCTCTGAAAATAGGGCTGTTGCAGATAATCCCAGAGAGTCCAGGTGGTGTCTAGGGCCTCCATATTAGCGCTTAAGACGATATTGAGCAGCATCTTCGTAGCCAGGATCCACGCCCGAAAAAGCTTTTAGCAAATTGGATTCAATCAAGACTTGGTCCGGGGGACCTTGGGCAATCAGTCGTTGGTTAATCAGGAGTACCTGGTCAAAATAAGCCGCGGCTCGGCGTAAATCGTGGTGAATCATGAGGACAAGGCCCCCGTCAACGCGGGTAAAATGACGGAGTATCTCAACGATTTTGGCTTCTGTAGCCGCATCGACCCCGACAAAGGGTTCGTCTAAAAGCAGTGTTTCGGCTTGTTGGGCGAGGGCCCGGGCCAGGAAGACCCTCTGCTGCTGACCGCCCGAGAGGCGATTCAGGGGTCGGTGCCGTAGGTTTTGTAATTCCAGGGCCTCGAGGGCTTCCTGGACGGACCGCAGGTCCGCGCGACCCAAAGGTCGCCCGGGCCCCCGCCACGGCAAACGGCCCATTTGGACGATGTCTTGAACGGTTGCTGGAAAGTCCCAATCCACGATTCCTTTTTGGGGAACATAAGCAATGCGCCGGCGAAACGTTTCCATGCGTTGGTTTCGGTAAAAGATTTCGCCATGATCGGGCTTGGTGAGGCCCAGGATTGCCTTGAAGAGGGTGGACTTTCCAGCACCGTTAGGTCCTAAAATTCCATAACACATTCCCGCATTGAATTCCGCCGAAAATGCATTTAGCACGGATTTGTGATCGTAGGTCACACTAAGATCGTGGATCTGCATACGATGAAGTTCGGGGGATTTTTCCCGCTGAAGGGCCTCTTCGGTTTTTGTATTTGTCGGACGGGGAGGCCTCAGCGACCAAACCAGCAGGCCAAGGGCGGGGAGCATCATGCCCAGAACCCAAAGCACGGAAACCGGGTCAGAATCCTCTTTTGGGGCGTATGCGCTACTTTCCTTTCCCAAGGAGCCCGCCAAGACCCTCGCATTGCTTTTCAACATCCCGGTATACGAATCCGCCCCGCTGCCCGGAGGCCCCATGCTATCCGCATACAACGCCGGTCCCAGCTTACAACCCCCATCCTTGGCAATTTGTTGTAACATTTTGGGATTCAAATTAGCCTCCACAAAAACACAAGGCAAATCGTTTTGGAGAATCACCTGTTTCAGGTGGAGAACATCCGAAGTCCGTACGTCGGCATCTGTGCTGGTACCGAGCAAAGAAACCACCCTAAATCGGTAGCGAGCCGCGAAATACCGAAAAGCATCGTGGTTGGTCGCAAGAATTCGAAACCGTTTCGGGATGCTTTTTAACAAGGAATCGGATTCGCGATGCAAATCCAAAAGCCGTTGGTCGTAGGATTGCCAACGGAGGGTTAATTCGACCGAATCGCGGGGAATTAGTTCCACCAAGGCCTTGTAAATGTTCCTTGCGTAGATGCGGCCCAGCAGAGGGTCCATCCAGGCGTGGGGATCATAGGAACCGGGGTGTTCAGGATCCTCCAGGGGTTTGATGCCGGCGCTAGCTGTCCGTTTGATGGCTTTGCTGCCGGCTTGGTTAATGATTTTGTCAAGCCAGCCCTCCAGGTTCAATCCGTTTTGAATAATTAAATCAGCTTCGGATAGGATTTTGGTATCGTTGGGTACCGCGTCGTAGCGATGCGGATCCGACCCTTGGGGTAGTAAAGAAACAACCTGGGCCGAAGGCCCGGCAATTTCCGCCGCGATGTCTGCCAAAAAACCCGTGGTCGCAACGACTTTGGGCCGGACAATCCCAAGAGAAAGGCCCTCTTTCAGAGGAATCATCCATCCGAAGACCATGAACCCGATGAACCCAAGGGCGGGCAATCCAATGCTCAGCGACCAGGGACGGATTAAATTCATGATACAAAAGTAATTTAGGTGCGTCTAAAAAACTTTAACCCGTTGCGGTCTTTTATAAACCATCGTTTGCGCTCCTGGATGAATTCATCAAAACTAACCCTTGAATAATCGTTGAACGCCTAGCCGGGGTTTAATTTTGGGACAGCAATGTCTTTCATAGAACATCATACCCCTACCCATCTGTCATGAATAGGCGCGCGTGGATTTATCAAACGTTTCGGTGGCTTGCGGGTGCCGCACTTGTTCACAAAACCGTAGGTCTCCAAGAAGCGCAAGCTTTACCCGATTCTCTTTCACAACAAAATTCTTTTTACAACTCAAAAAAAACCAATTCAGCCATGTCCTTTGAACTCCCCGCCCTCCCCTACGCTTACGCAGCACTTGAGCCTCATTTTGATGCAATGACCATGGAAATCCACCATTCCAAACACCATGCAGCGTATGTAAACAATTTGAATGCGGCCTTGAGTGGAACCCCTCAGGCTGACAAAACCCTGGAAGAACTCATGGCCATTGTTTCAACCCTACCGGTGGCGGTCCGTAACAACGGTGGCGGACACTACAATCATTCTTTGTTTTGGAAATTGCTGACCCCCAAGGCCGGAACGGCGCCATCGGGATCCTTGATGACAGCAATTAACGAGAAATTTGGCAGCATGGAGGGTTTCAAAGAACAATTTTCCAAAACAGCCATGGCGCGATTTGGTAGCGGATGGGCCTGGTTGTGTTACCGCGATGGGGCTCTAAACCTTTGCTCTACCGCTAACCAAGACAATCCGTTGATGGATATCGAAACCCAAAACGGCTGTGGCGGCTTCCCGCTTATGGGATTGGACGTTTGGGAACACGCTTACTACCTCAAATTCCAAAACCGTCGGGTCGAATTTGTTAACGCATTCTGGAATGTTCTAAACTGGGACGAGGTTTCGGCCCGATTTGAACAAGCCACGCGCTGATAAAAAGGCAGAAAAGAGAGCGTAAGCAAACAAGGCGATATGGGCCCATACGGGCCGTATCCATCTTGCCCTGATTCTGGAACCTTCCTTGTGTTTCGCGGCCTATCCTTATCGGAGTGTAAAGCGGAAGGGCAGGTTGTATTGAACCCTCACCGGCATCCCCCTCTGCTTGCCTGCCTTCCACTGTGGCATGGCCTTGACAACCCGAACGGCTTCTTCGTCGCAGCCACCACCAATACCGCGTAGAACCTGGACTTTGTCGATACGACCCCTTTCATCCACCACAAACGTGACAACGACGATTCCTTGAAGGCCGTTTTCGCGGGCCAAGGGGGGGTATTTGGTGTTTTCGGCCATGAATTTCAGCAATTCCTGGTCGCCCCCCGGGAAGGAAGGCATTTCTTCAACAACCGTGAATATCTCCGGCTCAGCCGCAACCTCTTCCTCCACTTCGACCACGGGAACTTCGATTCGGGTTTCCTGGGTCACCTCGGTTGAGGCGATTTCATCTTCTTCGATGACCTCTTCATCCGCTACAACTTCCAACGTTGGAGGCGGTGGAGGTGGTGGGGGCGTTACCTTTTGTTCAGTTTGAGGAATTTCCATCTCGGTCAAATCCTCCATTTGGAGGGTTCCGAGGCTGGCGGCCTCTCCATCACCTTCGCGCCAATTGAAGGCATAAAGCGTTCCAGCCAGGGCTACACAGAGCCCAATCTGAAAAAACAGAGTCCTTTGAAGGTTAAGGTCTGCTTTGGGGTTTTTCTTAAGTTCCATAAGCTTTCCACAAAGAACGGAAATTTTGAACAAACTTGTTTTTCGCCAACGTTAAAGTCTTTGCCGACTCATTCGAATCAATCGCTCAAAGAGTAAGATGCCCAAAAACAGGCCGGCGATATCCGATAGGTAATCCTCCATTGAAGCACTTCTTTCCCAAAGCAAAAAGCCCTGAACGGCTTCCAGGGCGGCCCCCCAGAGAACGCCCATGATCAAAACAATAAAGCCCCTGTGAAAGCGCAAAATGGGCCAATAAGCCTGTTTGTAAAATCCTTGTGCGGTCAAAAAAGCCCAAACCGTGAATAAAACCACATGGATTAGAAGGTCGGCCCCCGAAAACGATACCGATGGATAACCGGACCCAGGAACCAGCATCAAAACAAACATAATGACCGACCAAACAGCCGATGGCATCATGTAATACGAAAATGATTTCCCCCTGGAGCGCATAGAATGAAGTTCGGGGGTCGAGAATTGCCTTTATTGACCGGTATGCGCCCGGTATCCGGCCGCATCCATCAAGGCATCCCATTCCTGGGGCTGATTGGTTTTGATTCGAATCATCCAACCATCGCCGTAGGGGTTTTGGTTGACCAATTCGGGGTTGTTATTAATCATGGGATTGACCTCAATGATTTCCCCTGAAACGGGCATGTACAGGTCAGAAACCGTTTTGACCGCTTCAACAGTTCCAAAAACCTCGTTTTGTTGAAGGGTGCGGCCCATGGTATCCATCTCAACAAAGACAATATCTCCCAATTCACGCTGAGCGAAGTCGGTAATTCCGACGGTTGCCACCCCGTTTTGGAGTTCTACCCATTCGTGTTCGGTGGTGTAACGGAGGTTTTCGGGGACGTTCATTTGATATGTAAATTTTAAAAATTCAGATTAAAATAAAAAGATTTAGATAAAAAAAAATTATAAAAACCTAAAGCCAAAGGCCAAAAAATGAAACGCATACATATAAGCCTTGTTAAATATGACAAAAAGGGCTTTTTGGAGAGGTATGATTTGGTTTAGTTAGCAAGGGTAAAGCGCAAACTTACCCCCCCGCTGGTTTGGGAATTGGGAAACGAAGTTGAAATATACGGGGTTGAGAGCTGGTAATCCACAAAGAATCGTACGTTAATCATGTCGTTGAGGATGTAGTCAGCGCTGGGTTTAACCGAAACGGTTCGGCCTCCACCGGAGGGTTGGGGCTCCACCCCATCCAAATCCCGCATGAGCATAAAATTATCCCGGATGTTTAGGTCAAACCTTAGATTGAGGTCGTTTTTGAGTTCCCGCAATTCTCCGTTCACCAAAAAGGGAAGGCGAGGGTTGTTCCAGCGATAGCCGGCTCCTACGGTCCATTCCCGCAATGTGTTTTCGTTGAGTCGGTTGTTGACAAGGGTTAAAACCAGGTTTCGCGAGGTTTTGTACTCCAAGCGGAAGGTTAAGTTATTCTTGAGGGTGGCGTCCACCCCGATCAAAGGCGAAAGCTGTTCGGCAATACCGATCTGAGCAATTTGGTATTTGGGATAAAAGTCTTTGGTGTTGATGCTGTCCCTGCGTGATGCCGCACCGTTGGTTTCCTTGTAAATCAGGTTGGTCGAAAAGTTACCGACCGAAAAAACGGAACGATACCCATGGCTGATCATAATGTTTTGAAAGCGGTCTTTGAACCATTCAAAGCGGGTGAGCCCCGAATAATTCACCCGCCAATTGGGCATGGGGATAACGGGGAAATACGACGTTGAAACACGTCGTGGATCCTGCCCCGTGTAAGCTGCCAAAAACGAAGGAATCAAAACATCAATGGATTTGCGGCTGTATCCATCCGGAAACAAAGAGTCAACAGCCCCGCGTCCCGAAGAATTGGGGTTGATGGCCGCAAGCCTTTCGGCAATATCCAGACGGCTGTCTTCAAATCGCCGAAAATTGGCCGAGCTTAAGTAATCCGCTTGACCGGGGGTTGTTGGGATTCGTTCAAGGGCACCACGGAGGCTCAGTATCGAAATACTAAAGTCCCCGTTTTCCATCCCGTTAAAGGGGGTCACCTCTCCAAAACGATTGGCACGAAAGTTTTGCTGGAAACGCATAACATCGGTTTTGGTAGCCGTTACCGTAATTCTAAATTCACGGAAAGGTTCCAAAGTGGCCTGCAACTGAGCATTCAGGTTTCGATTCGTAACATAAAGCGCCGTAATATTGGTGTCGGTACTTAGCCAGTTTTTGGCGATGATGGTGGGTCGAAGATCGCGCTGATCCCCTAACACAAAAGGAAACCCGGGAGCATTCAGGGCGGTGTTGTTGCCCAGCAAGGTTGGCTCGAGGTTAAAGCCCGGGATCACCGTTCCCTCCGTCAGGCTCAGGTTCGCCGAAACGTTTTTGAGCATGGCCAACATTTTGATGGCACCACGCCACAAATTTTTGGAATAATCTTCTTCGGGGACAACCGGCGGTTTGCGCACCGGTGTTCCTTTGGCTTTGGGGTCTTTTGGATTTGCTTTAGGATCTTTGGCGCCCGATGGAGGGTCTTTGGCGCCTGGTTTGGAGGGTATAGGATCTTTGAGGGATTGATCAGCCAAGACTTTGCGCAAAAACGCCCATCGATTGTACAAGGTGTTCATGGTCACGTTGAGATTTGCGCGTTGCGTTCTGGAATTCTGAATGGTATTGCCAAGGTTGCTGGCAGCCAAGGGCGCTGCCATCCATTCGTAATTGGCCTGGTATTGGAAGGCCAAGTTCACAAAATCCATGAGCGGGAGCTTGTTGATGGGCACCTGGTAATTGGCATTGAGGGTATGATTAAAGCGGGTGGGACGACCGCCATTGCGCAGGTTTTGGAGGACCGTGTCTCGTTTGGCTTCGGTATCCAGAAGCCCAAAGGGTTCGTCAATTCGAGCAGCGGCCGTGGCGTCGTATTCCAAACGCAAGCCCTGCGTCAAATCATAACGCATTCCAAAAACCCGGTTCATCAAAAAATTCTTATTCACTGTAGGGGCGATTCCACGCCCCCCTTCCGCATTGTTACGAAGTTGGGTATGCTGAAAGAGACGGTCCACATCGACCCTAAAGTTGAGTGAGGTTGGAAGGTAGTTAAAATTGAAATCTCGAATCAAAGCCAAGGCTTTGGGTTTGAGCCAGCTAACATTTTGGAGGGGCCTAACCGGTGTGGTCCGGCCGGAATATTGATATCCTACGCTGGCTTTGTAGGTTTTGGTGGTATTGAAAGCCGTAAAAGGATTGCGCTGGAAGTTTTCGGAATAAGCCAAGGTTAGGTTGAAATTTTCCAAGTCCCAAGGCATGGGCATCCCGGGACCGCTTCTTGTTTTTTGAAGATTGGTAATGTTAAATGCTTTGCGAAGGCTGTAGGTTTGAGCCGCATTGACAATCGAATCCCTTTGCACCCCTCCTTTTTCATAATTTTCTAACACATTTTTGAGCAAGACGTCCCCATCCAGAGGGTTGAATTCCGGTGTGCTAAAGGTTTCGCCGTAGGCGGCATAAACAGGAATGCGCATACCGGACTTTGAACCAAAGAATTTACCAAAGTCAAGGTTGGTGGATGCGTCGTATTGTAAAAGCTCTTCGCGGGAGCGTTCGCTCACTTTGCTTTCCAGGCCCCCAAACCCGACCCCTTTGTACATTCCGGTGGCATTCAGGGTTCCCAAGTCAGCCAATTTCATGTTCAGATTGCCCGTGGCGGCTGTTCCGGATCGGTTATCAAAATCGGTGAGCCTCAATTCGTTAAACCAAAGTTCTCCGCATTTTTCGAGTCCGTCGTCTGCGCTTCCCGATTCTTTGCGGGGGTTGCGAACGCCCAGCATCACCGTTTGAACCTGGCTAAGGTTGGGATTGCCCAAAATGGTAACCCGGTGCCCGGACGCGGTGGTGATTCGAAAAGGAATGTTGAGCGGCCAATTTTGGAGGTTTCTTTCCTTTTTGGCTTCGTTGAGGTCGGTAAAATAGATCGTTAGGTTGTTGGCGGCCGGCCAAATGGTTTCGGGACTTCCGGAACCCGCCGGGGTGACCACCAATTTCTGTTCGTATTCGTAATAATTCTGGTTGTAGTCGTTGCCCAAGCGAACAAAAGCAGCCACATCGCCATCATTCAAAAGGTCCCCTTCCGCATGAATAAACATCTCCAGTCTTTTGTAGGCCCGTATATCAAAGGATGTGTTTTTGAAGGCAGCCCTGCTATCGCCATCCCTTAGTTTGCAAAAGCGAACCTGCAAAGATTGTTCATTAAGCTGTTGGAAATTAGTAGTGTATACATTGCGAACTCGTTCAATTCCAGGAGGCAGAACATAGGGAATCGGTAATTTGTTACCGTTTTCTTCGATATTAACCGTGGATAACAAAAACACCGTTGGATCTCCTTGGTCAACGGGGGTGTATTCACCCGGAGGGGCCAAGCTTTGCAAATAGCGACGCCAATCGGTGCGTACCAATTGCAAGGAAGCCAGCCGGCAAACGATGCTGTCGTTAAAACCCGTGAAATACATCCGGGCGAATCGAATGGACTTGTAATCGGAAATGTTCCCAACCCGCCGATCGGGCGCCAAAACCGGGACCCTAAACTGGTACCACTTCACCGTTTCGGTGGTTCCGTTGCGAAGGGTCACCGGAGATTCGTAGATATCGGTGATGTAATTCTGCCCGATTTGCATTTCGCCGGGAAAAAGGTTCACCCGGTATTCAAAATAATCTTCGGTTTGGGTCAGGGTGTTGTCGTTGTTGAGGTCTTCGGAATTGGGCACGTTGGTGGCCGAGGTGGGATAGGGTTCCGGGGATTGTTGATCGGTAGCCGAATTGCCCTGAGGCAGGTTGAAGCGCTTGTAACGCCCTAGAACCGATACTTTGGCGGCATCCAAGTCGCTGCCCCGGAAATGATGGTAATTGTCCGAGGCCGGGTCATTCAACGCCTTTTGGTAGGCTGTTGAGTTGGTGCCCATGGCATTGGCAAGGGGGGTTAGGAAGCGGTCACCGTAGAACCCTCTTTCCGCCGGGTCGTCAAAACCATCCAAGCCGACATCTTGGGTTGTTCTGGAAGCCGGGTTGTTGTCAAAAGCGCTGACCAAAGGGGGTAGCTTGGGAACCAGGCCCCAGGCCGTCGTGTCTACCTGGCCGGTTCCATCCGCTTTGGGGAATCCGTTTTCGAAGGAACGGCGACCGTCTTTGAGCAAATCTTCGGAACAATTTCCTAAATTAAAATAGAGGGTACCTCCCCGGTGGTTGGGCTGGTTGATGAAAGGATCCATCATCCAGAATTCTATAAATTCAATGTTAGCGGCCTCGAAGTCGTTGGGCTCTACCCTTCTTTGCATTCCGCCCCATCGAGAGGCCGGGTTCAGGAGACGCCCCGCTGTGTCAACGCCGGCTGATAAGGGACCTGGAACAGCATCAAAATTATAGGGCCCCTTTTCGGTAGGGTAATAGGCCAAATCAAAGGTGGGTAGGTTGACCGGTTGATTGTTGGCCAGCTGCCGGTTGGGGAAAACCTCCTGAACCAAAACCTCCCGCATGTAGTGGTTGGATTTCATGGCCACATCGTTTTGGATGTGGGTGGGTGTCAGCGGTGAATTTCGAAAAAACAGCGGGTCAATATTGTACCAACTGAGGTTGGCCCGGTTGTAACCATAGGGAAGGCTGTCTCTTAACCGGTGTTCAGGGTAACGGGACGGGGTTGAGGAATGAAACCAGCTGTTAAAACTGCGCAAGTCGTAATTGCTTTCGGAGCTTTCAAAATCGTCGATATAGGAAACGCCCGCTGCCCCGAGGACCGCCGAATTACCCGGAAGAAGATGGGCCACTTCGGCATTGAGCTGGTAATTGGATACTTCGTCGCTTCGATACAAAGGCAGTAGGTTGAGCAGACGGGTAATCAGCCGGCTGTCTTTTTGCATGCTGATATCGGCGCCCAGAATATTGTTGGAAACCGGTTCCTCGCCTTGGTTGACCTTTTGGGTGACGGGTCGCTCCACCATGCGGACCACGGTTCCGCCCAGACTGACATCTTTGCTGAGGCGATAATCCAAGCGGGCCCCCATCATGTTGCGTTGGTTCGCTTGAAAAATGGGGTTGTTCTCAAAGGAAACCTGGATGGGTTCGGCCGACGAGAGGAGGCTGGAGTTGATGATGCGGACTTTACCCATCATATAATCCACGGTGTAATCCTGGCCTTCGCTTAGGAGTCGGCCGCCCGCGTTGACACGGACCGAACCCTGGGGTACGTTGGTCGCACCCAAGCTGATTTCGCTACCCGAAGCGGATTGGTATTGGCCAACCAATCGAAAGCGGTTGAGTTCAGGAAATTGTTGAGCCCAGGCGCGGGTGCTATCGTAGAGGGGTTGAAAAACATATTTTCGTTTGATCTCCGGAGCCGTTACGCCAGCAGCATCAAAGGCCGCCTCCAAATCCCTACCAAAAGGCTCCACCCGAGGAAAAATAACCCGACCCCTGGCCTGGTCCACGGTGAGGTTGCTGACAAAGTCAAAAATCCCGTCGGGTTGAGGTTCCAATTGGGTGTTGAGTTGATCCAGGCCCAGGACGGAAATCAATTGTTGTCCGGCCAGACTCCCTTCGGGAATAAAATTCTTGTTACCGTTAAGAACATCGGTGTAAACGATGTCCAGACGAAAATTTTGATTCGATAATTGAAAAGCATTCAGGGAATAAATGTTTTTCATCATCAAATCCCAAGTGGGGAGATCCGTTCGAAGGGCGGTGCTTTTGAGAAGCTTGAGGAAAAGAACGGTGGGGTCGTTTTGTTCACTGGGTACCTCTTGGGAGAATTCTCCAACGCGAAATATTTCTCCGTTCACGCTGTATTCAAAGGCCACCGCCAAGACTTCGTCGTTGTTGAGTGTTGTGTTGAGAGAAACGTATCCCAACAAAGGATGAAATGAATATTGGTTGGGCTGAAGACGACGAGCAAAAAGGACCTCGTAATCTTCACCGGCTGCCATGGAATCAAAGGGCGCCGTGTTCTCCAAGACATCAAAAATGCTGTTTATTTTGCGCGTTCCTGCTTGGGCGTTGGCAATAAGGGCTCCGTAGAGACCGTTGGCGGCGTTACCAGGAAAAAAGGCTCCGGCTTGGGGCAGGATGACGGGGTTGTGTGGCCGGGGTTCGGCCAAATCCATAAAGGCGGCCACATCCCGCACATCGCTGTTGATGTTGTTCCGATTGGTCACCCATACTTCAACCCGTGTTACGATAACACTTGATCGTACAATGGGTGGGGTAGCCATCGCCTGGTTGTATTGCTCTCTAAAAAAATTGGAGAGAAAAAAGTGGCGGTTCATGTCGTATTGATCCACCGGTATCGAGAATCGGGTGTTTTGAGCCCCGCCTTGTACTTGGATTTGTTGATTTTGGCCGCGTTGCTGGGCCACCACCGCGTTGACACGCAGGTCACCGAATTGCATTTCAGATTTAATCCCAAACAGGCTTTGGCTTCCCTGAATCAAACCGCTTCGAAGGGGTAAATTGACATTCCCCAACTCCATTTTTTTGATGATCTCGTCTTCTTCGCCCGTATGCTCCAATTTCATCATGTTCTCGAAATTGAAAACAGCCTGGGTGTTCTGGGCGGTGTTGAATCGGACTTTTTCACCGATGGAACCAATAACATTCATTTGAATATTCATGTCAAAGTCGAAGTTGGTGATTCGCCTTTGTTGAACATTCATGTTGGGATTGTTGATATAATTAGAATTAACAGCAAAGCGTAATTCTGCCGATCCCTGAGGACGGATGTCGATAGTGTTTCCTCCAAATATTTTGTTAAAAATTTTGGGCCCAACATAGATTTTGGGAATGAGTCCCCCGCGATCGTTGGCGGCCATTCCTCCTCCGGAACCCCCTTGGTTGCGGGACCTCCAGTAACTCTGTTTGTCTTTGTTTTCTTTCCAGCGCAGGTATTCGGGCAGGCTCAGGGTCCGGTCCGGCCCCAGGCTCAGCGTTCCCATACGCCGACGGAGGATGTACATCCCCGAGGCGGGATCGTATTCGGCTTTTTCTTCAATAGGGTCGGTTAATTGTACACCACCACCGTAGGCGGGTGGACGGCTCTGGAGGTTGCTGCTATCGGGGTCGGGCTCCGAACCTTGGAGGTTGCTGCTGTCGGGGTCGGGGTCCGAACCTTGGAGGGAATCGGATGGGTTGGGGTTCCCGTACGGTTGAGGGTTTTCCTGGATTGTATTGACTGGGGAAGCGGATTCGTTTCGTTCGGTAGGTTCTAAGAACGAGGCAATCCCCAAAGCGGGGTTCTGGTAGGTGCGAACCGCGCCGGCCAGAGACCAGGCCAAAACAGGAACCAGGAACCAGGCCTTTAAGAACCAGGCCCGGACGCTGAGGGCTCGAAGAGGGTTTTTGGGCAACATAGGCTCCAAAACAGCCTTAGAGGCTATGCAATACGGCTTTGATTAGGCCCTGAGAGTCCGAGGGCGCGTTGGTTTGGGCCAAAATGGTCTGTAGACTTTTTTCCATGGCGGGGCGTGAAAAACCCAAAGCGACAAGGGCTAATAACGCTTCTTCGTGGACTTTCGTACGGGATGCCCCCGTCTGAGAGGCCGCGTTGGTGGTTTCGTCGGAATCCAACGCCGTTACCCGGTCTCGAAGGTCCAGAACCAGCCTTTGGGCGGTTTTGGGGCCTATGCCCTTGATTCGTTGAATTTCGTGAACGGCGCCACGACGAATGGCGTCTTGTAATTCCAAAGGGGAGGTTGAACTCAACACCATGCGAGCGCTTTGTGGGCCGATTCCCTGCACGGACAGGAGATGTTGAAACATTAATTTTTCGTTGGCTTCGGCAAAGCCAAACAGCACATGGGCATCTTCACGAATGCTCAAGTGGGTCAGGATTTTACAGGTTCCCTGTTCGGGTAACAAACCGTAGGTGTGCAAGGATATATGGATTTCGTAACCAACCCCGCCGACATTCAGCAAGAGGAGGGTGGGGCTTTTGCGAACAATTTCGCCCTGAAGAAATGCTATCACCGCCTTCGGATTTGACCGCAAACATACGATTTTAGCATGTTTATGGAACAAAACAAGGGGCTGGGAGCTAATTTTCAGCGTATGACAAAGCGCTTTACCTATCGAATGGCCCTAGGGGCCGTTCTTCTGCTGTTTTTGGCTTTGGGGGTTTTGAAAAGTGCTGCGAACCCTGTTTTGGAGGCCTTTGGGGCCGAAATGCCCACCTTGACAACCGTCAAGGCCCCGGGGGTTATGTCCATTGTACCGCCGTTGGTTGCGGTTTTGATGGCGCTTTTGTTGAAGGAGGTTTATATGTCTTTGCTTTTGGCGGTCTTGAGCGGTGCCTGGATATTGGCTCTGGAGCAGCAGGGATTTCCAGGCGGAATTTTGAGCGGATTGGTATCGGTGATGGATCGCTATGTGATGGGCGCTTTGTACGACCGGGATCACCTTTCGGTTTTGGTTTTTTCGATGTTGATTGGAGGGATGGTGGCCTTGCTGTCCCGGAATGGTGGCATGCAGGGTGTGGTTGTTTTTTTGTCGAAGTATGCCAATAATACCCGTTCAGGTCAATTGGTTACGTGGTTTTTGGGCATTGTTATATTTTTTGACGATTACGCCAATACCCTCTTGGTTGGTAACACCATGCGACCGGTCACCGATCGGCTTCGTATATCAAGGGCCAAATTGGCTTACCTGGTGGACGCGACGGCTGCCCCGGTGGCTTCCATTGCCTTTATTTCAACATGGATTGGGGCCGAACTGGGCTATATCAAGGACGGTTTAAAAAACATTGGAGATATTGATATTGCTCCGTATCAGGTTTTTATGGCCTCCATTCCCTATTCGTTTTATTCCTGGCTAACGCTGGCGATGATGTTTATTTTGATTTGGAGGCGGCGGGATTTTGGGCCGATGTTGACGGCAGAGCGAGCGGCACGGGCAGGCCGGGATTTTACGGGGGCCGGGCGATCCAGTGGTGGCGAGGGCGCCACAGGGGCTGAATCAGATGTTAAAGCAGTCGATGGGGACTCGCATGAATTTGATATGAAAGAAGGTTTGAAGCCTCGGGCCTGGATGGCCCTTGTACCGGTAGCAACGGTGGTTTTTGGGGTTCTTGCGGGTTTGGTCGTTACCGGATGGGATGAGGCCGTATGGGCTGATTCCACCAAAGGGTTTTGGGTTCGTTGCTCTACGATTATCGGCCAGGCCGATTCTTTCAAGGCTTTGTTGTACGGGTCTTTTGCAGGCTGCGCGGTGGCCTTGGGGCTTACATTGGGCGCTCGCAGTCTCAGCTTGCAGGAATCCGTGGAATCGGTCGTTCAGGGGTTCAAAACCATGTTGCCGGCTTCTTTGATCTTGGTATTGGCTTGGTCTTTGGCCATGTTAACCGAGGAATTGCAAACCGCCACTTATATAAGTCATCGCTTGGTGGCCCTCCAGTGGTCTCCGCTTTGGTTGCCTGCCTTGGCTTTTGGAGCAGGCGCCTTGGTTGCCTTTAGTACAGGAACCAGCTGGGGAACCATGGCTATTCTCTACCCCTTGTTGCTTCCGGCCGGTTGGGCCATGCTCAAGGCCCAAGGTTGGGGCGTTGAAGAATCCTTGCCGATTTTTTATCAGTTGGTGAGTTCCATCCTGGCCGGTGCGGTATTGGGGGATCACTGCTCACCGATTTCGGATACCACCATTATGAGTTCGTTGTCGTCTTCTTGCAATCACTTGGCCCACGTGCGCACCCAGATGCCTTATGCATTAATCGTGGGGGTTGTTTCGGTCGTGCTGGGTTTGTTGCCGGCGGCCATGGGTTTTTCCCTGTGGTTGATTTATCCCCTTTGTTTGGGAGTCCTTTGGTTGGTGGTGGGCGCTTGGGGTCAAAATACAGAAACCAACGACTGAACCAATCCCGGGATGCGGCTCGCATTGATTCAACCCAAGTGGGGGTCCATGCTTTAAATTTGCCCTCCTTCCCTGCGAAGCACCATCGTCTTTTTTGAACCTCTCTCCATTGTCCATCGTTGTTAACAACCTAACCCGGCATTACGGCGCCCAAAAGGCGGTGGATGCCTTGAGTTTTGAGGTCCGCAGCGGTCAGGTGGTTGGATTGCTGGGCCCCAACGGAGCCGGCAAATCGACCACGATGAAAATGCTGACTTCGTACCTAAAGCCGGACGGGGGCTCCGCCTTGGTGGGAGGAAAGGACGTGGAGAAAGAGTCTCTTGAAGTGCGACGGCTCCTGGGATACCTCCCCGAAAGCAATCCGCTATATACCGACATGTATGTCCGGGAGTATTTGCTTTCAGTGGCTGCTTTTTATCAATTGGACAACCCGCATCGACGGGTCGAAAAGATGATTGAGCAAACCGGTTTGGGACCGGAATCGCATAAGCGCATTGTTCAGCTTTCCAAGGGTTACCGTCAACGGGTTGGATTGGCTCAGGCGTTGGTTCACGATCCACGCGTTTTGATTTTGGACGAACCAACGTCCGGCCTGGATCCCAATCAATTGGTAGGGATACGGGAGTTGATCATGGGCCTTGCGTCCGACAAAACCGTTTTGTTGAGCACCCATATCTTGCAAGAAGTCGAGTGGATGTGCCCCCGGGTTTTGATTATTCACAAGGGACGATTGGTGGCCGATGATACCATCCAAAACCTACGTTCCCGCATTGGCAACGGGGGCTTGGAAGTGGAATGGGATCGTGAACCGGATTGGAATCAATTGGCTAGCCTTTCAGGGGTTCGTGCTTTGAGTCGTCGTACAGCCCAAAGTTGCGTTCTTGAGGCCGGGGAGGGCGTTGATCTCTCGGCGGCGGTGTTTGATTGGTCGGTGGCCCAAGGCCTTCGGGTGGTTCGGATGGAAAAACCAGCCGCCAAGGATTTGGAATCTGTCTTTAGGGAATTAACGGCCGCCAGGCCCCAAAACCTTCCTGCATAATGTGGGCTATTTGGCGTAGAGAATGGAACGGCTTTTTGAACAGCCTGGTAGCCTACATCGCCATGGTTGTTTTTTTGTTGATAACCGGGTTGTTTATCTGGGTTTTTCCGGATTATTCAATTCTTGAATTTGGCTATGCCCAACTGGACCAACTCTTTGTTATAGGCCCGTGGGTTTTGATGTTTTTGGTTCCGGCGGTGACCATGCGGTTTTTTTCGGAGGAAAAGCGAAGCGGTACGGCCGAACTTTTGTTTACCAGGCCGGTCAGTACGACCGGTGTGGTATTGGGTAAGTTTTTGGCGGGCTGGGCCTTGGTTTTGTTTAGCGTTTTGCCTACTTTATGTTATGTTGCGGCTCTTTATTATTTGGCCGAGCCGGTCGGTAACCTGGACTTGGGAGGAATTGCGGGTTCTTACTTGGGATTGATTTTGCTGGGCGGGGTTTTTGCGGGAATTGGAACTTGGGCATCCGCTGTTACGGAACATCCGGTGGTTTCCTTTGTTTTGGGGGTTTTTCTGTGCTTTTTTATGTATGCCGCCTTTGATTCCCTGCGGTTTTTGCCTCTTCCCAATACGGCTTTGTTGGTCATCGAACAATTGGGCATAGGTGCCCATTTTGAGAGCATGAGCAAGGGTGTCGTGGATTTGCGCGATTTGGTCTACTTTGCCAGTGTGGCTATGTTTTTTCTGTTCTGGACCCGAACGGTTCTGGACCAACGGACATGATCAGCAAAGTCTTGAACTCTGTGCAGTCGACGGTACGGCTTTTGCTGGTACTGGGAGCCCTCGTCTTGGTCAATCTATTGGTTTCCTTTGTGAACCTTCGTTTGGACCTTACCGAAGAGCAGCGTTATTCATTGCATCCGAATACCCGTTCCTTGATGAACAAATTGCCGGATGTTGTTTTTGTGCGGGTTTACCTGGAAGGCGATTTCCCCCCTGGTTTTCGAAAATTGCGGAATGCCGCCGAGGATTTGTTACAGCAAATGCGAAGGGAATCCGGAGGCAAACTGGAATTTGAATTCAAAGACCCATCGGCTCAGCCGGACCAACGAACCCGCGATGAACTCTATCAACAGCTATACAAGCAAGGGTTGCAGCCTACTGATTTGCAGGTAAGGGGCGAGGATCAATCGCTGCGCCGTCAGGTAATTTGGCCCGGCGCGATGGTTTATTACCGGGGTCAAGAGAAGGCGGTTAATCTATTGTTAGGCGGCGGCTCCGGGTCTTCGCCGATGCAGGTTTTGAATGCCTCGGAGGAAAACATGGAATTTGCTTTGGTTGATGTTATTGATAAGATCATTCGAATCAAAAAACAAAAAATCGCGTTTAGCGAAGGCCACGGGGAATTGGAGCCGGCTTTGGTTTCGGATTTTGCGAAGAGCCTTAGCGAACACTACACGGTAACGCGTTACGATCTCAACAAAACCGAAGCGGTTCCTGCGGACATTGATTTGCTCGTGGTGGCCAAGCCGTCTATTTATTTCAGCGATTGGGCCCGGTACAAATTGGACCACTTTGTTATGCGAGGGGGTCGGATATTGTGGTGTTTGGAGGGCGTGGGAGCATCCATGGATTCTATGGGTTCCGAAAACGCTTTTATGGCGATGCCGTTGGAAACGGGTTTGGAAGACCTACTCTTTCGATACGGCATTCGTATCAATGCGAACCTGGTTCAGGACTTCAGGGCCGCTCCCATACCGATTGTGTACGGTTCGATGGGGGGCCAACCCCAAACCAAATTGTATCCTTGGTATTATTATCCTTTGGTTATTGGTGACGGACAGCATCCGCTTTCGCGGAATTTGGATCCGGTTTTGATGCGATTTGTGAGCAGTATCGATACGGTAACCGCACCCGGTTTGACCAAAAAGATTTTGTTAACCTCCTCTGATCGAAGCCGGGTGCTGGCCTCTCCATTGCGCGTGCATTTGGGTACGGCCACCGAGGCCCTCGAAGAAAGTCAATTCCAAAGGCAGCCACTTCCCTTGGCGGTTTTGTTGGAGGGAACTTTTTATTCGGCCTACCGCAAGCGAATTCTGAATGATTTTGCGTTGAGGGCGGTGGATTCCTTGGGTATGAATCCGATGGATAGCATTCGCAACGGGCGAATGATTGTTGTGGCCGATGGAGATATGTTACGAAACGAGGTTAGACCGTCCACGGGGGATATCTATCCCTTGGGGCTGGATCGATTTACGGGTCAGCAATACGGGAACCGAAACTTTGCTTTGAACACCGTCGCTTATCTGCTGGAGGATCAAAGTACGATAGAGCTCAGGGCACGCAAAATCAGTTTGCGTCTTTTGGATGGAAGCAAGCTTAAAACCCAAAAAATCTTCTGGCAAGTTTTTAATTTAGGCTTTCCTTTGGTTTTGTTGCTGGTTTTTGGGACCTGGAGATTTTATATCCGCCGCAGACGCTATACCCGCCCATTGGTGGACTAAACGGGCCTTTCATGAAAAAAAACCTACCCTATTTTTTGGTCTTCGGCGTTTTGGCGCTTTTGAGTTGGATGGTCTGGCGTCAGCGAAGTGCCGGGACGCTCAAGGCATCGGAGACGGCTTTTGGAATTGAGGATACGGCCTCTGTGATTCGGATTTTTATGGCAGACCGCAAAGGACAACAATTGACATTGGAGCGGCAACCCGGTGGGGCATGGACTCTTAATCAAACCAAAACTCCACGCCCGGATGCTGTACAAACTCTTTTGGAAACCATTCGCCGTTGGGAGGTCAAAACCCCGGTACCTCGTCCGGCAGTTCAAACCGTATTCCGTAACCTTGCCACGTTGGGGGTGAAAGTGGAGGTTTATTTGGCGAACAAGGAAAAGAAAGTGTATTACGTGGGTTCAGGGACCCCGGATATGCGAGGTACTTACGCCATGATTGAGGGTTCCGAATTGCCCTATGTTTTGCATTTACCGGGCTGGGAGGGTTATTTGAGTACCCGGTTTTTTACAGACGAGGAAGAAATGCGCGAAAGGGTGCTTTTGCGCCTTCGGCCCGATTCACTGGAACGCCTGGTTGTGGAGTACCCATACGAGCCCGAAGAGAGTTACGAATTGCTACGTCAACCGGAGGGTGGGATGAAATTGAGAGCCTTCGACCCAAAGTCTGGTCAAAGCGGCCAAGAATTGAATTTCAACCCTGCAGCGGTGGTTTCTTTGTGGCAGGGTTTTGGGTTTATGCCGGTGGAGGGCTTTGAAAACAATCAACCCATGCGTGATAGTGTCCCAAGCCGTGTTCCCGAAAAAATGCGGGTCCGGTTATGGGAAAAGTCCGGGCGATTGCATTTGATATCCGTTTATCCCAAAAGTCAGCTGAACCAGTTGGATGTGGTTTTGTTGAATGTTGCACCCGATTTGGACCGGGATTATTTCTATCATCATGGGATGAACGAATTTGGGGTTTTACAACGGAGGGCCATTCCGTGGTTCTATGCAAAACGAAGCCAACTGACCCTCGGCTCTTGAGTAGAAAATCGTAGGGTTCTTGGATGGGAAATCCTATTTTTGGGGAAAAATTGAACAAAAGCACCCCAAACCCCCCGCGGACATTCTAAATTGCCTCTTGAATCTTCTTCATCCCAAAGCCAACCCATGAAATTCATTGTCTCCTCCTCTGCCTTGCTACGTCAGCTACAAGCCGTGCAGGGTGTTATCCAAACCAACAACGTTCTTCCCATCCTTGATCATTATCTCTTTGATGTTGATGGGCGACAATTGACGATTTGCACCACGGATCTTAACACCACCATGCGGACCCGGCTTGCGGTCGAAGGGAATGGTCAGGCCAAGGTGGCGGTACCAGGAAAGATTTTGCTTGAAACCCTGAAGACCCTCCCGGATCAGCCGATATCCTTGGCCCTAGATCCCAAAACATACGCGGTAGAGCTGCACACCGACAAGGGTAAGTTCAAATTATCCGGTGAAAACGGTGAGGAGTTTCCAACGCTTCCAGAGATGACGGGAAATCAGCGCTTTGAGCTGCCATCGGACGCCCTGTTGACGGGTATTTCCAATACGCTTTTTGCGGTGGGCACCGATGAATTGCGTTTGGCGATGACCGGGGTCAAAATGGAATGCGCAGGAGACACCTTGAGTTTTGTGGCGACCGATGCTCACAAATTAGTTCTTCACAAACAGGGTGGCATTGAGGTTCCCGCCTCTGCTGGTTTTATTGTTCCCCGCAAAGCCTTGAATCTGCTTAAATCCACACTGCCCGGTGATGCCTCTCCGGTAAAGGTTTCTTATAACAATACCCACGTTGCCTTTGCTTTTGGAGATTTGGAGTTGACCTGTCGACTCATTGACCAAAAATATCCTGATTATCAGGCTGTTATACCAAAAGATGGGGGTAGCCGACTCCTCCTTCGTCGCACCGAATTTTTGTCATCCCTGCGTCGTATTTCCATCTATTCCAGCAAATCGACTTATCAGGTCCGTTTGTCAATCAAGGGCAACGAGTTGCAATTGTCTGCGGAGGATCCGGATTTTTCGAACCAAGCCTTGGAAACCTTGGCTTGTGAATACAACGGCGCCGATATGGAGATTGGATTCAATGCCCGTTTTTTGGTTGAGATGCTTTCTACTTTGACAGGAGACGAAGTTCAGTTTGAACTGAGCTCATCGAGCCGCCCCGGGGTTTTGCGTCCCGTCCATCAAGAAGACCAGGAAGACACCTTGATGTTGTTGATGCCGGTCATGTTATCGGATTATCGGGCCTAGAGAAACCTTTATCGTCCGGCTAGCCAAGGCAGAGGATTGACTTTGGCGGTCCCTTTCCAAAGCTGGAATTGGAGGTAAGATTCTCCGTTCTCCGGGCGCACATGAAGGCGGCCGATGGTTTGTCCGGTCTGAACTTTTTGGCCTTTACTGACCTGGGTTTGATCAAGGTGGGCGTATACCGTGAGGTATTGTCCGTGCCGAATAATTACGGTTTTCTGCATACCGGGGATGTTGACCACGGCGGTGACTTCACCTCGAAAACAAGCCCTAACGGAGGCCCCGGCTTCCGCTTTGAGCGTAATGCCATCGTTGCGAATGCTGATATTCTTGAGATGTGGATGCGGATGGAATCCAAAGGTTTCGTTTACCATGGCTTTTTGGAGAGGCCAGGGAAGGCGCCCCCGGTTTTCTTCAAAGGCCTTACCCAACGCTTTGGCTTCGGGTGTTAACTCTAGCAGAGCTTGGTTACGTTGGGGTTGTTGGGCCTGGCCTTGGTTGGGTTTGGTTTTGTCGTCCGTTTTGGCAGCAGCTTGGCGCGCGGCTTCAATTTCTTTACGGATGAGGTCTTCAATGTTTTTTTGGAGGCGGTTTCGAGCAATTTCCTGGTTGCGTAGTTCTTGTCGTAATTTCTTTTCGTCTTTTTGAAGGGCCTTGACGACTTTGTCTTGTTCTTGACTTTCCTGTTTTAGGGCGTTTTTGTTTTCTTCTTCACGGGCCTTGAGTTCTTCCTTACGTTCCTTCTCGGCTTGAAGGATTTCACCTTTTTGATTAAGTTCTTGCTGTAGTTCAACGATAGCGGCGGCCTGTTCTCTTCGAAATTGGTTGTATTGCCGCAAATGCCAGGTTCGTCGCAGGGCTTGGTTGACATCGGTGGCCGAGAGGATTAACAAAGGCGTGGACGAAGCCATGATTTGGCGTTGGTATTGGCGAAGGAGCAGGGCGTATCGTTCCCGCAATCGTTTCAAATCCACCTCCAGGGATTGCATGACGTTTTGGACTTCGCTTATCTGGACTTCTTGGCGAACAATTTCCGCATTGTAATTGCGAATGATTTTTTCGCGGTTTTGGATTTGATTTTTTAACAATTGCAATTGCTGCAAACCGGATTTACGTTTACGCCGAACTTCTTCTAATTGTTGACGCGTTTGGTCTATTTTTCGGACGAGCTCTTGGCGTTCTTGTTCCAGTCCCGCTCTGGATGCGGAGGATTTGGGCTTGGACGATTGGGCTTGGACACAATACAGCCCGATGATTCCATAACACAGGACGATTAGGCTTATAAAAAATAAACGGTTGAGACGAAAAGGCATGATTTAGAATCCCAATTTCAGTTTGCGGTAGTCCGTTGGAATTTTGATGGGTGGCAAAGCAACGGCTTCCAGGGCCGGGGTCTTCCAATGCATTCGTAGCAAAGCTTTGTGGCCCGGAGCATGGAGAGCGAGGCTCATTTTGGAAGGCAAGGCAACCGATGCCACTTCGACACTTTGGAGGTATTCCACATCCAAGTTCCCCCTTCGTGATTGCATCGAAAGGTGGTGGATTTTGGCAGGGAATTTTCCCCAACGAACCGAAACGGTCGAAAGGGAGCTATCCACGCCTTTGGTAAAAACCAAGCTGTCACTGCCTGCTTTTGGGTACTCAATCCGGGCTCGTTGAAGGCCCTCAATAAGCGAGCCATGACCGTGCAAAAGAGCATCTTCAAACCATCGGTAATCCAGATCCAGTTGAAGAGATTTTTGGAGCTGATCCCAAGTTCCACTCCAATAGTTTTTGGAAGGACGGCTAATCATCCAAACGCTGTCGGGTTTTAAAATCAAACGGATGACCTCGATGCCCAAGGCAGGCCGTACACTCACCCAGATCCACTCGCCTTGTTGGACCATCATGCTGACCGGCGAGGCAAAATCGTATTGATTGTAAGCGATGTTCCAGGTGCCTTCCATTTTGACCCCCTGATTTTTGAAATCGTTACGTCCCCAAAGACGCGTCCATGCACCCGATGGGGGGCTAGGTACGATTACCGATGGGGCGACTTGGTCTTTTTTGGGTTGTGGAGCCGTTGGCTGGGCTGAACGCCGGGAAACGCAGCCAATACCAACAAAAGCGATTACCCACCAAGTGTAAACGAGGAGGAAAGGCCTTCTGATATGAAGACCCGTTTTAGGGCCTAGCTGGCAGTCCCGAGCGCAGTTTGGATTGGATATCAAGATTGCCTTCATCAATTTGGAGGGCCTTGCCCCATTGGGCCTTGGCGGCCTCTGTTTGGTTGTTCCGGTACAAAATATCTCCGTAGTGATCCAACATGGTAGCATTCTCGGGACTAAGACGCAAGGCCTTGGTCATGGGCTCGAGAGCATCGGCGTATCGTCCCATGGTGTAGAGGACCCAAGCATAGGTATCCAAATACGAAGCATTGTCTGGTTCGATTTCAAGAGCCTGTTGGCTCATCATCAACGCACGATCCAGTTCTTGGTTACGAAGCCCCAAATAGTAGGCATAATTATTGAGAACCAAAGCGTTGCTCGGTTGAATCTTGAGGGCATCCCTGTAGTTTTTGTCAGAGAGAAGATGGTTTTGTTGTTGGTGGTATAGATCTCCTAACAAAATATGCATTTGGAGCCGAAGGTCGGTTTCGTCTTCGGTGGTATAACCCAAGCCGCTTTGCAAGAATTCGATGGCTTCAATCTTTTTGTCGTTTTGACTGAGAGCAATGCCCAAAAAGAAATAATTAAGCGCCTGTCCTGGGTGCCGTTCCAAAGCAATCCGTGATTTGATTTCAAGGGTATCCATGATTCCCAAATCCAGAAGCGCGGAAAGGTATTGCTGCCAAACAATATAGGGCAAGGGATCGCCCGTTAGTTCCAAGGCCTTGCAATAAGGTCCAAGAGCCTCCCTCGGCTTGCCTTGTCGAATCAAGGCTTCGCCTAAAAGGGCATGGACCATGGGCGCGTTCGGGTAAAATTCCAGAACACGGCGAAGCTTCTCTTCTTTGATGGCCGAAGAGTCTCCGACCCTTTCCAGACTACGAAAAACCCCTTGAAGAATTTCTTCGGTGGATAAAACACCGCCTTTCAGGGCTTCTTCAAAGGCTTCTTCGGATTTTTGGGTCTGACCCAAGGCATCGTAGAGTTCGGCAGATGCCAAAAGCAAGCGGGCCCTGTTGGGGTTTTCGGTTAAAGGCAGGGCTTCTTGCAGAAGGGAAAGGGCTTTATGGTATTCACCTTGTTCGCTGAATGTTTGCACCAAGCCGAGGCGGTGCCCCAGCTCGTTGGGATAGAGACTAACCAGGCGTTGAATTTCTTTGATGGCTTTTTCTTTTTTCCCCAAGAGCAGCCAGATGTTTTTCTTTTGATCCAGAATTTCAGGTTGCGGTCCAAGTTTTTGTTCAAGGGCATCGGCGCAATCCATGGCCGCGTTGTAAGATTTGTTTTGGATATGCAGGTTTGCTAAATTTTCGAGGGCTTCGAGCGAATGTTCGTTGTCCATGGCAATCAAACGGGTCCACGCTTCTGCTGCTTCCTTGGGTAATCCGTTATTTTGATAGACTTGGGCCAGGAATTGGAGGTACCAGGGGTTCAGGGGGTCCAATTGGACGGCTTTTTGGGCCAAGCGCTGTGCTTTGGGGCCATCTCCACGCTGAAGGGACATTCTGGCTATTTCGTAGGCTGTTACCGCCGAATGGGGGTCTAGAGCATAGGCTCTTCCAAAAAACTGTTCGGCTTGTTCCCATTTGCCAATTAATTTGGCGGTGGTGCCTTCAAAGAAATAATACTGAAACTGATTCTGTTGTGCTTCGTTGAGAATGGTGGGAGGAGCAGGCGCCGTAACACGGGAACGTGAGCAGGATAGTCCGGCAAGCAGGACGGCTAGCCATAACACAATTAGCGGCATACAACTTCGCTATGGTCGCTAATGCTAAGTTCCAGCGCCGGTCCCGGGGCGGAAGGCTGACCATAACCCCGAATCTTGGCATGGGCACCGGTCATGGAATTGCGCAGATGCACACCATGGATATGAGCATGCTCTCCCAGTAGGCTGGATTCTACAACCGCGTTTTCGATGGTGGAGCCGCGTCCCACCGAGACATGGGGCCCCAAGAGAACATTCTTCAAACGACAATCAGGACCGATGTAACAGGGTGGAATGATTTGGCAACTTTCCAGGATTGCGGTAGGGTCCACCAAGGTTTCGGTCCCCCTTTGTTGCAAGTATTCCAGGTAGCGGCTGTTGGTGTGAACGGTAGCATCCTTGTTGCCGCAGTCCAGCCACTCGCTGACCGTGCCCGGCAGAAAAGCCGTTCCTTTGGATTTCATGTTCTCCAGGGCCGATGTCAATTGGTATTCGCCTTTGTCCATCATGTGATGATCGATAAGGTATTGCAACTCACGGCGCAGGTAGGCCCCGTCCTTGAAATAGTAGATTCCGATAATGGCCAGATCCGACACAAATTCTTCGGGTTTCTCATGAAAGGCCCGGATGATACCATCTTGGTCCAATTCCACCACCCCAAATGCACGGGGGTTTTCGATTTTTTTGACCCAAATAATCCCTTCCTTCATGGAGTCCAGGACAAAGTCGGCTTTGAAAAGGGTGTCTGCAAAGGCCACCACCACGGGACCCTCCAAATGTTCTTGGGCACATAGAATAGCGTGGGCGGTGCCAAGTGCTTCTTTTTGGTAATGAATGCTTCCAACCGCACCCAATTGTTCGGCGACCTTGAGAAGTTGTTGTTCAACCGCCGGCCCAAACAAGGGAGACGTGATAAAGGCAATTCGGTGGACAGGCTGATCGCAAACCCGAACGATATCCTCCATAAGCCTTTCAACAATTGGCTTGCCCGCGATGGGCAACAGGGGCTTGGCTGTTGTCAGGGTGTGGGGCCGCATTCGCTTGCCCAGGCCCGCCATAGGGACGATAATATTCATTTTCTTAACAAATCAAAAAGGCTGATGGTCGTCAAAATGCTGGGATAATTTGTAGAAGATGGCACGTTCAACGATCCAGCCCAAATTTACGAAAAAGCGGAACGCCAAGGACATAAACAATCAAAAGCAAGAATTTAACCCCCAAGTTGCTCCACCCAAGCCCTGCCGGAAGGCATGAATCAAGTCCGTACAAGAACAAAGCCCATATCCCCAAGAGCAGCCAGCCTTTCCAAGGATAGGGTACCGGGTTATAACGACGGCCTGCGATTATACTGGCACCAAACATGGAGGCATAACAGGCTAAAGTCACCCAAGCCGAAGCGGTGTACCCGAACAAAGGGATGAGGAACCAATTTCCTGCAACGGTCAGGCAAGCAGCTCCCAAGCCAATCCAGAGCCCCCAGCGGGTTTGATCAATGGCTTTGAACCATATGGAATGGTTGTAATACCAGCCCAAACAGAGATTTGCCAACAAAAGAATGGGGACCACCGGTAAACCTTCATGATAAGCTGGGCCCACAAGTATTTTGGCCGCGTCCATCCCCAAGGTAACGACCAAAAAGAGGCCCCATCCAATCAAGCTATAATACCAAAATACCTTGCCCATAGAAGGGCCATCGTCGATTTCATTCCTTGAATCAACCGAGGTTTTTCGAAAGAAAAAAGGCTCCGCTCCCATGCGGAATGCCTGGGTGTAGAGACTCATCAGGACCGCCAATTTGTAAACGGCCCCGTAGACCCCAACCTGCCACATCGCCGCGGACGGTGTTCCGCCCAGACGGTATTTGAGCAGAACCCGGTCCAGCGTTTCGTTGAACATGCCGGCCAGACCGGCTACGAGCAGGGGCCAGGCGTAGGCCAGCATGGGGCGCAGCACGCGGCTATCAAAGTCTCGCAGGGAAGGCAGCCCTCGCATCAAGACCAAAAGGGTGATACCGTTGGCCACCAGATTGCTGAGAACCACCCCATCCAGGGAGGCAAACGATATTGTGTTACTGTATTTCGGTTGAAGGACTAAAAAATAAACCTGAAGCCCAACCAAGATGAGGATATTACTAACCTTGATGCCGACGTAGGACCAGGACCGGCCCTTTTGGCGTAGGCGGGCAAAGGGCAAGGCCGATACCGCATCCAATGCAAAAATCATGGAGAACCACCGAACAAAATGAGCCTTATCGGGATGACGAAGGTTGAAAGCCAGCGTATCGGCATTCATCCATAACAACGCACTCATAATTAGCGAAGTGAACAGAACCGCATAAAATGACGTGGCGTAAACCGCGTTCTCGTTCGCATCTTTTCGATTGACAAAACGAAAAAAGGCCGTCTCCATGCCGTAGGTATAAACCACGGCCAGCAACGCTGCCATGGCATAAAAATCGGTGATGACCCCGTAATCCTGGGGCTCAAACAATCGGGTATGCAGGGGAACCAGAAGGTAATTGAGAAGCCGACCCACCACCGTGCTTAGACCATACAAGGCGGTTTGGGAAGCCAGGCTGCGGAGGTCGTTAGAGGATTGTCTCAAAACGGGTGGTTTGGGAATCAGGACCAAGGCGGTAGCTGGACCAGCAGGCTGTCTCGGTGTTCACGAAAGGCCGGTAGATCCGCTGGATTCATGGGTTCGGCCTGGGGTCCCTGCAGGCGTTTGGGGTTGACTTGAACACCGCGGTTCCAAAAGCGAAAACACAAGTGAGGCCCGGTGGACAAACCCGTGCTGCCAACATAGCCAATGACCTGGCCTTGGCTAACTCGGCCACCACGGCGAACCCCGGAGGCAATGCGGCTAAGATGCAGGTATCCGGTTGCATGTTCACGCGAATGCTGAATCTTGACAAAATTTCCATTGCCACCTCGGTAACCCGCCTCAAGCACTTGGCCATCCCCCACACTGCGCACCGGTGTTCCTTTGGGGGCCGCATAATCAACCCCCAAATGAGGGCGCAGGTATCGTAACACCGGATGCAGCCGACTGGTCGAAAAGCCGGAACTAATGCGGGTATAGTCCAAGGGGGCTTTGAGGTAGCGTCTTTTCATGCTTTGACCCTTGGCGTCAAAGTAATTATTGCGGAAACGAACGGCGGTATAGATTTTGTCCGATGCCCTAAACTCGGCAGCCAAGATTTGGGCAGGGCCGAAGGGTTGGCTATCCACAAGGGTTTCAACATAGTAAACACGGTAGCCATCGCCCTTTTGTAATTGAAAAAAATCCACGGTCCAATCAAAGGTTGCCGCCAAAGCCATGGCTAATTCAGGTCCCGCCCCGGCATCGGTGACCGATTGATAAAGAGATGATTGAATGCTACCGACCAGAGGCCGAAAGCGGGTGGTAACCGGCTTGCGATGGAGATAGGTCCTCGGCATGGAATCCCGGAGATCCATGACCAGGGTTTCGACCCGGTTCTTTACAAGCAGCCAATACAACACAGGCCCACCGCTGCTATCCCGCAGGATTAGGCACTGCTGACCACTTCGTAGTTGGCGGACATTGAAAACAGAATCCGGCTGACTAACCAGGTGATTGACTACAGGATAGCCCAGACCCAGGTTTTCGAATAGCCCCGAAATCTGATCCCCGTTCTGTATGGTTACCGTATCCGTGTACAGGGTGTCCACTCGAATACCAGCGGTGTAAACCGGTTGCGATAAGGGGGTTGGTTTTTGGGGGGCGGGACCAAGGTAACGCCACCAAAGCCAAAGACCCAGCAGAACCAGAACGATACCGGCGAAAATCCAAACGAAACGAGACGTACGAATCTTCATAACACCATGGTCGATGGTCTGTTATGAAGAAATTCGGCGCAACGGGGATAGATGTGTTTGAACCAAAATGTAAAATCCTGCGGGCGCCTTTCCATCCAAGCCTCCAGTTCAGCGAGGGAAATCCATAGGGCCGCAGCTACCTCGCTTGGATCAATGCGGAAGGGCCCGTCGCTGTTTCCCAAAAAAACATGATCCAACTCGTGCTCGCTAAGACCGTTCTCAAATTCGGTCTGGTAAATAAACCAAAAGGGGGATTCCAAAGGGCAGTCCATGCCCATTTCTTCCACCAAGCGACGATGAGCTGCAGCGTGGATATTCTCACCGGGCAAGGGATGACTGCAGCAAGTATTGGTCCATAACCCCCCGGAATGGTATTTGTCTGGGCTGCGCTGTTGGAGGAGCAGCTCCCCAACGCCGTTAAAAACAAAGACGGAAAAAGCTCTGTGAAGCAAGGCTTTTTGATGGGCCTCGGTTTTGGGAGCCAAGCCAATTTCACGGTCTTCCCGGTCCACCAAAACCACGAGGGGTTCTTCGTTCAAAGCCATGCCGCAATTTATAGCCAAACGACCCACGAGCCAAGGTCAGGAGAACAAGGTGCGGGCCATGTCGGCGAGGGAATGCTGCGGAAAAGCCGGAGGTGGGGCCAGGGTTTGAGGTGGGTTGGGTCCATACACCCCCTCAAAAACGGCTGTGCGTAGTCCGTAAAGAGGGCCATCCTTGAGCTGCAAACGGAGGGCGGCAGGACTGGCCAAAGCCTGCGAAACATCGTTCACAGGGGCGGCTGGGACCCGGTGGGCTTCCAGGATTTCCAACCAATAGGCCCGCCCATGGCGAGCAAAGCAATCTTGGAGCTGTCCCAAAAGGTTGGCTTTGTCCATGAGGCGGCCGGTAGGGCTGGCCCAGGCAGTGTCGGGTTGGAGTTGAAGGGCTGTACAAGTACGTTCAAATTGGGCGTTGTTGCCAACAGCCAGGGTCAGCCATTGCCCATCCTGGCATTGAAAGGTGGAGCCGTAAGGGACAATGTTGGGGTGTTCGGAACCCATGGGCCGGGCCTCGACACCTCCCATCCACCAGTTGGTCGCCTGATTGCTTAGAGAGGCCAGGCCCGCATCTAGCAAAGAAACCCGCACTTCGCGGCCCATTCCGTCCTGTCCTCGCTGCAGGAGGGCTAGCAGGAGGGCCTCTTTGAGTTGATGTGCGGCCAAGACATCCATGAGGGCCACCGGCATTTTGTGCCCTGGACCCCCGATAGGGCCGTTCATGGAAACGTAGCCACTTTCGGCCTGGACCAAGGAATCGTATCCCGGCCTGGAAGAGGAAGACCCGTAGCCATTGATTCGAGCTGCAATGAGCCGTGGATTCAAAGCATGCAAGGCCTCCCAATCCAGACCAAGGTCCTTTTCTTGGTGCGGTAAATTGTTGGAAATCAAGACATCGGCCTCCGACAACAATCGCCGGAATACCTTTTTTTCATCGGGGTCGGTGAGCAGGGATCGTAGGCTGGCTTTGCCCCAGTTGACCGAGCAGAAGTAAGCCGATCGACCCTGGGACGGGTTTTCCTCGGGCAGGGTCCATTGCCGGGTAACATCGCCGGAAGGCGGTTCCAGTTTGAGAACACGCGCTCCGCATTCGGCCAGGAACATGCCCACAGCCGGCCCTGCCAAAACCGTGGCCGTTTCCAAAACCCGAAGGCGCGCCAACGGCCCTCCAGTCTTTGGTGCCGCCCCTTGTTCCGCGGTGTGATCCGCGGAATGATCCGCATAGGATCCCGCGGTGTGTTCCACGCCCAAGGCCCTATCGTAACAACGATCAAAAATGGAGGAGAGATCCGTCGCCATAACTCAAGAAACGATAACCCTTGTCCAGGGCGTGTTGGTAAATATTTCGCCAATCCTTGCCGACCAGCGCAGCAACCAGCAACAACAAGGTGCTCTGGGGTTGATGGAAATTCGTAATGAGACCTTGAACCATTCGCGCTTTGTAAGGCGGAGCCAGCATGAGTCCAGTTCGACCGGTCAGTTCAGAACATTGATTTTTTTGAGCAAAATCAAGCAGGATTCCCAAAGCGTCCTGAGCCGATAAGTCGGTTGTTGGGAGATCGTAGGGATCCCACTGATGCACTTTTGGGAGCGTTATTTTTGAGTCGATGGACTCTGTAGGGGTTGTTTTTTGGTGGATGCGGACCGCGGCCCAATAAAGGCTTTCGAGTAGGCGCAAAGAGGTGGTTCCTACCGCATAAACCGGCCCTTGGCTACGGTAAAGGGCTTCCAGGGCCTCTGTACGAATCGAAATCCGTTCGGTATGCATGGTGTGTTCGGCCATTTGGGAAGCCTTGACCGGCTGAAAGGTGCCCGCACCGACATGCAGGGTGACCTCGGTTGTTAAACCGCCTTTTTGTTTAATTTGTTCCAACAACAAAGGCGTTAGATGCAAACCCGCCGTAGGTGCCGCCACGGCTCCGCGCTCCTTGGCATAGGTTGTTTGGTATCGTTCACGGTCCAGAGACTCGCTGCTGCGTTGAAGGTAAGGCGGCAAAGGAACTTCGCCAACAAGATCCAACAATTCTTCCAGGGACTGTGGGCTGTCTGGCCCGGCATCCGGATTGGGTTGCCATCCAAAGTGGACTTGCCATTGACCATCCTTGCTTTGTCCGCGTTCCAAATGCAGATTTCCTGTTTGTAACACCAGATCAAGAATGCCACTTTTCCAGGCGCGGTTGTTGCCGATCAGGCACCACCAGGTGATTTTTTCTCCGTCCCCCGGTATCGCTGGATCGGGTTCCAAGAGCAAAAATTCCAAGACAGAACCGTTGGGCAAAGGCCAACGGAGGCGCGCAGGTACCACCCGGGTATTGTTGAGGACTAAATGGACTCCTTCAGGCAGTCCATTTGGTAGGTCCCCAAAGGATCTATCAAAGATGGAACCGCCTCTGTATTCTAACATCCGTGCCTGCTCTCGGAATTCAGTGGGATACAAAGCAATACGCTCCTGGGGCAAGTCATACCCAAAGTCGGAAATCCGTAAATCGCGGGGATGCACGGAGATGCTGTGCTGGCCGTCGGAGAGGCTGTTTTCGGCAGGCATGGTTGGAAGAGTTTCGGGAAAGGTAAGTCTCCGCAAAAAAACAAACGGCGAAAGGCCGAATTGCACGCATTTTTGTTTTCCTATTGAAACTGCTGAAAATGTTAAAAATTTCAAAACTCTATTTTTTGGGCGCCATGGCTTTTCTGCTTGGTAGTTCTTCCTGTCGTTGGGGTATCGACTTGGAGGCCTGTTACCGCCTTCAGGAAGGGGATTGGCGAGGCCTCATACAAACCGAAGGAGGGGATTTGCCCTTTTTGTTTCGTTTGGAGCGCCAAGCAGGACCCAACAAGGAGCGTCCTTCGGATCGGCTTTTCAAAGCCCGATTGCAAGACGGCGATACGTGGGTGGAATCAAGTGCAGAGGTCCGGGGGGATAGTTTGTACTGGAACTTCCCGGTCTATGAATCTGTTCTGGTGGCTGCAGTCAGCAGTTTGGGTGATACGCTGAGGGGTTTTTGGGTCAAAACCAAAAACGATACCTCGGTGATGATGCCCTGGATGGCCACCCGCGGTGGACAGTACAAATTTGCATCGCGCAATGCAGGTTTGCCGGCCGAGGTGGGGGCTCAATGGAAGGTGGACCTGGGGCCTGGTACCCCGGCTCTGATGCCATTGACCCAAAAAGGCCCAGAAATCAGCGGTACCCTGCGTACCTCAACGGGGGATTATCGATACCTCAGCGGGATCATGGACGGGGATTCGTTGTGGATGAGCGGAATGGACGGCGGCAGTGCTTATCTGATACGGGGACACCTGGCTCAGGATGGCTCCATGCAGGGTCAGCTTTACGCGGCGCGGGGGCCGGGCCGACCTTGGACCGCGGTTCGGGATAGCGCTGCGACCCTTCCAGATCCTTACGGGTTATCGACCTTGCAAAACGCACAAGCCCCGTTGGCCTTTGAATTCAAAGACATCCAAACAGGTCAGGTCGTCCGCCCCGGCCCCCCCGCCCGCGTTACCTTGGTTCAGTTACTGGGGACTTGGTGCCCCAATTGCTTGGACGAAACGGAATACCTATCAGCCGTCTACCCGGAATGGTCTCGCCAGGGTGTTCAAATCATCGGACTTGGTTTTGAACGGACGTATCAACCCGAAAAGGCCACTCAGAACCTCCAAAAACTACGGGCCCGTTACCAAGTGCCCTACCCCTTGGTGCATGCCGGTCAACCGGACTCGGCTTCGGTCCGCAAAGCCATTCCTCAATTGGTCCGCCTCAAGGCCTTTCCCACCACCCTCCTGTTGGATGCAGGAGGCCGCATTCGTTATGTGCACACCGGTTTTGATGGACCCGCCACCGGGTCAGCCTTTGAACGTCAAAAGGCTTTGCTACAAAACAAAATCAACGCCCTCCTCGCGGAGTAATTGGAAGTGTAGTTTTGCGGGCGATTTTGGAGCAGGAAGTTTGGAATACCGAGCGATTGTTGGAGGAATACGCCCGTACGGAGCGAATTCTTGGGGGAGTTTCATTTCTTAACCAAAACGAGAAGGTCGTAGGCCGTCCTTGTTGGGTTCAAGCCCAAGGATTGGCAGGGTCAGCCCGGTGGTGGATGGCTGCGGCGGCCCAGAAGGCTGGACTTCGAGGTTTGCAGGTGGTTTTGTTGGCGGATCGTGAAGAAGCGATGTACGCCTGTTCCGATTTGGAAGCCTTGCTAGGCGGTGCCCATGTTTCCTTGTTTCCAGGTTCGTACAAGCGAAAATTTGGGGATAGCGAAAAGGACCCGTATTTGGTTTTGCAAAGAGCCGGGGTTTTGGGCCAGATGAGCCTTCGCAACAACGAAGCTACTCATTGGTTGGTGACCTGGCCCGAGGCCCTGATGGAAGAGGTGGTTATTAACACAACCCTTGCTCGTAACACACTAGAAATCAATAAAAACGAAGCTGTCAATCTGGATTTTTTGATTGAATTGATGAGCGAAATGGGCTTTGAGCGGGTGGATTTTGTGTACGAACCCGGTCAGTATGCCATCCGGGGAGGGATTTTGGACGTCTTTAGTTACGCATCGGACTGGCCGTACCGGCTTGAACTTTATCGCGATTGCGCCGAGCGCCTCCGCACCTTTGATCCCGAATCTCAGTTGACCGTGAAGGAGATCGACAAGGCCGTGATTCTGCCCAATCTACAGGCCGATTTGCTGGAACAGGGCCAACAATCCTTGGTCTCGTATTTTCCAACGCAGGCGGTGTTATGGCACAGCAATTGGTCCATGCTCATGGCCTCGGCCGAAGAGCGTTGGAATGGGGTACCCGATGACTTGCAGCGATGGTTGACCAGCCCGGACGAGTGGTTTGATTTGTTGATGGGTTTCAAAAGAGTTCTTTTGGAAGCGGACGGAGGACAGGACCCCCGGACGATAGCGGCTTATCAGCAGGGCCCCCAACATCAATGGACCTTTCATACCACCGAACAACCCGTGATGCGTAAGCAGTTTGACCGTTTGGTTGCCACGGGTCGGGACCTGTCCGAACAGGGTTACCGACTTTTTCTGTGCGGCGATAACCCCAAGCAAATGGAGCGCCTGGATCAAATTCTGGAGGATCTGCAGGCCGGCTTCCGTATGCAACCCTTGCCGCTGGGTTTGCATGCCGGCTTTACGGACCACGACCAAGCGGCCGTTTTTTGGACGGAGCATCAGCTTTTTGAGCGTTTTCACAAATACAAGGTCCGGGGACGGACCTCTGCTTCCGAAAAGTTGACCCTCAAGGAAATTCTGGATTTCAAACCGGGAGACTACGTGGTGCACATGGATCACGGGGTCGGCAAATACGCCGGCATGGAGAAAATTCAGGTCAACGGTCAGTGGCAGGAAACGATACGAATCAGCTACCGGGACGATGATTTGCTCTATGTTAGCATTCATTCCTTGCACAAGGTTTCGCGCTATTCTGGCAAAGACGGAACCCCTCCCAAAATTCACAAACTGGGATCCGATACGTGGGATAAACTCAAAACCAAAACCAAGGCCCAGGTCAAGGACATCGCCAAGGATCTGATTGAATTGTACGCTCGTCGGAAAGCATCCAGGGGCCATGCCTTTCCCCCGGATAATTACCTGCAGCACGAGTTGGAAGCGTCTTTTTTGTACGAAGACACCCCCGATCAAAGCAAAGCCACCGAAGCCGTCAAAGCGGATATGCAAAAGGCTTACCCCATGGACCGATTGGTCTGCGGCGATGTGGGGTTTGGCAAAACCGAGGTCGCTATTCGGGCGGCCTTCAAGGCGGCCTGCGATGGCAAGCAAACCGCTGTCTTGGTCCCAACCACCATCCTGGCTCTCCAACATGCACGCACCTTTGCTTCGCGCCTACAGGGACTGCCCGTTCGAGTTGATTACTTGAATCGTTTTCGCACAGCGGCCGAGGTCAAAGCCGTTTTGGAGGATTTGGAAGCCGGTCGCATTGATATTTTGATTGGCACGCATAAAATCGTTGGGTCCAAAATCAAGTTTAAAGACTTGGGATTATTGATCATTGACGAGGAACAAAAGTTTGGAGTCGCCACCAAAGAAAAACTCAAAGCCATGAAGGTCTCGGTGGATACCTTGACTTTGACGGCCACCCCCATCCCCCGTACGATGCAGTTTTCGTTGCTGGGCGCCAGGGATTTGAGCGTGATCTCCACCCCACCCCCCAATCGTCAACCCGTGCATACGGAATTGATGGTCATCGATGAAGACAAGGTTCGGGAGGCCATATTGTTTGAAACGGATCGCGGAGGGCAGGTTTTCTTTGTTCATAATCGGGTGCAGGGCATCGAGGGGGTGGCGGATTTGATTGGACAATGGTGTCCTGGCCTGCGTATAGGGGTTGCCCACGGTCAAATGCCGGGGGACATGATGGAAAAGGTATTGTTACAGTTTATTGAGGGTAAGCTGGATATCCTGGTTGCCACCAACATTATCGAATCCGGGTTGGATATTCCTAATGCCAACACTATTTTGATTAATCAGGCCCAAAATTTTGGGCTCAGCGATTTGCATCAAATGCGGGGCCGGGTGGGGCGTTCCAATCTCAAAGCTTTTTGTTATTTGATTGTGCCCCCTCTTTTTTCGTTAACCCAAGAGGCCCGGCGTCGCTTGCAGGCCATTGAACAGCATTCGGAATTGGGAAGCGGCTTTCAGATAGCCTTGAGGGACTTGGATATACGGGGTGCAGGCAATATGCTGGGAGGGGAACAAAGCGGGTTTATTACCGAGATCGGTTTGGAGCTTTTCCAAAAGATTTTGGACGAGGCCATTCGTGAATTGCGGAACACGGAATACGCGGAGTTGTATGCCGATCAACCTTTGGGTCCCCCGGCCACCGAGGTTTTGTTGGATACCGATGCTCCTGCTTTGCTGCCGGATTTTTATGTTCGTAACACAACCGAACGATTGAGTTTGTACCGAGAGCTGGATGATTTGGAGAGCGAAGATGCCTTGGATGCCTTTGAAAATCGCTTGACGGATCGTTTTGGACCACTGCCTGAACAGGCTCAGTTGTTGCTGGCTTTGATGCGTTTACGGATGCAAGGCGGTCGCTTGGGTTTGGAAAAAATGATTTGGCGCAAAGAAATGTTCAAAGCGCATCTACCAGACGGCAGTCGGCAAGACTATTACCAAGGCCCTGTTTTTGGGGCCGTCTTGCAGGCGGTACAAGAAAAGCCCGGGAACTGGGTCTTGCGTCAACAGGGTTCAACCGTGCAGATGGTTTATCAGCACAAAGTCACAGTCGAATCTCTTTACAAGATGTTGCGTGATTTAGCGGATGCTGCCGGATGCTGATTTTCCTTCGTTGTTCCCAGGGCCTTTACCATAACATAAGGCCGGCGATCGCGCTGAGCAAAACGATTTTGAGGAGTCGCTGAGCCGTATGCAGACGTTGGGTTGCCATGGAGTTGAGCAGCAGGCCCAAAGCCCCAAGAACCATGACCAGTTGGGCGACCAAGAGGTACGGAAAGAAGGGATGAACGCGGCCGTACAACGATAGCCAAAGGATGGGTGGTATGAAACCAATGGGGGATAACAAAAGAAGATTTCTGGTTTTGCGCAGGCCCAGAACGACGGGCACGGTGCGGTAACCGTAGATGGCATCCCCTCGTACGTTTTGGCAGTCTTTGATGAGACCTCGGATCCACTCCAGCACCCCGACATAGAAGACAAACACGAGGGTCGGGATATTGGCATCCCGGTAATAGAGCACCAACGCCATAAATGCGGCCAGCAGAAGGAGGATGGAGGCGGCATTCCCCAAGAGCGGGATTCGTTTGAGTTTGTGGGAATAAAGCCATAAACCCAGTCCGTAAAAGGCGTAATAGGCCAAGAAACGGAAGCCAAGCGGCCAGATGATGAGGATCGTCAACAGACTCAAGGCTAACCATGCCTGAAGGGCTTGGGAAGGACGAATGACCCGGCCCATGATCACCTTGGACGGATGGTTGGCCATGTCCTTTTCGAGGTCATAAAACGCATTGAGTAGGTACCCCCCCGCCAACATCAACGCTGTTCCACCCACGATCAACCAAAGTTCCCGGTCCAGCAAAAAGCGCCAACCAACCGAGGTTGCCTGATCCAGCAAGAAACCGGCAGCCAGCAATTGGGCCACGGCCACCATGGCCAAATTGTACCATCGGACCAAGCCCAAAAAGGCGAGTCCACGCAAAAATCGAAGATTACGGGCCCCGGGTTTAGATGCAGGGCTTCCCGGTTCAGAACCGGTGGATGACACGGAGTTCGTAGGCATCCAACAACCGCTGGGTTTGTTCAAGATCCCTCGTAAAACCCAAGAGATAACCGCCTCCACCAGAGCCACATAGCTTGAGGTAGTAGACCCCGCTGTCAATTCCTTGTTGCCAAACCTGCCGGAATTTTTCTGGAATCATGGGTTGAAAATGCTGTAGCACCAGGTGGGAGAGGGATCGTAAGTTTTTGAACAAAAGTCCTGGTTTGCCATTCAAAAAGGCCTTGATGCATTCGTTGTTATACTGATTGAATTCCTGGCGGATCATTTGGCGGAAACCTTCGTGTTTGAGTTTTTCGAGGAAAACTGAAACCAGCGGTTGGGTTTCTCCGGGCTGCCCGGTATTCAACAAGAAAATGGCTCCTTGCCCGTCCGGTGCTTCGCGTGGCAGGGTGACCTGACCCAAGCGCCGGTCGCGGTCCATGAGCATTGGAATTTTGAGGTAACAAATCAACGGGTCCATACCCGATGAGCGACCATGAAAAAAAGACTCCATCCGGCCCAAGCGGGCCTTGATGTCTTGGATGGCGTCCGGGTCTTGGAGGGCGGTGCTCAAATCCAGGTTTTGAGGACCGTACTGCTCGTAAACAGCGGCCACCAAGGCTCCTGAACTTCCAACACCGAATCCTTGAGGAATATTGGATTCAAAATGAAGACCGGCATCCAAATCTTGATCCAAGCGACCCAGGTCCAGCCCCGGAACGGCCGGAGTAAGTCCGTTGAGGTACGCCGCAAAGGACTTGAGGCTGGCATTGCTGGCTTTTTGGTCTTCGGTTACAGCAGGACCCGCTTTGAAACGGCCCTGGAAATGTTGAAAGGGAATGGACAAGCCCATGGCATCCTCCATAATGCCGTATTCCCCAAAAAGAAGGACTTTGGCGTAGTAAAGGCTGTTTTGGAGGGGGGATTTCACGATTGGAGGCGGGTCTGAAAAGGGACGCTGGGACAAAGAGCGGTCTAGGGTTGTTGAATTAAAGGCCGTGGACCAGACCCAAGGCGGTCCCAAAGGTACGAATTCGAGCCTAGGATAGCAGCAATCTGTTTATCAAGCAGTTCCATGGCGTCGTTTTGGGCGTTGGCCGGAAACAACAAATGAACATTGGCACCGGCATCCAAGGTAAAAAACAACGGAACCTTCTTTTGGTTTCGGAATTGCCGGATTTGTTCCAGGATTTCAAGGGTTTTGGGTTTCATCAGCAGGTAGGATGGCTGGGAACAAAGCATCATGGCATGAAGGGTCAAGGCTTCGGATTCCACCAGATTCCCAAAGGCCCACCACAGTTCGTCGTCCGGAACCGAAGAGGCCGATTTTAAAAGGGCATTGAGCTCCCCGACCCGATCATAGGCTTGTTTGAATCGGGCCTCGGCGTACGGGTGTTGGTTCATCAGGCCGTGGCCGGCGCTGGACGAAACCGACTTCTCGCCCCGGTCCACCAAAACTACCACATCCTGAATCTCTTGGAGGGCGGGATGAACTTCCTCCATTCTCAAAGGCACCGCCCAGCGATCATCGCTGCCGTCCACGGCTTCGTGCTGACCCCAGACTGTAAAGCCCCCGTAGACCGAACGGCAAGCGGATCCCGATCCTCTGCGGGCCAGGTCCGATGCCTGTCTCCAAAACGCGGCATCCTGGGCCACGTCGCCAGGGTCGAAGCCCACCTTCATGGCCCGATCCACGCTCACCAACCCCAAGGCCAGAGCCCCCATGGCCGATGCCGAAGAGGCAATCCCGCTGCTGTGCGGGAAGGTGTTATGGGATTCAATTTTCAAGCCTGTATGTTTCAGCCATGGCAGAACATCGTGTAGACCGTTAAGATAGGTTTGGATTTTGGCTTCAAAGGTCGGCTTTGGTTGGCCATCGAAGAGAAATTCGAGGCCTGGTTCGGTATCGCTTTGATAGGATATCGATGTTTTAGTAACACAGGACGATAAAGTAAAGCTAAGGGAGGGATTTGCGGGGATTTGACCCTTAAACTTTCCCCAATACTTGACCAGGGCGATATTGGAGGGGCATTCCCAAGCAAGGGTGGAGGGCTCGTTTGTTAACATACTTTTTGGATATCAATTCTTGGAGATTTGAATCAGATCTTCCAAAGGAAATGAGGTCCAATTCAAGTGATTATCAAGCCATTCCATGGCCAATGATGGTTGATCCGACGCGGCCAAAAAAAGATCGCCCCCCCAGGCCCCCAGGCTTTTGAGCCGGCCAGGAAAGCCGTTGCCTTCCGTTGTATGGAGGCAAGGCTGTCCCAAGACGCCTTCCAGTATTTCGTCGTGATCTCGAAGGAGCTCCAACATTTCCTGAATGGTGGGGCCTTTGGCCAAGGCTTCACTGATTTTCGAAATACGGGGAACGGCTTCGGTACGTGTTTGCAGGCTAAGATTCCGGTATCGATACACCTCCGCAGATGAGATTTGTTTGGAACCCGGGTCCACCAGGCGAAGCATGGAACCTACCGGAATCCTGTAATTCAAGGGACGGACTTGGAAGGGCTTGCGTTGATACAACATGCTTTGGCCGGTCAGGGCAATTTCGAGATCGTATCCCGATCCGTTTTGGACCATCGCATAGAGTCGCCGTGCATCCACATCCCACCACTCCGCTAACAAGGCGATCAAGGTTGACGAAGAGCCCAGGCCCCATCGCCGAGGGAATTCGAGAGAGGTGGTGACACGCAGTCCCGTTTGGGCCAAGAAATGGGCGGGAGATTGCTTGGCGCTCGTTGAGGGGCTTGATTTGGAGATCTGTTTTTCGGATGCTAAGTCCCAAACGGCTTGGAGCCCTTGCATTAAGCGTTGATTTTCAGGGACCTCGGCAGAATCATTGGAAAGAGACCAGCGCTCGTTCTCCAAAACCAGGGCGGCCTCCATCCAAGGCTTCCCATCCATATCCAAGGCCGTCCACGAAAGCGTCCACGGAGGGGATTTGGGGTCGGCCTCGACTTGTATGGATTGGCCCATGCGCGATACCAATCCCAAGGCCGTGGCCCCATCCAGCACCAAGTATTCCCCGCTCAAAAGGACTTTGCCGGGAACGTGTTGGCTGTAAAGAATGGGCTCGGCCATTCCTTAGGATTCCATGGAGGACGAATCCGGGGACAGCAAAATCAGACCGGGATCGGGAACCCGGGGACCCCGAAGTCGCTCCACAAAAGCTTTGACTTCGGCATAAGCCACTACTTTGTCACTGAAATAGACCTTGGCCTTCTCTTTTTGAACTTCGGTGGCGCCCAGTCCGTTGAGAATATTGAGCAGGTGCATTTTCATGTGGCCCTTTTGAATGCCCGAGCTGACCAGGGATTTGAGAGCCGAAAAATTCTGAGCCAACCCCACCGCTGCGGTGATTTGCATTAATTCTTGGGCGTTGGGGTTTCCTAACAATTCGTGCGAAAAGCGGACCATGGGGTGCAGTCCTGTTAAGCCTCCGACCGTACCCAGGGCCAAAGGAATGTCGATCCAAAAACGAAAAATTCCGTCTGCTACCGAGGCATGGGTCAGGGATCGGTAGCGGCCATCTCGGGCTGCGTAGGCATGCGCACAGGCTTCTACGGCCCTAAAATCGTTCCCGGTTGCCAAAACCACCGAGTCAATACCGTTCATAATCCCTTTGTTATGGGTTACGGCGCGGTAAGGCTCCAATTCGGCCACGCGAACGGCTCGAAGGAATTTGTTTGCAAATTGTTCCGGATCAAGCTCCGGTACATCGTTTAGTTCCGTTACCGGACAGGACACCTCGCAACGCACCCGGCATTCGGGTGTGTAATTGCTGAGGATGCACATGAGGATTTGGACTTGGCGATGTTCGTCGGCGAGGCCCGAGGTACTGACCAAGAATTCAGAAAGAATTTTGGAGGATTGTTCCAACAACGTATTGATGAAATTGGCCCCCATGGCGTCGGCGGTCTCAAAACGAAAATCAAGCTGGAAATAATCGGGCTCTTCCTCGGATTTGTCCACCAATTCAATGGCGACAATACCCCCACCCCGCTGCCGCATGTTTTGGGTCAGGGGGGCGGTTTGTTCATGGATAAGGGATCGAAGGGCCGGCATTTGTTCCTGCAGCCAAGACACGGGTCCGGTCCACAAAAAGTGAACCTGACCGACCTTGGTTGTTGAAAGGACTTCGGCCTTGAAACCACCACGCTGAGCCCAAAAAGCAGCGCTTTTGGAGGCAGCGGCCACCACCGAACTCTCTTCAATGACCATGGGCACCGCGTAGGTACGATCGTTGATGACAAAGTTAGGGGCCAGCCCGTAGGGCATATAAAAGTTGGTAACGGTGTTTTCGATGAATTCGTCGTGGAGTTTTTGAACAGCCGCTTCGTTGTGCCAATAGCCCGAGAGTACCCGGTAAGCGTTCTCGGGGTCGGCAAAAAAGCGGTTGCAAAGCCATTCAATCTTGGCTTCTTTGGAGAGTTTCGAAAAGCCGGTCACCGGCGGGTTGTGCTTGGTCATAAAACAGGCTCAAAGATAATTTATTAACTTGCAGAGGCCCCGTTTGTTTCATTGCGGACGATCCTGGTTCTAAATTATCGGGATTGGGTTAAACTTTAGGTCTCCGAAGAGGGTTTAATGCTACCGAACCATATACCCGACCTATGTCCAACCGAGCCCTTTTTTTGAAGTTATGAGTCATCATGTCGTGGTACGGGATGATCAGGAGGCTGCCTTGGTGGTGGCCAACGGACAGGCTTGCAGCCCTGAATTGTTAGGCCAGTTGTTGGAATGGAGCCCCTTGGTGGTGGCCTTGGACGGGGCTTTTGATCGATTATTGGCCCTGGGGGTCAAAGTGGACGTGGTTTTGGGGGACATGGACAGTTTGGACGGTGGCCGTTGGAGCACGGCCTTGAAATCCGGGGATACCGATGCCTTGGAAGCCGTTCGAAAACATGTGGAAGGCGCTCAAGACGGGGTCCAATGGGTCTATGCTCCGGATCAGGAAGCCACTGATTTACAAAAAGCTTTGCGTTGGTTGTGGAACAGGGGGCAGCGATCCGCCCAGGTCCTTTGGGGAAACGGACCGGGCCCCGATCATTTTTTCGGGCATCTCCATGCCCTGGCAACCGCACCGGAAGGGATGTCGGTGGGGATGCTTGAAGAGGAATCGCGGACTTTTCGCGTCCCCAAGGAATTTAGTAAATGTTACGGCCAAGGGGAACGACTATCCCTCATGCCCTTCCCCGAGGCCGTTTCGGTTACAACCGAGAATTTGCTTTTTTCATTGAAGGGCGAAGATTTGCATGCAGGGCAACGCATTGGCATCAGCAACCAAGTCCTTCAAAACGGTCGGGTACGGATATCCTATACCGAGGGATGCCTGCTCATGACCGAACCACTCCGGCTTTAATTATTGTAATACAATGAAAATCAAATTATTATTTTCGCTTTTTGTTTTGTTTGCAACCCCTTATTGGGGTAGCGCACAGACCCTGCACAGCGCAACCTGGACAGACGGTGTAGCCTGTATTGTGTATTCGCATTGCACCCCCTGCCATAACAACCAGGGAATCGGCCCCTTCCCCTTGACCACCTACAACGAAGTTTACGCGAATCGTTTTTCGATTGCAGCGTCGGTGCAAGCTCGTTCCATGCCCCCTTTTCCCGCCGATCAAACCAACAGGCGGTACGCCCACGCCAATACCCTGGCGGACCATGAAATCAATGAAATTGTGGATTGGGTCAACAATTTTGCTCCCCTGGGAAACCCCGCTCAAAACCCGACACCGCCGGTTTACAGCAGTGCCTTTCAGATTCCTAACCCGGATACGGTCTATCGAATCCCCAACTACACGGTGAATACCACCACCGATTTGTACCGGGTTTTCGTTTTGCCCATGGGGAATAACACAACCCGTAATATTACAGGGATCGAGGTTGTACCGGGTAACCGCGAAATCGTGCATCATGTGTTGGTGTTTCAAGACACCTCCGGAATTCCCATGCAGCGGGATTTAGCCGACCCCTTGCCTGGTTATACGGCTTTTGGTGGAACCGGATCCAACTCATCCAAAATGATCACAGGCTATGTGCCGGGTCAGGGTTCACTCGTTTACCCTGCTGGCTTTGGTGAATCCGTTTCGCCAAACAGTTACCTCTGCATCCAGGTACACTACCCCGGGGGGATCAATGGTCAGACCGATAGCACCTCCGTCCGCATCAAGTACGGACCATCAACAGGACTTCGTAACATGTTGACCCTGCCTATTTTGAACCACGGGCCTGCCTTGGTTAACGGGCCCCTTAGTATCCCGGCCAATACGGTTCGGACCTTCCGTGCAGAGTATACTTTGCCGGTGGGCGTTACGCTCTTGGGTATTTTACCGCATATGCATTTGATTGGTAAATCCATGTTGGTTTATGCCATCAAACCGGGCGGAGATACGGTCCATTTAGCCAACATTCCCGAATGGGATTTTCATTGGCAGATGTATTATCGTTTTCAGCGACCGATTTACCTGCCCCCCGGTACCAGGGGCGTGGCGCTTGCTACCTACGATAACACCAGCGCCAACCCCAACAATCCGAACGTGCCTCCCCAAAATGTAACCTTGGGTGAAGGAACTGGTGACGAAATGATGTTGGTTTATTTCAACTTCACCACCCAAGGGGCTTCGCCGTTGGATACCAACCTGGTGATTGATACAGCAGGACATTGGACGCACGATTCCATGTCCTGTGCCTTGGTGGCCGGCCAAGAGCCTGTACTTCCGGAGTGGGCTGACCAATCGGGATGGCATTACAATGTTATTGATCAGTCCCTTACGGTTCAAGGACCAGCCCAGGGTGGCTTCTATTATGCTTTGCGGGATCTGCAGGGCAAGCTGCTTTGTTCAGGGCAAGCTGCTAATGGGCAGTCTACTGTTCATCAAAACATTTCTTTGGCTGGCCCAGGTGTTTGGATTGGGAGCATCACCGATGCCCAAGGACGATCGTATTACCGGAAATGGACCTTCCCGTGGCAGTAGAATCCGGCGACGGCTCCCTTCGTTACATCTTGTATTATGCAGGACCCTGTCCACTTTGCAACCGGGTTGTTCGATGGATGAGTCGTCATCAAAGCAGCCGCGCTGTTTTTGTCTTCCGCCCATTGCCGGAAACGAAGGATGAATGGATTCATGAAGGGCTTCCACCCCTTTGGTGGGATGCGCCGGACTCTGTTTTGTTATACGATGAACAGAGTGGACTTTGGCACCGCGAATCGGAAGCGGTGCTCTTGGCCATGAGCGCCTTGGATTCTTGGTATCGTTGGTTGGTTCCTGTGTTCAAAGGGCTTCCACCTCGCTTTCGGGACAGCCTTTATTTAGCGTTGAGACCCAAGACCTCCCTAAGGGGTTATCAAAAGGTTGGGCTCAAACCCCCATCGGGCCGTTAATCAAATAGAAGTAATAGGGCAGCCCGAGGGTTAAGTTGACAGGAAATGTAACTCCCAGGGCCATAGGGATATAAAGCCCCGGATCTGCCTGGGGTGCCGCAATTCTCATGGCGGCTGGTACCGCAATGTACGAGGCGCTGGCTACCAGGATGGTGAGCATAAAACGATTAGCCGGGTCATGGGTCACCAGGGTGGAAGCCAAGGCGGCAAGTGTTCCGTTCAAAATCGGAAACAAGACGGCAAAAGCCGAAACATAGAGGCCGTATTTACGAAAACCTTCAAAGCGTTTTACCGTAATCATACCCATTTCCAGGAGAAAAATAGCAAGAAAGCCCTTGAAGATATCGGTGGTGAAGGGCTTGATGCCTTCCGCTTGTTTGGTATCGGCCAACAGCCCGATTAACATACTCCCCAAAATCAGAAAAACACTACCATTGGTCAGGGAATGGTGCAAAATATTGCCCAAAGAAATCGGCTTGGTGTCGCTTGTGTTTTGGTTGTAGTGGTTCAGCAGAAAAATTCCTATAACAATCGCGGGCGATTCCATGAGCGCCATGACCGCCACCATATGACCGCCCGCTTCAAGCCCAGCATTGTTGAGAAAGGCAACCGCCGAAACAAAGGTGACTGCGGAAACCGATCCGTACGAAGCAGCAATCACGGCTGAATCGCTGATGGAGAGTCTTCGTTTGAGAAAAAGAAACGCATAAAGAGGAACAAGGCTGGCTGCAATGACGCCAAACAAGCAGGTTTGCCAAACTTCCCGGCTGAAGCCCCCAACCAGCAGCTCTTGGCCGCCCTTGAATCCGATGGAAAAGAGCAAGTAGAGGGAGATAAACTTGCTGGACGAAGCCGGTATTTCGAGGTCGCTTTTGACAAGGGTTGCCAGGGCGCCCAGTAAAAAGAACAGCAAAACGGGGTTGCCAAGGTTAGCCAAAAGAGTTTCATTCATAGGGAGGCGAGGTTAGTGGCAACCAATGACACATTAAAATGAAAGGAGGTCCTTAGACCGTCATGATTTCCTTTTCCTTGATGGCGAGGACTTCATCCACTTTGGTAATCATTTTGTCGGTCATTTGTTGGACCTTGGCTTCGGCGTCTTTGATCATGTCCTCGGGTAGCCCCTCTTTCTGGAGTTTTTTGCATTCTTCGTTCACATCGCGGCGAGCCGAACGGATGCTGACTTTGGCATGTTCCCCTTCGGATTTGGCCCTTTTGACCAATTCCCTGCGGCGTTCCTCGGTTAGTGGCGGAACATTGATCCGGATCAGGTGACCATCGTTGGAGGGATTTAGACCCAGGTTGGCGTTGATGATGGCCCGTTCGATGGCCGCCAAAACCGATTTTTCCCAAGGTTGCACCGATAAGGTCCTAGCATCGGGAGTATTCACGTTGGCCAATTGGTGCAAAGGAGTGGGGGTCCCGTAGTAATCCACCCGCACATCCTCCAGCATCGATGGGCTGGCCTTCCCCGCCCTCAGCTTGGAAAGTTCAAATTGGAGGTGTTGAATGGCCTTGTCCATGGACTCTTGTCCTTCATCAAGCCAAAATTGGATGGATTCGTGCATATCGTCGGTGTTATTAATCGGGGGTGAATGTTATTAATCGGGGGTGGAGGGGTATCGCTATCCGGGTCTAAAAATACCCCTGTCGGCAGAATAACCGAAGACTGCATCCCCAGAAAAGAGAGAAATGGCCCACAAAGAGGCCCGGGGGCCTTGTCTAGGGCTGACATCAAGGGTTAACGATTCGTTAACATAGGCTTCTTCTCTTACCTTTTGCTTTGTGTCAAATTCAAAAAGACACAGGAAATTTCTTAAAAACCTGAAATAGAATTGATCACACTCAAAAAACTCCCCTCTATGCTCCGATTTTTTGTAACGATTGGATCCGAATCCGGCCTTCGTCGTTGGGCCTTGGCCTGTACTTTGGCATTGCTGTCCTGTTTACCGCATGCATTGTGGGCCCAAACGGCCAGTTTAACGGGTATTGTTCGCGATAAATCCACCAACGAAACCCTGATTGGGGCTGCGGTATTGGTCAAAGGGACGACCAACGGCTCATCCACCGACTTGGACGGTAAATACCTAATCAGCGGGGTCAACCCCGGCAAGGTGACCCTGCTGGTTCAATACTTAGGCTACAATCCTTTGGAAGTCACGGGCGTTACGGCCGTGGCTGGAAAAACCGAACGCATGGACTTGTACCTGGTTCCCTCGTCAACGGCTCTTTCGGAGGTTAAAGTCGAGGCCGAGGCCCTCAAAACCACCGTTTCGGCGATTCAATTGATGCAAAAGAACAGCGCCTCGCTGATGGACGGCACCTCCTCGGATCAAATCAAAAAATCCCCGGACCGCAACACCGCCGACGTCCTCAAGCGCTCCAGCGGTACCACCATCCAGGACGGTAAATACGCCATTGTCCGTGGGCTCAACGAACGCTACAATTTGGCCCTGGTGAACGGCGCTATGCTCCCCGGTTCGGAGCCGGACAAGAAGGTTTTCTCCTTTGATATTTTTCCGGCAGGCATGCTGGATAATTTGATCATCATCAAGACGGCACAGCCGGACCTTCCCGGTGAATTTGCGGGCGGTATTATTCGTATGAATACCAAGGACGTGCCGGACAGCAATTTCATTAACATGTCGGTTTCCGGGGGTTACAATTCGCAGGCTACTTTTCAGACCTTTCGTAAGGTGGCAGGCTCTCAGACCGATGGTTTGGGCTTTGATAATGGTAAGGGAGCCGGAACCCGTCAATTACCAGTCGATTGGCCCATCAACAGGGCCTTGTTGCTAAACCAAGACATAACAACGCGTGCGCAACGGTTTGCTTTGTCCAAGCAATTTTCCAATGTCTACGCCGCCAATGAATTTACCGCCATGCCGTATGGAAGTATGCAAATGTCCGGGGGATTAAGGCGCACGGTGGGAAACAATGAATTGGGATTTATTGGCGGGATTAATTATTCCAAATCTCAGCGTTTGAATTTTCAGCAGGTGAACGGTTGGTCTGGGGTTACCAATGGTTTTCCAGGCGACTCCAACGCAGTCAATGCGTTGTTGTCCACCTACAACGACACAATCTATGCCAACGAAATCAGCTGGGGAGCGCTTGCTAATTTTTCTATCAGACTTGGCTCTTCGAACCGTCTCTATTGGAAAAACGCCTATAACATCACATCGGACAATATTTACAGTAACGGACGCGGGTATCGTACCGAAAACGGAGAGTTTGAAAATGTCCGGCGTTATCAATCGGAATTTACCAGTAACCGCCTTGCAACCACCCAGGTCGGGGGCGAACACAGCCTTCGTAACAACACTCTTCGAATTGATTGGACGGGGTCTTACTCCCAAATGGACCGAGATCAGCCGGATTTTCGCCGGGTTCGTTACTTTGGTACCGAGGTGAATCCAGGAACCGATAGCATGCGGATTGACTGGAGATTTAACCCGAACAGCAGTGCCAATCCAACCGATGGTTATCGCTTTTTTGCGACCATGGGAGAATCGGTTACAAATTTTATGTTCAATGTTGCCCATCCATACCTACTGAATGGTCACAAAAACGAAGTCAAAGCTGGTTTTTATTACCAGCGCAAAGACCGGGAATTTGTAGCCCGCCCGCTGGGTTATGCTCAGGCCCCCGGTGTCTTTGATACCCGCATTTCCATGATGGGTTTGGATTCTTTGTTTGGCCCGTGGAACATGCGTGAAGGCGGTTTGTGGATGGATGAAATCACCAATCCCGGGGATCGCTACCGTGCCAAATCCTCGGTGAACGCGGCGTATCTTATGATGACCAATCGCTTGAGCTCCAAAATGAAAGCAATTTGGGGATTTCGTTTTGAAGGGTTTAATCAGCAACTGATTTTTGCTCAAGAAGCCGAAGTCGAAGACACCATCACCAATAAATTCCCTGCGTTTTTGCCGTCGCTCAACATGGTTTATTCTTTGACCGATGAATCCAACCTGCGTTTTGCATTTTCTCGTACCCTCTCCCGTCCTGAATTCCGAGAAATAGCCCCGTTTGCATTCTATGACTTTGATTTGTTTGCCACGGTGGCAGGGAATGATACCCTGAAACAAGCCACGATTTACAATGTTGACCTTCGGTATGAATTTTTTGCGCGCATGGGACAGATGTTTTCGGCAGGTGTTTTCTATAAGCTATTTCAAAACCCGATTGAACAGTATTTCCCAGCGGCCATGGGTTCCGGTTTGCAGAGAGGTTTGTCTTGGCTCAATTCTCCCAATGCCAACACCTTCGGGCTGGAACTGGTGGTTCGTCGTAATCTGGAGAAACTTGCGATCTGGGGCCTGGGAGGATTTTGGAAAGATGTGGCGATTAGCTCCAATTTGGCCCTCATTCGTTCCGAAATCGTGATTCCCTATGCCGACACGACACGCGGTAAATATTTACGTCCCATGCAGGGTCAATCGCCTTTCATTTTTAACGTAGCTCTGCAATACAACAATCCGGACAATGGCTTACAATGCAACTTGCTTTACAACCAGATTGGTCGCCGGATAGCCTTTGTAGGCGCCCCGGACGTCAATTTACCGGATTATTATGAAAATTCCAGGCCGTTAATTGATTTGCAAATGAGCAAGAATTGGGGCAAGGCCAGCATGACGCTCTCCATCTCGGATTTGATCAACCTTCCCCGGTATATTTACTTGGATCAGAACAGCAACGGTCGTTTGGATCGGGAGCTCATTCAAGATGGAGTTGGTGTAGGTATTCAAAAACCCTTGATTGAGTACAAGGCGAATAAGGATGCCATTATCCTCCGTAATCAGCCAGGAAGAACCGTAAGCCTCGGCTTTAGTTACCGATTCTAAATCCTTCCTTAACGTTTTCTTAACGTGGCTGTAAAGTTGGCTTAAAGCCGCCGTGGGAATTTTGGGCAAAATCCAAAAACCCATGAAAAACTTCATCACCCTTTTGCTTCTGCTGATGATGGGAACCTTGTTTCCCTCCCTAATGCAGGCCCAAAGCGTGATCCAGGTAACGGCCGATATCACGACCAATACGACCTGGACCCGCAACAACATTTACGTGTTAAACGGCTACCGTTACATCAAGGATGGTGCGACGTTGACCATCGAGCCTGGCACGATTATTAAGGGCGATAAGGCCTCGAAGGCGACGTTGATTGTTTCCAAGACTGGCAAGATTTTTGCGAACGGTACGGCGACCGAGCCTATTGTATTCACATCCAATCAACCAGCCGGTCAGCGCACCTACGGTGACTGGGGTGGTATTGTCATGTTGGGTAACGCCACCATTAACGTTGCCGGTGGCAGTGCATTGATTGAAGGAGGTTTGTTGGGAGCGGATGCGACCTACGGCGGCACCAACGACGATGACTCATCAGGGGTCTTGCGTTTTGTACGTATTGAATTCCCTGGTATTGCCTTCCAGCCGAACAACGAGATCAACGGATTGACGATGGGTGGTGTGGGTCGCAAGACGGTTTTGGAGAATATCCAGGTTAGCTATTCGGGCGATGACTCTTACGAGTGGTTTGGTGGCACGGTGAACGGCCGCAACTTGATCGCGATCCGCGGTTGGGATGATGATTTTGATGTGGATTTTGGTTTCCGTGGGAAGGTTCAGTTTGGATTGGTGATTCGTGATGGAGCGATTGCGGACCAATCGCAGTCGAACGGCTTTGAGTCAGACAACGACGGCACGGGATCATCGAACACGCCTTTGACGGCGCCTTTGTTCTCCAACGTAACCTTCATCGGGCCACGCGAGAACAGCGCCACGCCGAACTCTTTGTATCGTCGTGCGATGCACCTGCGTCGTAACAGCCGTACATCGGTTTACAATTCGGTCTTCACGGGTTACCCAACGGGCTTGCATATCGATGCAACGGCCTCACAGGGCGCAGCCACCAGCAACGATCTTCAGTTGGAGAACTTGGTATTCGCGAACATGGGCGTGAACTTCGAGCAGACCAGCGGTGCGAATACATGGACAGGGATGACGG
>Ga0214923_10000649_pt1 | contig 51363 bp, 46 predicted proteins | sample LL1510_MetaG_FD_177993 | JGI IMG/M metagenome (GOLD analysis project Ga0214923, IMG submission 177993) | Freshwater microbial communities from Lake Lanier, Atlanta, Georgia, United States - LL-1510 | ecosystem: Environmental > Aquatic > Freshwater > Lake | place: USA: Georgia | collected...
CGGTCAACCACGACGCCCTGCTCAACAACAGGCGCCGGATGGACAGCCTGTCGGCTGTGCTCCACGGCGGGATGCCGGGCAACCTGTTCTACCTGAAGGACACGGGTGTGTATGATATTGACGGAGACCGCTTCACGACCATGTCGGTGCTCGACCCCCGATGGGACGACCCGAGTGCGGTCGCAGAATTTTTTGCAAAACATTCGAACAATGGAGGGATCGCCCTGTTCCATGGAGGCGTAGGGTGCTACAGACTGGGGAACGGCAGCAGCACAACGTCCGCCATCCCCCTGTCGTGCTTCCACGGCTACGATGCGGTCATGCTCGGCGACATCCACCGCTTCCAATTCCTCGGACCGCGGTGCGCATACGCCGGGTCGCTAATCTCCCAGAATTTCAGTGAGACCGATGACGATCACGGCGTCCTCGTGTGGTCGTCATCACAAGCCGCACGACTGCACAGGATCGAGAATGATCATGCCCACAAGTGCATACGGATAACCCTTGTTGCCGATGGCGGCTACGTCGTCGCAGATCATGGAATGCGGTGCAACGACGAACGAGAATGCGTGAATGCGCTGCTATCACTCGTTCCCCCAAAAGCGAGGGTCCGAGTGCTCGTCCCACCGACCATCGACAAGGCCCTGTTCATGAACATGCTGCGACGGAACAACAGGATCGGATGGATGATCCAGGATGATGGGTCGATGACGCCATCATCGACCGCCGCATCCCGACCACTCTCCGTGCCCGCCGATAGCTTGGACGACCTGGAGGACACGCTCCGACAGTATATCGGTTCTGTCGTCGATACTGGGCTCATCGAGGACACGACGACCGAGGCGATCGGAGCGATCCGTAAGGACCGACCCGCACAGCGCCACAAGGCGTCATGGCGCATCCTGCGGGTCGAATGGAGCAACATGTTCGGGTACGGGGAAGGGAATGTCATTGATCTGAGCAAGAGGCCGTGCGGGGACGTCATCGGGGTCTTTGGTCCCAATTCGTGCGGCAAGTCCAGCATCATCGATATCATCACGTTCATCCTGTTTGGGCGCATCACCCGATGGAGCCATGGGATGCAGATCCCGGCCGAGGTCGTGCGCATGACCAAGCAGCGCGCTCATGGATCGATCGTGTGCGAGAAGGGCGGATCCAAATTCACAATCAAAAAAACCATGACCCGGAACAAGGACGGCGGTATCAAGGTCAAGCAGGAGCTGATGGACGGCGAGCACAAGCCCATGCACCTGGAGGACCGACGAGCGACCGATCGGTTGATCCGTGAAATGATTGGGACATACGACCAGTTCATGTTCATGAGCGTCATGCTCCAGAGGCTCGATCGGTCCGCACTTCGAGACATGACCCAGAAGGACCGCAAGGAGTTCTTTATCCAGCACCTGGGCCTGAACGTGTTTGATTCATTGGCCGAATCATGGGCCACGGAGCTCGCGAATGATGTCGAACCGGCCCTTTCGGGTCTGCGCACCCGGATTTCGATGCTGGACGATTCCATGTCAAGGACGACTGTATGGACGTCCGAGCATAGGGCCGAGATGCACAATCGACTGATCGGCCTGCGTCAGGAGCGATCGCGCCTGGTCAATGAGGCGGACGGCATCATCATCCCGTGCCCGGACGATGATACATCGGAACTGGACATTCGGATCGCCAGGCTCGAGAAGGAAATGGCGTCGCAGCGTAATGAGGTCGCTGTCGAGGAGTGGAAGGACGATGCGCTGCTGATCGCCATCGATGAGCGTATCGCCGACATTATGGATCGGATGAGGCCGTGTGCGCCGTTTGTGTGCAGGAGAGTGGAGGTCGTGCCCGGGTTCCCGCCGTGCCCGTGCTGTTCTCCCCGGACGGTCCGAACATTAGACGTTCCGGATGAGCTGGTGCGTGAGTGGGAGGGGTTTGTCGATGCGGTTCACGAGCCCGTGCGAACCGACTTGTCATATGATGGGTATGTGAGGAGCAGGGAGATAGCGGGTGCACGGTTGGGTCCTCGGATCGATTGGTCGGAGTGGTCTGCATGGGGCGACCTGTGCGCAGAGATGAGACGGATGATGAAGGATGTGGACTCATTGAGGTCGCACCTCGCCGAGGTGAGGGCCGTGCGGCTGAACCCCGAATGCGCCGTGTGCATGTCGAATCCGTCGATCGAGAGGGCACAGGTCATGAAGGATCGGATCGGCGGTCTCGAGAATGATATTTCTGGGCTGATCGATAGGGATGGTTTGCTCGGGGAACGGATGAGGGTCGTCATGGATGCCCACTCGGAGTGCGCCCGATTCATAGCAAACACCCCATGGAGGCTCATGAGGGAGTGGCTGGCGATGCCCCCAGAAAAAAGGACGTCGACCCAGTGGTCCAGGCTGGAAGCCTCGGTATTGTCCTACATGACCCTTCACAGTGAGCTCATCAGGACGGCCGAGTCGCACATGCAGTTGGAGCGCGAATGGCGGACGGAAATGCACCGACGTTTTACGGCGTGCCGGGATAATGAGCGCGCATTCTCCGAGCATGTCCGTTCGTCGGAGGAGGCCATGTTATCCAGGGAGGATCTCGTGCAGACGCGCATCATCAGGTCGGAGATGATCGCGAGGAAGCGTGCGTGGGAGCGCGTTAGAGGCCACGATGCCGACAGGAGGGAGCTCGAAGAGTGCTATGCGAGGAGGAGGGATATCGAGGCATCAAGGATCGCACGGGCACGACGCCGGCAGATAAGCACCATGATATCCAGGATCGATGAGCATATCAACGAGGTGATCATTGCATGCAGGATGGACGAGGAATCGATATCGACGCTGCGGGGCATGGAGGTCGAAATAGCGACTCATCGCGAGCGGTTCTCGGCGTTGCGGCACCGGTCGGCCATCCTAAAGGCCCTCACCAAGCAGGTATTCCATCGCGATGGCTTCCCAATGTTTCTCCTGACCAGACGGCTCCGAGCCTTTGAGGATGCCCTGCACGATGTAACGGCCGAGTTCATCCACGATAGGAGGATCCACCTCACGATACAGGATGGGTCGGTCGTGATGCAGGTGAGGAGCGAGCACGGCGTCATGGATCCATTCCTGGGTGGGATGGAGGGACTGATTGTGGATGTTGCGATGAAGACCATCTTTTCTAGAATGTCCCGCATCCCATCGTCTGGGCTCCTGATTATCGATGAGAACGTCTCGGTGCTCGATGAGGAGCACATTCATAATCTCGACCACCTCTTCCGGTTCCTGTCGTCCAATTATGATCACGTCATGGTCATGTCGCACATCCCGGTCGTCAAGGACTTTGTGTCGTTGTCGGTGAGCGTCGAGAAATCATCGGACGGATCCTGTCTTTGTATATGATGGGAGTGGATGCAATATAGACAAGACGCAGGAATCGTATCATGACATCGGATAAGTGTCTGACCAGGGACTTCATGAAATTTTATTTCGAATGAAAATTTTATATTTTTATCCGTAATAGTAAAAAAATGGACCCAAAGATAAAGAAGTTTCAGACGACGATGCAGAAGTGGCATGACGTATCCAAGAGTATCCCGACAAAGGATCTCTATGACGTCCATGGTACGGGTGGTGGAGGAAAGGCAACCAAGAAGACGACAAAAAAGCCCAAAAAGCCGACTACCAAGACGCATCATCTCCCATCCGTTCACAAGACGCAGCCTGCCAAGCCGCAACATGCACCCATACAAAAGATGCAGCAGCACCTCAAAACACAGCCTGCCAAGCCGCTTCAGCAGCAGCATGCCAAGCCGCTTCAGCACCTCCCATCCGTGCACAAAACGCAGCCTGCCAAGCCGCTTCAGCAGCAGCATGCCAAGCCGCTTCAGCACCTCCCACCCGTACACAAGACGCAGTCGTCTGCCAAGCCCGCGTCATCGTTATTCTATACATTCTTCCCATGGCTGAGCGGACAGGCTCCCGCGTCTGGCAAGACTCAGCAGAAGAAGGCATAAGATGCTCCAAGAAAAATCATTTTGTCGAAATGATTTTGGAAAATTGATTACCCGATAATTCTGGGGACAGATTCAAAAAAGGATGGAGGACGCCACATTTGAATTTCTGGGTCGGTTCTTCCGACAGAATCACATGGCGACCTTGCAGATCGAGTCCTTTGATTACTTCCTGAAGCACCGGATCAACCGGACGATCGATGAGGACCCAGAAATATGTGTCAATATCAACAAGGACGAGGTGTATCGGGTGACATTCGGTCAGGTGTACGTGGACAAGCCATACATCCTGGACGAGAACCGGACGATCCGGCACATTTACCCGAATGAAGCGAGACTGAGGGACTTGACGTATTCGAGCGTCGTGTCGGTCGATGTAGAGGCCGAGATGTTCAAGAGGGACGAGGCGACGGGGGAGATGGTCGGTGGTGGCGTGCGACAACACCCGCGCATGCCGATCTGCAGGCTCCCGATCATGGTCGGCTCGACGGCGTGCAATCTGAGCGATCTGACGGAGAACGACAGGTTGTCCAAGGGGGAGTGCAAGTTCGATCGTGGGGGCTACTTCATCATCAGGGGCAAGGAGAGGGTGATTGTCGCACAGGAAAGGATCAATTACAACATGGTGTTTGTGTTTGAGCCAAAGCCGTCCACAAAGAATGTGATTAGCGCAGAGGTGAGGAGCATGTCGGACGAGACGGGCCACTCGGTGTTTGTGCAGATGAAGATCCTTTCCACAAAACAGGTCGTCATGAATCTCCCTTATATCACGATCGATGTGCCGCTGGGGTATGTGCTGCGGGCATACGGGTGCAGCCGTCAGGACGTCGATCGTCTGGTGCACCCCCTGAACGGCCCCATCATTGAGAACCTGATGGACGACTTTATGGTGCACGACGACCCCGAGAAGGCGATCAGGGCGATATGTCAGATGGCATCGTCATTTACGCAGAAGGACAAGAAGATCCAGTATGTATCGCAGATCCTGGACAATGAGATTTTTCCTCACCTGGGGATCATGTCGCACAAGAACCAGAAGATCATGTTCATCGGCCACATGCTCAATAGGCTGGTCCGGGTGCACAACGGCGAGATTCCATTCGACGACCGGGATCATATCAATAACAAGAGGTTCGAGATGACCGGCGTCCTGATCGGGGATCTCTTCAAGACCTTGTACAAGAGGATGCTGAGGACGGTGGAGACCCATCTGATGAAGAGGCCCGACATCAGTGTGGTCATGTCGAGGGTCAACTCCATCACGCTGGGATTCAAGCACTGCTTCTCCACCGGGAACTGGGGCATCCCCAAGTCGAGCTACATCCGATCAGGGGTCTCTCAGGTCCTCAGCCGTCTGACGTTCAATTCGACGCTATCGCACCTGAGGAGGTGCCTGATCCCCATCGGGAAGGAGGGCAAGAATACAAAGATCAGGCAGGTCCACGCGTCTCAGATCGGCTTCATCTGCGCCCACGAGACCCCGGAGGGGCATTCGGCCGGCATTGTCAAGAATTTTAGCGTCGCGTGCCGCGCGACCACCGGCTTCAACGTCGTCATCCTCAAAAAGATTGTGGACGACCTGCCGGGTGTGGACAGTATCGGCGAATCCGTGATTGCCGTGCGTGTGGGCGATTACAAGCTGCTCATTAATGGATGGTGGGGCCATGTCGTCAGGGCGGAGAATGCCGAGTCCGTCAAGAAGACGCTGTGCCGGATGAGGGATTGCCACCTGATCGACTGGTCCGTCAGCATATCGGTCATACCCAAGCTCGGAGAGATCCACATGTTTGCGGACGAGGGGCGGCTGATCCGGCCGTTATGGACGTCCCCGCCGTCCGCCAACGAACTGCTGGATCCGTCAAAGGACATTGGATATTTTGAAGACACGAATCGGATGAGGTGGTTCGACAGCCACGAGATCGACACCATGGTCATCGGCGTTGACTCGTTCGATCCCACCAAGCACAATGCGATGGAGATCCACCCGTCTCTGATCATGGGCGTGTGTGTGGGCATCATCCCATACCCGGATCACACGCAGTCGCCGAGGCTGTGCTACCAGGCCTCGATGGGCAAGCAGGCGATCGGCGTCTATGCGACGACCAACAGCATCCGATCGGACACGATCGTCCACGTGCTGTGCAGCCCCGAGCGGCCTATCGTGAGGACGCACCTGTCGGACTGGGTCGGCTACAATGAGATACCATCGGGGAATAACCTGATACTGGCGATCGCATGCTACACCGGGTTCAACCAGGAGGACAGCGTCATCTTCAACCGCGGATCGATAGAGCGGGGCGTGTTCCGGTCGTTCGCGTTCAGGAGCATCATGGTGGAGGAAAAGAAGAAGAACTCGAACTCGACCGATGTCATCCGTCTACCCCCCGAACACTGCCGCCATCGCGCCCTGAACTACACCAAGCTGGGGGACGACGGCATTGTGCGGCTGGGCGTCTTTGTCGGGCCCGGTGATGTCATTGTGGGCAGGACGAGCGAGAGGCACCAGCGGATCGGGCAGTCCGACATTATCGATCAGTCCGTATCCATCAAGAACGGCGAGGAGGGCTACGTCGACTCCGTCCTCTCGCACGTCTCGCCCGACGGCTACCGCATCGTCAGGGTCAGGCTCCGGCACCTCAAGATCATCGAGACCGGGGACAAGGTCGCGACGAGGAACGGACAGAAGGGGACAGTGGGCATCGTGCTGCCCACCCAGGACATGCCCTTCACCCTCTCCGGTATCACACCCGACATTATCATGAACCCGCACGCCATCCCTTCCCGCATGACCATCAACCAGCTCCTGGAATGCGTCGGCGCCAAATCGAGCGTCATCCGCGGATCGCTCCGGCACTGCACCGCCTTTTCATCCCACAGCACCGGCGTCGTGGACAAGCTGTGCGAGGAACTCCACGCATGCGGCTTTGAACGCTACGGCAACGAACGAATGTTCAACGGAATGACCGGTGAACTCATGGACGCCTCCATCTTTATCGGCCCCACCTACTACCAACGCCTCAAACACCTCGTCGACTCCAAAATCCACGCACGCAACTTTGGCAACGTCCAAACCCTCTTCCGACAACCCTGCGAAGGCCGCTCCAAAGACGGCGGTTTACGCTTCGGAGAGATGGAAAGGGACAGCCTCTGTGATAGCGACATTTCGCTGAAGTGTGGGTTATCGGTGAGGTTGTCGGAGATGGTGGTGTGTGGTTGGGAGGTGTTGGGTTGGGATCCGGGTGAGGATGGCGTGGTTCCGAATCGGCAGACGCACTTCTTGGACAAGGGTGAGAAGGACTGTGTGAGGATCACGCTTGAGGACGGTCGAACTCTGAGGTGCACGCCCGATCATCCGATGCTGACGTCGGAAAAGACCTGGGTGAGGGCGCATGAGCTGGAGTCGGGGGTGTCCCGTCTGAGGTGCTCGGTGCATTACCCGCTGATGCGCATTGAGGAGGAGCTGCGGGAGTGCGACGGATGGTCCGTCCGGTTCGGACAGATCGATTTGTCCACGTCGACACGGGAGGGCATGCTTCGGGCGTTTGCATTCATGAGGATCCTGGGCATGCTCGTGACGGATGGGTGTGTGGCCCAGGATGGCCATGGACGGTATGTCGGATCTGTGTCTCTCGGTCATGAGATCGACCTCGATGGGTTCTTGGATGACCTCCGACACTTCATGCCGATCAGGCAGCAGGTCTTCATGTCATCAGAAGGCACCGGACTGAATGGTGTCGTCTATGTGGTGCGCCTATCCAGCGAACTGGTGGCGTCCATCGTGCAGATACCGGGCGTCCTGAGTGGGCGCCGGACGGAGCAGGCATCGACGCTCCCTGACTTTATCCTGGCGGATGACTGTCCCCGTCCGATCATCCGTGAGTTCCTCGGCGCCCTCTTTGGTGGAGACGGGCACGCCTGCATCCTGGGCATGCATCGTGGCAAGCGCGACGTCCTGACGTCCGTCTCGTTCTCCAAATCGCGCGTCCGGTCGCAGACCGAGTCCCTCGTCCGCATGATGGACGACCTGCGGCGTCTTCTGGGCAGGTGTGGCGTCCACAAGACGACCATCCAGGAGCTCAAGGAGACCACCAACTCGAAGCAGAGACGGAACTCGGACGCCACGATCGAGCCCTGCTTCCAATCCACACTCCATATCGACATTTCAGATATTATCGCGTTCCACAAGAATATCGGATTCCGCCACTGCAGCCACAAGACCGTCCGATTGGAGGCGGCGGTCGCCTACCGCCGCCTCCGAGAGAATGTCATTCGTCAGCACAACTGGTTGGTCCGCCGCGCGGACGAGATCAGCCACTTCTCCGAGATCAAGAAGCAGAACCCGACAAAGATCGTCGGGACCAAGAAGGCCATCGATCAGGCCGTCCGAGAGCTCCGGGAGATGGAGCCCCTCATCCACGAGTACGCGATCCCGAGCACACACGATATGACCGACCATCTGATCAAGGGGACCGAGTTTGGAAAGTTCACCTCGAAGCACTTCCCCACGGCCGAGGACTTTCTGAGAAGGATCGGTGCCTACTCGTGGTTCATCAACGATGATGATCCGTCAAAGATCGCCTACGGCACCCCACGATCACGATCGTCGCTCCCAATGATGGAGCTGACGGTCATTGACGTCCGCCCGTGTGGCAGGGATGTGGTCTACGACATTGAGGTCGAGCAGACCAACTCCTTCCTCGCCGACGGCGTCGTCGCCCACAACTGCATGATCAGCCACGGGGTCTCGCGATTCCTCCTGGAAAGGCTCTTTGACATGTCCGACCCCTTCCAGATGAATGTCTGCAGCGCCTGCGGGATGCCCCCCAAGGACGGCACGACCTGCGACTGCGACCGTGCCCATGAATCTTCCGTCGTCAGCATCAACATACCCTACGCGTGCAAGCTCCTCTTCCAGGAACTCGGCGCCATGGGCATCCGCATCCAGACCTTCCCGGACAAGCTCAAGATCGAGGACGCCGACCCGAATATAATCACCGCCGCCGTATAACTAAATCAAATGACGACCCCCCTCGATCTCCTCTACAAGCCCTCCCACTGGGAGGAATGGGTCATGCCAATGCTCTTTGATGACGAGGAGGTTGCAGGCCTCATTGTGTTTATGGGCTGCGAGTTCCGGATCGTCCTCGGCGACTCGTCGTCGTTCGACCTGGAGGACCAGTGGCTCCGATCACACCGTTGGGACACGGTGCTCCCGTTCCACACACACCCCCTCTGCGAGTACCGCCGATCCGGTGTGCCCATCGGCTGGCCCAGCAGGGACGACGTCGCCCTCTTCATGCGGTCCAACCTGGAACACGGCACTCGGAGACACGTCGTCTTTGCCATGGAGGGCATGTACGTCATGTCCATCGACGGACGCATCAAGGACCCTCTCGATATCGAGCGCACCATGACCCGCTGCCCCGCCCACGCATTCACCAAGACCAAGCACGACTCTTCACTCGAAATCATCGCCAAGTGTCGCCGATTATCCCAATCACTCCACCCCGTCCTCATCCGATTCCACCACTACTACGACCAATTCATCCTCCTCTCACCCTAAAAATTGATTTAAGCATCATGATGAATCTGAAATAAGGAGGCACCGTGCCCGAGTCGGTCCAAGGGGGCGGACTTAAGCTCCGCTGCTTTATTGCGCATGGGTTCGAATCCCATCGGTGTCAGACACTGTGCCCGAGTCGGTCCAAGGGGGCGGAGTCAAGATCCGCTGCTTCATTGCGCATGGGTTCGAATCCCATCAGTGTCAGCTCCCGTAGCTCAGTTGGTTAGAGCGTTGGTCTTATGAGCCAAAGGTCGAGAGTTCGAGCCTCTCCGAGAGCATTTTTGAATCATGGGTCTGATTCAAAAAAAAAATTGTTTGATCGTCTGCACAGGATGACAATCATGACCGAACGAGACGCGATGGAGCATTGTGGGATCGACCGCCTTGTCGATACCAAGGATCTGGGTGAACAGCTGTTCCGGATAAGACGCGGCGTTCTCCCCCATGTCGTGGACCCGGACAGTGAGGCCAAGATTGATGAATGGATGGGCATCACGGTCTCGATCAGCATCGATGCGGCTGATGCGATCATGAGCGCGTTCGAGCAGCGCGTCGGCCAGTATCATTTTGCGATGCTCATTTCGGTTCAGAAGTGGTGCGTCGCGCACTGCTTCGCCCCCTGGCTCCTCGATGATAGGTTCGCCATCGGCAAGTGCTATTACGGCAATTACGGGAACGCCCCACACCGCACCTCGCACATCCACCAATTCGTCCACAAACAACCCCGACCACTACGACGATAAGTCTTCAAGGATATCGTATCGTCGTTGCGCATGAGGACGGCGAGCTTATTGTTCGAAGAACCGATGATGGGATGATCTTGATCAGATTGTATTTCTTTAGGATCGTGTTTAAAATAGGGAGTGAGTACTCCTTTGTGCCCTTCGTGCCCTCCTGGTGGTAATCGACGATAATGTAGGTATCCTGCACTTTTGCTACGATACCGAGGATGTATTTTTCACTGCTTCGCAACCCGAATACACAATCCCCGACAACAAACTCGGGTTTTTGGTCGTATACACGGAAGGACAGTATGCTCCCTGCATCGATCGATGATTGATCAAAGGGAGTCGTGCGTCCCTTGAAGCAGTTCGTCTGGGTCTTGGGCACCATATCGTTCCACTGGTATGGAGGTGTCTCGCGCGTCTTGACCTCCATGTTTTCAGGTCCGGGTCGTAATACCGGTGTGTTGTCCGTCATGTACTGTTCGCGCTCATCCCCAGGTGGCAAGATGACAAATTTGACAGAATACGCATCCATCACGTAGTCTTTGTGGATGCCTTTTGTGTGTATTTTCGCAGCACCCTCCACCTTTGTGATCTCCGCAATGACAAAGACCCCACTATCCAAGATAACGACGAAGTCTCCCGGACGATACTGGAATTCTCCGTTTGGGTGACATAGCGCCGAACCGAGCGGAATGACCTTCCGCTGCTGCTTCATGACCACGATGGCCTTACGTCTGGTCGTTGTCCTTGGCGTCGGCGAGATGGTTTCAACCCTGTGCGACTTCAATGCCTTCATAGTATCCAAGGTCCTGGCAACGCCCACATTAAAATCTCGTATATCTCGTTGTATGGTCCCTGAAAACAAGTTGATGGTCATGTACCATCTGATCATATCTCTGAAGTGCTCTGTGCTCGTAATCCTGTCGATATTCTGCTTGTAAAGATCCAGGACAAACAGGGATACTGATACACATAATCCTCCCTCCACATCCTTGTTATCGTTGCCCTGCATCAGTTCCTGCATGCCTGTTGGGACAACAGACTCTGGTTTGAGATCGGTCGGAATCTCAATATAGCGTTTTATAACATTCCATCGTTCCTCGATGATGCGATTTCCCCTTTTCCGATCCTCACCATTCGGCTCGATATACCACAACTTGTGGTGTGCCTTGTTCCATATGACGGCATTTGCATGACCGAGTTTTGGTCCATTCAGCCCAATCCACCACACCACAATCGGTTTGTCCATATCAGCATCCGAACCGCTCCAGCAAGACAGATGGGCACTGGTTGCATGTTCAAAATTATCATGGCTACAGAATACATCAATGTCTGCTGCATAACCCACTCTCGGCGATGATATTTCTCTTGGCCAGAACGCCGTTAACATCGATCTCATCTCAGCGCCCATCAGCCTATTGGGTCGTAGGATTTCCTTGTAGGAGATAAATTGCAGGTTCATCTTTCTAATCTGCTGCTGACTCGGTTCGTCCGACACATCCGCACGCGTCCTTCCCTCTCCAAACGAAAATGTCGACAACTTCTCCCAAAGCGATTGGTTGAACGGCCTGTCTTGGTATAAGATTGAAATAACGACCCCGATTCTGATTGCATCCATAACGACTCTTCGTTGCAGGATCGCACACAATAATTCAGCACTATACCCCACATCTCTGATGTTCACGATCGATGTCGTCAGATCGGCATGACCACTCATCGCCTTGAGGATGGGCCCTTCCAACAGGAAGGGTTCTGAACCTTGATGCTTCGATCCCCACTTCCAATCCAACCCACCACGCAATGCACCATGGAGTCCATAGTACGTCGAAGTGAATACATCACACAGCTTGGTCCATACATCTGGTTCATCAATCGTATCAACCACTCCATCCAGAATGACCATCAGATCCGCATCCTTCTGATCAACACCCGTCGTTTCCGCATATATATCCCTTATAGATCTCGAAAACTTATCCACAGTATCCTTTAGGTGAATATTGATTTGGTTGATCTGTTGGCGTTGTCGTGCCTGAAGTTTGTTGCGGAATTGTTGTCTGAGTGTTTGGGACATGTCCTTGGTCATGCTCATGATTTTTTGTCTGTCGGACACATCCTTCAACCATGCATCGATCAGATTATGCCTGCTCATGAACTCTCCCGCCTTGGTAGTAAGGTTGGATGGTTCAATCATCAAGAATGATTGGACTATCTTTGATCCACATTGTGCTATCCTTTCCGGACCCAATGTTTCCATGCAGTCCACCAACAGGTCCATTGCTACTCCTCTTAACATGCTCTCATCGATTGAATTGTCAGGGAGCCTGCATAAGACTTCAGGATGTTTGATGAGGAGTTGTGGGAATAGGCTGTCCACATTCTCCATAATGTCAGTCAATTTGTTGATCACACCACTATCAAAAACTTCATAACACATAATTAAGAACTTGGACAGCTCTATTTTGTCGTCTGTTGAGACCTCTGCTTCTTTTAATCTGTTAGACAGTGTAGACAAATACATATTGAGATGTACAAGACTAACTTTTGGAAAGTTTTTGACGACAGATTTATACGCATCGGACGTCTGCTTGTACTTTGGTCGAAAAAACTTATCCAGCTTCTCGAATGATACAGAGGTGCTCGTCGGTCCTTGTGTGGATTGTTGTTTTTGTCGTTGTCCTCGTTGTTTCGAGCTGAGTTGTTGTTGTGGACCACTGGCAACTCCCTGTCCTGGGTTGGGTTGTCCTTGCACTTCCGGCGGTGAACCACTGGCAACTCCTTGTCCCTGGTCGGGTCGTCGTTGTCTTGGGTTGGGTTGTCCTCGCACTGCCGGCGGTCCACCGCCGGCAACTCCTTGTCCCTGGTCGGGTCGTCGTTGTCTTGGATTGGGTTGTCCTCCCACTGCTGGCGGTGGACCGCCGGCAACTCTCTGTCCCTGGTTGGGTCGTTGTTGTGCTGCCGGTGGTGAACCACTGGCAACTCTCTGTCCCTGATTGGGTCGTTGTTGTGCTGCCGGTGGTGAACCACTATCAACTCCCTGGTTGGGTTGTCGTTGTGCTGCCGGCGGTGAACCACTGGCAACTCCCTGTCGTTTCGGGTTGGATTGTTGTTGTTGTGCTGCCGGCGGTGGACCACTGGCAACTCCCTGTCGTTTCGGGTTGGGTTGTCCCTGCCCCGGTGCACTCCTTGATTTGTTTACCGCCTTCTTTGTATCTATAGTTCGTTGTTGATTGGCACCCAAATATCCCGCTGCACTCGGAGGAGGAGCTCGTTTCCGGTTATCCAACTCCGCCCTGACACAATCCCGCGCCCGCCTCGTCAGCAGTGGCAGCTTCCATTTTTTTGTGAGATGGTTATTAAACTCGGTAATATCATTAACACCATTGTAATTTTGCATCAACTGGGTTATAATCTGTTGGCGCCTCCATCCCGTCAATGCCTTCCACCACTCCCAATCACCCCTGGACAAGCACCCGTCCAGATCTGAATACTTGGCACGATTACTCATTTATATTTTTTATCCAAAAAATAAATCACATTGACATGCATGAGGGTTAAAACCACCTCAAAACTAACCCGGAAAAGCATTTAAAGATTTGACTTTTCTTTAAATCGTCTTAGAAGGAGGTGATGGACAGCCCGGATGCGTGAGCGACCCCACCAAAACTGATTGATTGCTGCCATTCGTATATCGAGTGTGTGTGTGTGGATGTGAGCTAACAATGTTTTGTGTGTTGTCTGCAGATAAAATGGACTGCTGCGATATCTGCACCGAGGCGTTCACCTCCTCGGCACGACGAGAGGTCGAGTGCTTCCGATGCCACAAGAAGGTGTGTCGGAAGTGCGTCGAGCGATTCCTCATTGGGAGCATTCAGGACCCCCACTGCATGTTCCCCGACTGTGGGGTGGCGTGGGACCGGATGTTCCTGGGGGAGGTCATGACGGGCTCGTTCATGACCAAGGACTTTGCGAGGCATCGGGAGAAGGTCCTCTTTGAGCGGGAACGGTCTTTTCTGCCGGACGCCATGCGCTTCGTCGAGCTCCAGAACGAGGCGGACACCATCCAGGACGAGCTCCGGGAGATCAAGATCATGATGAAGCGTCTCAGGGATCGGCAATACGAACTCCACCGCCGATCTCATCGAGTCCACCGCACGATGCACGACATGCACAACGGCGTCCGGACGGATCCTCACGATGCGGCGGGGGGATCCAACTACCGGAGGCCGTGCGTCAGTGAGGGATGCAACGGTCTCATCAATTCCCACACCGGTCTGTGCGCATCGTGCCGCGGATACACATGCACGGCCTGCAATGTCCTCCTTCCCACGGACGACGCACAACGGGAGGAGCACGTCTGCAACCAGGACGATGTCGCACAATGGGCCGAGATCCGCAAGTCCACACGCCCATGCCCCGGATGCTCCACACGCATTATGAAGGCATCGGGGTGCGACCAGATGTGGTGCCCTCAGTGCCACACCGCATTCCGGTGGAGCACCGGCACGATCGAGCGCGGCCCCATCCACAACCCTCACTATTACGAGTGGATGTTCAGCGGGGCTGCTCCGGCGGCGGTTCCTGCGGTCGACCACTGCAACGACGATCTGCCGGGCACCGCCATGATCAGGACGCGACTGAACCGACGGGATGAGGACCACAACGAGCTGGACGCCAAGATCACCGTCATTCATCGCACGGTCATCCACTACCGGGCGATCACAACGACGGAGGAGGACGCCAGGCGCATCCAGGAGTCCAAGAGGCTCACTCTCCGGGTGGACTTTCTGAGGAACCGACTCGACGAGGCCAAGTTCAGGAACCGGATCCAGCGCATCGAGAAGGAGGCATCCAAGCAGACCGAGTATCGCACCGTCGTCAACACATTCGTCATGATGATGAGCGACCTGTTCCGGCGCTTCTGCGCCCATGAGCCCGTCATGACCAAGCAGGAGTTTGTCCAGAGCACCGAACGGGCATTCGGGATCACATCCGACGCCATCAAGACCATCAACAAGCGATACAAGTCGCAGCTCAAGAGCCCGTCCATTCAGTAAAAGACTAGCAGCATAATAGGATATAATGAGTCATAATGAGCCATATAATGAACAAAAGAAGGAGCATGAGGATACAGTATTTGTCAGACCTTCATTTGGAGCATCTCAAATCACGGACCATGTCCGTATGGATCAATTTGGTCATGAGGGTGCAGGCCCCCGTCCTGTTATTGTGCGGGGATATCGGGGATCCCGGTCATCCGTCGTACGAAGATTTTCTCAGCCACATGTCCGTCCGATTCGAAAAGGTCTTCCTCCTCAAGGGCAATCACGAGTGCTACGGCAAGACCCCCTCTACAACCGATGACTGTATACAAAAGATATGTGCCAGGCACCCCAACATCTCCTTCCTCCAGAACTCCTTTGAAGACTACGGCGGCTACCGCTTCGCCGGCACAACGCTATGGTCTCATGTATCTGATTCGCACCACGTCAATAACGACTTTCACATGATCAGAGACATGACGATCGATTCCCACAACCGCCTCCATCAGGATGCCAAGGACTTTATACGGTCCGTGCTCATCACATCACCCCACCCCATCATCATGATGACCCCCCACCTGCCGTCTCACAAGCTGACCGACCCCTTCTATTCCAGGTTCAGCCTGTACCAGCAGTGCTACTCATCCGACTGCGACGACCTCATCCGATTCCCCATCCACTCATGGTTCTACGGCCACACCCATCGCCCTCGTATAGATATTCTGAATGGCGTGAGGACGTTCTGCAACCCCATCGGATACACCGGTGAGAACCCCTCCCCCAGCTTTGACAGGACCGTGGATCTGACCTTTACACCGCCCTGCTCATCCGCTCCTCGATCATGATGATCCTCTTGAGGTCCTTGTCGGCGTAGTGGAGGTAGCGATTCCTCACAAACCTCAGCCACGCAATCTCGAAGCGGGTGGCCATCAGGATGAGCTCATTGAAGCGATCGATGGGCGCCCTCTTGGCATCAAAGATGATGTAGCGCGTCTCGAACCTGTCCAGGAGGCCACGATCGATGAGCTCGCCGATGAACTCGCTCGAATCGGCGCTCACGGCTCCCCCAAGGCATGTTAGGATGGAGGGGTCGGCATTCCTGGCGCTCTCAAAGACGTCGGCCACAAAGGACATCATCTCCGGCGTGTTGACAAACGCCCTGTCCTTGGACAGTGATGATACAAAATCAACCCGTCCAAAAACCACCGCATCGGGCTTCCCGCCTGTGTGCCACTCCCCCGCGAACGATGCGAGGTTGTCGTATGCCGTTATGGTCTCGATATTGATCGCAGTGTTCCCATCGTAAGAGGATGATTCGACGGATTTGAGGAACTTGGACATGGCAAAGGGCGTCTCGATCATTGGTGCGACCACAAAGTCCGCCCCGAGGACATGACAATCGACCATGTCCCGCTTCGCCTCCCCACCACCGATTTTTACGCACAGCTGCACACCCAGCCTCCTCGTCATGTCGCGGAGCGTAATCATCTCGTGGAACTGCGCCCCCTCGTCCTCGAATGACACCTTGATGCCGATGCATCCCATTCCGACAAGATCCCCTAGAAGAGCGATGAGTTGATCCATAATATTTTGTGTATACAATAAAACAAGAAAGAAATAAAATTTTTTTGGAATTCCAAAAAAGTTTTCGCAACACCACAAAAAAAATTTTCACTCATACCCCCCTTCACGGACTTGAGTATCGTCCTGAGCGCGGTCGTCTTTTGGGTATCGACACGATCCTGCTCCTTTGATGATGCTATCGTCCCGAGCGCGGTCGTCTTCAGCGTTGAAACCAACTTTAGGCCGGCTTAAGAAGACGATCTTGTTCTTAAGCCGTATTAACGTTTGATGGGGGTTGGTTTCAACCCTGCGAATCCACCAAGATCCTCCTTGAGTTGCCTCAGTCTTCCCATCATGGCGGTGTCCGTTATATATCTTTGCGGCACAAAATACTTGACGACGATCTTAAAGAATGTCTTGTTGGGTGTCTTGGGAATGTCCGATGCCTCTGCTTCCCCGGGTGGCGTACACCCTTCCGCGCTGATAACGATCCTTGACTGGAGGCTCCCTCGTTGTGCTCCTTCCCCTGACCACCTGCTGCTGTATTCACCAGTTGAAGCTCTAGGAGGCTTAGATGAATACAAGAAGAATTGAAATGATTTGCGATTGCATTTGACATACTATCGACCTTGAATTTAATTTTTTTTTGTATTCCGAGCACTTGATCATGTTAATGAGGATATGACATTTATATCAATCCGTAAATCACATGATGCGTTATCTAGTCTTATCGCTTATATCTGCTGCCGCTGCCGCCGTGTCATCACGATGCTCGATAGACAACAGCTGCGGGCGTGCCATTGCAGCCGCCTTTTGTTCATGCAGAGGAGCCTGCACGATCGAGCTCGACGCCAATGCCACTTATACGATAACACCGCCCGATGGTTCTGATGCGATCAAGCCGGCGTGCAGCGTTCATAACGTCGTCCTGGATGGGAGGGGGTCGACCATCATGCTCGACGGGATCGCTGGCCTCTTTTATTTCGGCCACGGGACAATCTCCGATCTGACCATCAAGAACCTGACTATTGACATGCCCCGTGATCACTACACACTGGGACAGGTCGTAGGATCATCAGCCTCGACAACGACGTTCAGGGTGGATACCAGGGTGTGGCCGGGGAACCGACCATGGACGGGGACGGTTCTTGCCCTGTACGGCGTGGACCTTGTCAATCATAGGATGGGATCAAGGGGGTCGATCGACAACTACGGGTCATGGACCGCAAAATGGACGGCCTTGAATGACACGACGGCGTCGGTCATTGTCAATAAGAAGAGCCAGTATATGAAGGACGGCGATTGGGTCGTCCTCCGGCACGCGATTTATGGCCAGGACGCCTTTGCGTTTTATGGTCCGGGAGTAAAGAATGTGGTCCTCCAGGACATTACCATTTACTCGTTCCCGGGATTCGGGGTGTTTGGTCGGGGCATGACGAACTTTCGAGCGGTCCGGGTGAGGATCATGAGGAAGCAGGGCAGGCCTTTTTCGATAGCCGCCGACGGCATCCACCTCGACAATACGAGGGGTGGGAGCGTCGTCATCGAGGACTGCGTCTTTGACGGGCAGGGCGACGACGGGATCAACATCAACAGCCATTTTTACGAGATCCGCGGCATCTCTGCCGACCGCAGGACATTCTCGGTGTATCGCAAGGGCAGGACGGCATCGTCCACCAACAGCCTGCCCGGGGACCGCTTCGTCTTTTACAAGAGGGCCGATTTCGACACCCTGGGCACCGCGACCGTAGCATCCAATAAGGGGGCCGTCATTACGCTGACCGACCCTCTCCCACCGAATATCCGGAACTATGATGCTGCCATCAACCTCAATCAGCAGCCGTCGGCAACGGCCATCCGCAACAGCGTCTTTCGGTCCAACCGTGCGAGGGGCGCCAAGCTCTCTACTCCCAACCTCTTGGTATCCGGGTGCCTGTTTGATCACACGAGCGGCCCGGCCGTCGTCATCAAGAACGACTGTGCCGATTGGTACGAGGGCGCCTTCCCCACCTCCAACTGGACCATAACCAACAGCCGGTTCATCGGGAACGCCCAGGGGAGCTGGCAGCCCAATACCACCATCCTCATATTCGCGCAGGTCCCCGTCATGAATGGAGATGTTCCCACGGGCACGATACGCCCCCTCGCAGACAAGCAGGTCTTTGGAGGCATAACCATCACCAACAATGTCATATCCACAGAATCACCCGTCTACGCCATTGACGCCTCCAATGTCAACGGCCTCATCATTCGCAACAACACCCTCAACACGGCACCCCTCCGTCTCACTTTCAACACCAACGTCCAAACCCCCGGCAACAAGCCATGAATAACTTGAATCGAAGGAGGAGCTTAATGATACGCGCCCGTCGGAAATCGTTGGTCATAGGTAGGAAGGATACGGGACGACATGTAAATGATTTCTGAATAGATCTTGTCGATGCCTGCATCGGTCTTGGGATCACTGAGCATCCGTTGGACAGATTCGTTGTAGGCAGAGAATGGCCTTATCTGGTCGCTGCCCCCCTGATGATCGGTCCTGAATTCCAGCTCGTAAGTCGTCTTCTTATACCTCTTCTTTAGTCGAATGGATATGGTAGTATCCGAATACGTAATCTCAAAAAACTCATTTTGTCCATCATAATTATCATAATAATCAGAGAGAATTAATCTTTTTGGCTGCTTCTGCTTTTTTTGTTTTATTCCACTCTGTAGGAGCCTTGATATGAATCGGATGAACCCAAAAATCTTTTGAATCTTCATCGCCTTGGTCTTGACCCACGGCCATTGGTTGTCGATATCCTGACCGAACGCGGCCTTGTTCAGGGTCTGCTGACCCTTGCCCATGATCCTCCTGGAGAACCACGACCTCAGCTTCTGATACCACTCCTTATCTTTTTCATTGAGCAGCCTCAGCTTCAGCTGATCGGAAATGATCTGCTTATTTGGGTCTTTGAATCTCTCGATGCTAATGAATCGACTGGTTTTATGGTCATACGTCTGTTTAAAATTCCGAAAAAAGTTTCTGTAGGCCTCGAAGGGCATGGTCTGCTTCTGCTGCTGCTGTTCTTGACTGTTGGTATAAGATAATCTTCCCGACATGCCTCTTTTCTCTCTGAAAAAAAAGTTATTTCCAAACAAATGAGGCATGCGGTCTGTCTTTTACGGGGCGACGGCATCCCCGACGCATCCATTCTCATCGATGAGTGCCCTCACGGCCTCCGCATAACCGGAACGGTCGCGGGTCTCTCGCCCGGCCTCCACGGATTCCATGTCCACGAATTCGGGGATCTCCGCGACGGGTGCCAGTCCATGTGCGCTCACTTCAACCCCACCGGGAGCACACACGGTGGCCTCCGATCCGCCCACCGCCACCTCGGCGACCTGGGAAATATCAGCGCAAACCAGAACGGCACCGCGACCATCGATATCATCGACCCACACCTCCGCCTCACCGGACCCTTTGGCATCATCGGCCGAGGACTCATCATCCACGCCGACCGCGACGACCTCGGCAGAGGCCCCGCACCCGACTCCCTCATCACCGGCAACTCCGGCAAACGCATCATGTGCGGCGTCATCGGTTGGGCCTCCCATTAATCCTTCATTTGTGCGATTGAGCGTCGAAACCGCCTTCACAAACAACCCGGAAAAGCATTTAAAGACTTGGTTTTCTTTAAATCGTTTCGTAATTGACAGGGTTGACACCATCAACAGATTATTGACAAGACGGCTTAAAGACGCTTGATTGATTATTGTGCTTACGTCTTCTTCTTCCGTCGAGGTTTTTGTTGTTTATTATTCTCATGCACCATCTGATCCAAACTCCTTTCTTGACTCGACCCACCGCGGAGCATGCTGGTGCCCGTAATCATGAGGCCGCCTAACTGATCAGCAGTCGGTCGCAATGACTCGCGCCTCTCACCGAGCCCCCGTGATGGGCGTCTGCCTCTCACCGCCGACCCGCCGCTGAGGTGGTAGTCGGCGCCCGTTGTCTCTGGCGGCGGACGTCTGTCCATCTCACCAAGACCCCTCATCGCCGACCCACCACTAAGGTGGTAATCGACACCCATTGAATGGGACAAGGACCCGCGTCTGATCGATCCACCCCTCCCACGCGGTGGCCCTTCCACAAGACCCCTCATCGCCGACCCACCACTCAGCAGATCAGCGTCCGCTGTTTGGGACAAGGACCCGCGTCTGATCGATCCACCACCCCTCCCACGCGGTGGCCCTTCCACAAGACCCCTCATCGCCGACCCACCACTAAGCAGATCGACACCCGATATCGATGATCTTAAGCTGCCTCCGCCTGCTGCTTGATGCCGGTTGGCGCGGGGCGGTGGTCCATGACTGCTCATCGCGGATCCACCGCGTCGGAGATCGGAACTGCTCCTGCCTCTCGTCAAGCCCCCACCTCCCATTGACAACCCGGTTATGACCAACCCCGATCCCCGCAGATCGGGTTGGGATCGTCGTCTCGACAATGGATTATTGTTGCCATCACCAGATATGGTTGTGGAGCGTGTCAGGACCGGGGGACGACCGATCAGTCGATTGAGATCCTGACTGCTCGATGAAGAAGAAGATCTACGTTGCATTTTTTTTTGAACGATAAAATTTTTATTCCAACATCTTTTTAAATTTGAAAACCCAAATAAGGATTTATTGGTGTGTAATCAAATCATGCTCGTTATCATCATACCAGTTATCATCGTGCTTGTCTTTATTGTATTGATCATGATGAATATGATGCGCATCCTATTCTTTATCGTGTACCGACTGCTATCGATGCGGTATTGGCCGGTGCGATCGCAGTTCCCGGGGGTCATGAATATCGCGTTCCCGGATGAATCGGCGAGGTATCATGTCATGACCTTCCCTCCTGGGGTCTTGATCGAAGTTGCAGGGGACAAGCATGTGGATTCCGTCTTTTATTGGAGTATAACACTCTACGACACGACGGGCACACCGATCGCATGGGTCAACGACTCCATGTTCTCCAATGACAAGTACAGGATACGGCACTGGTGTGATCGAACGTGCTGCATGATCGTCCGCTACTACGTCCGAGACCACAAGGCTCGTCCGCGGCTGCCGAGCGTGTGTGTTCCCGGCAAACAACTGGAGCCGACGAGCACGTCGTCCGTTGACAGGAATTGCAGCCGCATCCAATCCCTCATTTACGCGGTCAGCCCGTGGAGGAGGTATGATTTTCGTGGTCAGGACACGAGCCGGTTCTTTCTCGGCAATCCGGCCAAGATGCAGAACCTGTTCCCCAATCCCGATGCCATGTACCTCATGTGCCTCCCCGATGACAAGTCCATTGTCATGATCATTACACTGCGTGTCGATAAGGACGCCCGATTCGTCGGATTCATGGCGGGTGATCTCCGGACGACCAGGACCGTGTCGTCGACATCGGCGCTACCACCGGGGGAGTGGTGCACGATATACGCATCCGAGAGCACAGAACAGGCGGAGCACCATGGTTATGACCGGGAGACCCACAGGCTATTGTTATGGGATGAGGACACGACGTGGCCCATCCTGATTTATCGGCAGATCGATACGGATGGTCATGATATGGACGGCATCCGGCGGTTCAGGGATGCAACCAGGCATGTCGATGCAGATACGATCCAGAAGGAAATGGGGGACACCTACCCCGTCATTCGTCCGGCAGTGGAATGAATGAACCCCCAACCCAAATCCAACTCGACTCTGATGACACTTAAGGATCCATCTAACTAATCCTTAAGGCGGGTCCGTATACAGGTTTAAGGACGAACTTGATGAGATCCGACCCGTGCAAGGTTTGCCCGACAGTTCCCGAACGCAAATCCGAATCCGAAAAAACTTTTCAGATTATTTAATTTTTTTAAAAATTTTGAAAAGTTTTTTTGACAGAGATTTTTTTTTGGATCTCTCCCCCTCGAATGGATCCGGGAGAGCAAAGCCAGACCTGATCAGCCAATGAGATCGGTGAGTGTCTGTCCGTTGCGGAGGGTGGGTAGGCGTCGAGACAGGATTCGTGCGAGGTATCGGAATTCGATGAGGATGCGCTTGTCCTTATCGACGGTGTAGACGCCCGTCTGATCGAGTGATTGCAGACGGCGGTGTTGCTGCACCGGTGCTTCCAGCAGTCTCTGGTAATAATCCTTGAAGATCGGGTGGATGCGGGTGGCCTGGTTGACGATCTTGTCCACCAGCCTCGTGGGGAGACGCCCCAGCACATGCATCATGTGGTGCCGCATAATGAATGGCATGGTCTTGCGCTTCCCGATCGTCTGCACATGGTAGACGACGAGGAACAGGACCGATTTCTGGAGACGATCCATCCTGAGCCCCGATATTGTATCGAGCAGCGCGGCCGTCTCCTCGATACGACCCATGTCCTTCTCCTCCTCCTCATCTCGTGCGGAAGCGACGTAGGATCGGAACATGTGGATGATTTTTGAAAGCACATCAACAACATGCTGGAGGGGGATGCCGATCGTCATCTGACAGTTGAAGCGCAGGTCGTCCATGAAGCTGCGCTTGTTGAAGCGATCCATCGCAACAAACGTCCTGTCGATGTGCGGCATGCCCCGGGTCCTGCAGTCGTCTCCCAAGTCCATCATGAGACGGAAGGGTGCATATCCCGCGTGTCTACCGACCAATCGGACCCGCTCGATCGTGTCGGATCTGGACGCAAACAGGTGAGCGATCATACCTGCGCCCAACGAAAGATGGCCCCATATGTATCCCTCCACATTGTCGTCGACATTCCGTGGGTTCGATGCGAACGTGGTGATGAACTCGAGCTCATTGTCCATAATATCCCTCAGGTCCTCATTGCGGATGACGCTCGTGGTCCCACTATCCGATATCAGGGTGAGATTATCCCTGATCTTGGCGACATGATCGAATATCCTTGCACGATCTTCGGCACGACTGATGCGATCACCGGTGGCTGCAAAGTCGGTCCCATGACCGATATAAGTCAGCTTCTTCTGGTCCGTGTAAGATAGAGAACCGTCCTGGTCCCGAAAGACGAGGTGCATACCATCATTCGTGCACTGAAACTCAAACCCAATCGTCAGCCTCATGTTTGTTAGATCTCCCCATTAAATTTTTTTGTGAAGCAAAAAGAATGGGGTGTGTTGTCAGGGTCTTGCCGCCACACCAGGCCATCATGCTGGAGAGGAGTTCATGGTTCATCATGGGGTCGGTGGTGTCTGCGATCAGGTATACGCATTATGATTTTGCGGTGTTGTCGTTGATATCATTCATAACGTCCTTCTTGTATTGGAGGAACCCGGTGCAGAAGAGCTGGCGGCAACGACTGGATCGCATAACCGTGCGTTCGTCATTTCTGTTCCTGTCGCTCCGTATTCAGCACCAATGGCACACCATGATATTGTACGATAAGCAGGTGTACATGATGCTGACGCTCATGGGGATATCGTGTTATCTTCTTTCCGGGATGCTCTCCAGATTTCCGACGCTCTCTCATTATTCGGTTTACGCGCACCTGATTTTTCATTTCTTTGCCAACATCTCCAACATGTTCATCTTTTCCAAGCTCCCTCCTCTGGACGACTCGCTATAGACCCAAATATCTCATGACGCTCAAGGAAATCCTGCGACAGCTTACGAGATCCTTATTGGTGGAATTATCAATGAAGAAATTAAATTCCTTGTTGGTATAAAAATGCCAGCGGATCCCAGATATAAGCGACTGAGTGAGCCCACAAACGGGCAACCACCCATATCGAATTATTTTGGCATGTGGGATCAACAATTGTCGGCATATTTTTGGAACCCGACACTGGCCATGATCGCCCGTGGAACGTATGCGGACATGCCGGCAACACCCCGCGAGGGCGACTTTGTCCCATGGCAGTTCGAATCCCCCAGCTGCGGTCGTCAGCCCAGATGCGACAATGACCAATCGTGCCCATTCTACAAAACCGGTGTCTCATAAACCTCATATTCCAAACCCTGTGCGGGTTAACTCTGCATTTACTCCAATCTCCTTTATCTTCAAACCCCCCTCTTAAGGTTTAAAGATGAATCCTTAAATGTCTTTAAGTTGGGTTAAACCCGGATTTTTTTGCGGCAACTTACTGGTTGCTGCCGGGTGGTGGTGGTTGGGTGGTTGCGGTCTTGGTCTTGTCAATGACGTCCTGTAGGGTGGATAGGGTCTGCTGCATGCCGTCCATGATCTTGTTAATATCCATGTCGCCGTCTCCCAGGTTCTTAATGACATTCGAGATCAGGGGCGACGACAGGAGGTTCTGGAAGGCGGAGGATGGATCACCTCCGCCTCCTGCATCCATGCCGGAAAGGAGGCTCTGGAAGATGCCTCCCAGGCCTGCGAACGGGTCATCCGTCGATTGTTGTTGCTGCGGGGGAGCGGATGGTTCGAAAGGCTTTTCGGATGGGATAATGTCGTTCTCACTTGTGGACCTCTTCTTGTCCTTGAGGGCATCCTTGGCCCTCTGATTCTCGGGATGGAGGATGGCAAGGATGGTCAGCAGGTGCGTCCACATCGCGTCGAGATCGGCAACGTCGGCGAGCTGTATGATCTCGGACAGATCGATAAACACCTTGTCGCTGAACCGGATAATGTGGCTGTCTCGCAGCATGCCCACCGATGACTGGAGGATGGCCTCCTCGTTATCCCTGGTAAACTCGCTAAATACCGCCACATGCTTCCTGACCGGGTCCTCGTTCATGAGCCCGGTCTTTTCGAGGAGAAAGGCATACTTCTGAAGGTTCGGGATCTTGTCCCCAAAGGCAAAGTTGAGGTCCTTGACAAAATTGCAGATGCTCTTGAATGCGAGCACGAGATCGTCCGCCATGTTTTTTGTTAGGATATCACCTGTGGTTAAGTCTGTTTTTTTTCTTTGTGGAGAAAAAGATGAAGATTCTGTTGCTGGTTATCGCACTCGCCATCCTGATCATCGTCATGACCTACATCAACAGCGGGTATAGCATCCACTACTTCCATATCCTCAACGTGATCTTCTTCCTGACATTCATCGTCTCCATGTGCGGCTTCATCATCGAATACCGGGAGCACGAGTCCAGGATCAGGGAGCGATACGTGTCGATCGTCCTCCAGAAGCTATATGACGCCGAGACCGATCCAGACAACGCCTACAAGACCATGCTGTGCATCGAGACGGTCATGTGCCTTGACAAGGATGTCCTCGGGAGCCTCGACATGAGGCTCCACCGCCTGGTATCAAACCCGGCATTCCAGCGCTTCTGGTCGGCTCGATCGGGTCTGTATCCACCAGAGACACAGAGAGCGGTAGCACAAATTACTTCGGACCGACGACGCTAAATTCGATAGTAAGCATGATGATCAGGAATACTCCAAAGAAGACCACATTTGCAATCAGAATGATCCACATGGTCGATAGTATGCGCCCGATCAGCTCATTGTCAGCGGTCTTTCTCCTTATAGCCAGAGCGATCGATGCAATGATTGATGATATCGTCAATGACGCGTACATTAACCCTTTGTGCAGATTACGGTCGATAAGCAACATGAAGCAGGCCCAATACGGATACATACCTAGCACGGATGCGATCATGGTGAGTATGATAAACATTCTGTCTGATGACTGAACCTGGTTGATAATGACGCTCGATAGGACGAGGTTGCATGCACTACCAAAAACAGGTATCATAAGGAGCATGTTTTGAATAAAAATCATATTGCTCATCACTTGGCGCTTATGCACCATTTGTTCAAGTGTTTCGATCGGTGTTTTGATTTTGAAGTCTTCAAGATTATCAACGATTCCTTCTTTGTCAATCATATAATCTATGAGCGCAGTATCTTTGGCAACGATCTTTAGCAAGTCAAATGGATTGCATTGACGCAAGACAATCAGGTAGGGATCCTCCTCCGACATTTGTTTACAAAACGGAAAAAAAAACTTGTCATTTCTCCACAAACTCGAACGATGTGAATAACATCCAAATGGGAGCCAGAATTGTCAGAGTGGTCCCCCTATCAAGAAGTCCCTTTCTGATGAGTTGACACGAGGGCCATTTATTAAGAATAAACAAAAAAACTCTATTTCTCCATTTCACGTAAAGGATTCGGTGATTACAGAAATTTATAACCCACATGGGTTAAGAGAAACGGGAGTGTGAACAGAAAGGATGGATTTCGAAGCGCTGCTGAGCAGGTATAAGGAGGCCAAGACGACGATCGTCCCTCCAGCATCGGCCGAGGCAACGACGGCGCCTGCGGCTCCTGTGGATAGTCGAAAGAAGATTACGGCGAAGCAGCTCATGGAGATGATTGCTGAGCGGCAGGCCAAGAATAAGGAGGTGGAGCGCCCGCCCCCACCACCCGAGAAGCCCCCGACCCCCCCACCTCCACCGGACGCAGGATCATTCCTGTTTTCCGGGATAAGAGATGCTCAGCGTTCGATCGCGTCCATCCTGGAGGCAACGCCCCCCTTGGATGCGACTGTTGCGGTGGATCATACGCCACGACCAAGGATCGTCGATACGACCGATATTGGTGATCATACCGCCATGTTTGACAGTGCCCCTGCTCAGGTAGATGATATCAATTCCGTCGTCAATGATATTCGGGAGCAGGTGCGGACGGAGGAGACGCAGAAGTACATGTCGAGGATAGAGATAGAGGACAAGGTAAGGGCGTGCGAAAAGATATGCAGAGATATGGAAGACACGGTCAGACAGGTCAAGAAGAGGTTGTACCAGATCGACCTCCACTTTAGCTACATCCGGCAGATCATGGCGGTGGACGATGAGGAGCTACAGATGTATGTTGACGACATGTCGAGCAACGAAAAGAATATCGATGATTTTTATGCTGGTCTTAATGATCCGCAACCGAGGACCATTGTTGCGGTCGAGGAAGAGCCCCCCCAACCCCCGGAACCAGAAGGAGAAGAACCGATCCCTGGAGAGGAGGAGGAACAACAGCCCGATGCTCCCTATGACGAAGAGGAGGAGGAGGATCATCGGTTCATTGTCGATGACAGGGTCTCCCAGCTCAAAAACACGTTCCTGTTCCGACCCGTTCCCGTCGCATCGACGATGAACAGGTCTTCGGGGATCATGGCATCCTCCCACGATGCCCGCTTTTTTTCAAGATTCATGTGAGAGGAATCCCTCAAAATCGGGGCAGACACAAGGACGCTTCACTCAAAAGTGAATATCATCATTGCCCATCTAGTGTCCATGTAGTGTTGTGCTGACGGTTGGTCGTGTGTGCAGGAATGGAGCGCTGCAGGAACTGCAAGGGTCATGACATTATCGAGGACGATCGCACAGCGGACGTCGTTTGCCGGAGCTGCGGGGAGGTGCAGGGTCGGGTTCTTTACAACGGCCCCGACTGGTTCGAGGAGGAGCAGAGCCGCATCGGGCCGGCCGTGGACGACTTTTCGACGCGCGTCTTTGGAGAAGAATCATCGGACAAGATCCGGGACACGTTCCGGATGATTTCTGACGCATGCGGTAGCGATCTCGAGATCCGTCGGGTCGCCCTCGTGCTGTTGGAGCGTTTTGAAGCGAGCATTCAAAACCTGGACAAGAATTTTGTCGTGGGCGCCCTGCTGTGCATGGCCCACAAAGAGTGTGAGAGGGATTATAGCATTGGTGAAATCGCCAGACGGCTCAATACCGACATGATCCGTGTCGGCAGAGTCATGAGGAGGCTCGAATGCCTGACATGATTTTTTTTTATCCCGTAAAAAAAAAATGGCTGCGGCACGCAAACAATGCTCCATGCTGAAGCCGGACGGCAGTAAGTGTCCGCGAAAGGCGATTTATGGACCCACCCATGCTGAACCAAAACTTTGTTTGGAACATGCGAGCGAATTCGTTCCCGGGAGCACCACCATGGAAACCCTTGCCAGCTCATTCGGATACAAGCCTTGCAGCAAGATATGCTCGTATCCCGGATGCACCACAACCGGAAGCTTCTTCGATCCGACGGTTAGGGGAGCCCGTGTATTCCGATGCGACATTCATAAGGACCCTCAACGCATGATTAGCAACACTCAGTGGAGGAGGAGGACATATTCTGACCCGGGTTCGCGGAGCAGGATCCCGCATCGTGCCGCCCCAACCGCACATGATCATCGTGCCGCCGCAATGACTCTCGCTACCATGTCCCAACGTCCGACGCAGTTAGCCGATGTTGCCCAAGTCCTGATGATGTTGTCTCCACGGAAGAGGACATCATGATCCCATAATGATGGATCGGATCCATGAGACACACTGGGACATTTTCGTATACACCCCCGGAAACTGCGCATGACCGCACCCAATACCCCAGCTCGTGATCCCCACCACCAGGCCATTCACATCATACATCGGACCACCACTGTCGCCCCTGCATGTATCGGTAACGGGATCACTCGTCTCCGATCCGTCCGCGAGCATCATGGTCGTCGTATTGAGCTGAACCATGTAGTCAAACTGCTTGGGATCCAAGACAACGACATTGCCCCTGCGCAATAGCAGATAATCAGGATTCTCCACAGCACCATTTCCGACATCCATGTCGTCCCCATACCCCGTCACCTGGAGATGCGTGCCCGGCGTCTCCAGGGCCTCGTATCGGTCATGATCCCATCTCAGAAAGGCCGAACACTCGTTCATCGACAAGCGTATCAGCCCAATGTCGGACCCGTCCTCCATCACATGCAGTGCGTCCGTCGATTCCTTCCACACCCATCCGTCCGAATTTACCCTCTCCATACCACCCAAGACCGTCGCCACGACCGCATCCCTCACACAATGCCCGGCCGTCGCAACCCACTCAGGCGCAATACAGAACCCGGAACACATACCCGCCTCCAGCATGATAACCACCATCCACGGGGCATCCCGAAAAGCAATGCTCACCCCGTTGACAACCTTGTCCAACTCCATTTCAGATGTAATGACGCCTCACTTAAGCCAATACAATGAAAAAAAAATTGAAGCGACAATATTGACAAATCCTGACAAATAAATGGTATTGGCTTTGGATATCGATGTCCTGGCCGATGACTTTTTCGTCCGATTCATTGTCGATTTTGAGCATGATGATATCCAAAAGAGCTTTCTGCAGAAGCAACCAGGGACCCAGTGGTTTGCGACATCCGATGTCGCCAACACCAGGATCGACAACCATGACGTCGATGAATGCATCCTCGCCATCCAGGAAGCGATCCACAAACTCGGAAACAAGACAACATCAGAAATCTATGGCCTGGCGCACACAACCCATCACCCATTCTTCACCATGACAACCGTCCCCCTCCATGATTGATGCCAACCATGCCAGGATTGCACACACTCAACCCGCCTTTGATGAAGCCTTGACTATCTTTCTTTAAATTCGGTAAGAGCATTTAAAGAGAACTCCAAACTTGAAATTGTTTGGGAGATACTACGGGTGCTTCACGGAAATGTTTGACAAGTGCACCAATCCGATACGACGATGGATGGAATGTCCTCCATGGATATGTTTGGCACAATGATGATGACCTTGTCCGACCTGCTGCACACATACCGTATCTCCTTTGCCTTTTTCTCATCATCAAATACACCATGGACCTTGCAGCTCGCTATCCTGTCGTCCTTTGTCGTTCTTAACACCTCGATGACCACATATCGTCAAGTCCTTAAGGAACCATCGAGGAGGATTTGTTGGTAAAGACGAATGTCTTGGTGGTAGATGCGTTGGAATCGTTGCTTGCTGTCGTCTGACATGCCCTCCCAAACGGAAGTGTTGGGTGGGAATCCACCCCTCTCCTTGACAATATCCCGCCATGCGGTTATGCTCAACATGTCGGTCATGATGGGGAGGGGCGTGCACATCGGATGACGTGGGAGTGCATTCACACGATCATTGGTAGCCAGCCGTCGGCACGCACGAGCCTTTGTGTCGGACGTCAGGTTTGGTCTGCTCATGACAACGGGCTCGATGATGCACCGTGCACGATCCATCGCGCTCTTGTCAAAGGGCATGGCGTGTGCACGGATCGGGAGCTTGCCGATCTGAGGCGCCTGAGGCAGGTCGTGGACATCGATGTGGCCGTGCGTCTCAATGAACAACAAGAAGGATGCGATCGTGTGATTCAGACAATGGACGTCCAGATAGATCCGAAAAATGCGGTAATTATGCGTGTCCGTGTACCGCCACTGGCGCATCCTAACATGCTTGTCCAAAAAGGTGCTGATGAAGCGATCGATGGGATCCCGGATAATGACAATGATGTCGGAAGCCTTGTCGCCCTCCTTCATCTGAAACCTCTGCATCTCGTGCAGCTTGTGGATGCACATATTCGGAGCCTCCAGCTCAATAAACGGATTGAGGATCTTGTGGAGATCGATCCATAATGTCCTGACCGTCGAGCACATGCTCTTTGGAATCCATACCCACATGATATTCAGGATCCGGCTAAAAAGCCGGTTGTGCATGAGCCCCGTGTACAACGACCACCCACTTCTCTGACCCGTCCACACTCCTACCATCTATCTTGTCATATCATCATATCTGCCCCTTAAGTCGAGTCCTCAGTTCCAGCGTCGTCGTCAACCAAACTATTTAGCAAAACGCCTATCGGTATCATTTGCAAGAATGATGAAAAGACGAGTCCAAAACATAAGAATATCTTAATAATTATGATGAAGGTCTTATTATTTGGCGTATCGGAAGAAATCATGCACAATGATGTTATGCAGCAAAAAATCGATAGGATCGTAATGACAATAAAGATTATCAAGTCATATGGGGGTGCAAATAGCTGTTTAATAAATAGGAAGTAAAAGGCAGTTATTATGACGAGGGAGAATCCAACCATTGAGATAATCAGTGGTATTTGGTCCTTCTTGTCCTTCTTCAGAAGGATAGAGCTAACGATAATTCCAATGATCGCAATAACGGAACCCATTGACACAATTGCCGCCATGGTAGCAGTTTCAAGCTCATCTGTTGTGGGCATTTTATGGATGACACAAGTATTTTATTGTTTGAAAAAAAAAAAACCAAACCTAACTCTTTTTTAAAGATACTTACAGATTTGTCGAATCCCGTTATCCATCTCATCGTTGGAAGTCCTTCGACTTGATTTTTTCAAATAATATAATGATTGCAACGATCCTGCTGCTGAAAGAAACAAGACACCACAAAAAAATTTGTTGCCTCTGGTTAAAATGAGTCGGAGGGATCCTCGCTTGTACGTCGAAGCCTTCTCCCTGATGGGTGCCATCCGAGCTCCATTCGGTCCCGGACTGAACCAGTACGCCGACTGCTGGTGCCCCTCCACCCAGTCCTGCACACACCTTCTCCAATGCCCCGACAAGGAATGCGATCTTGAAAAGTCCGCACAATGCCCAAAACGAATCATGATGGGAGAATCCATCCCCGGTGTCTCCTAACTAACTCAGATCAAAACAAAAGGAGATATACCTGCTCTCCTCACTCAGCGCATGGATCTCCTTATCCGTCTTGAACGATTCCGATGTATAATCAAGAGGAGAAACCCCCAGCTTCCTAAAATTCGGTTCCAAGCAGATCATCCCATGCTGCTTGCAAACCCTGTAAGCAATAAAATGGTCCACCCCCAGATAATCCTCAAGGATCTCCGCAAGACACGCCTCATAATCGGACGGAATGAAGTGCATTCCCCCATAACCACTCCTAAAAGCCTTCTCAAGTCCCATCAATATCCTCTCCTTCGACCACGACCTGCTGTGCACCGACTTTTTAAAATTATTGTGCACATGCTCCCAATAATGATCATTGTTGAAGCAACAAATGATTCCGCGCACCTCCTCCTTGGACATTTTTCTTTCCTTCATTGTGAGCGAGGATTTCTTTAATAAAATGCATCATTAAATGAATCTGATTGCGCTCGGTTTCCTGGCCTTTCATGGTGTTTTTCGCGTGATACACCCCATCCGCAAGATGGTCCGTCTGGACGAAACGAACCACATTGTCTGTGGCAGCGAGATCATCTTTACACGGCACCCTCCCAACCGCAGCCGCTTCCACATTCACCACCTTCCCCACACCAACTCGACGCTCCTCGTGAATGCCCAGAACGCGACCGACTACATGATTATACAACCCGCACAATCAAAATGAAATATTCGGATGCATCTAATCCTCAATATGGGGCTTAACGGAGAGGTCTATAATAACAGAATCATTGAAATTGTCATGGCCGTTTGATCCATTGGCACTTGATTCTGCTGTGCATAAATGATGGTCCTCCACATACCGTATGCACCCTTCGCAGTCAGCCTCTTGGATGGATCCGGGTGGAGCATTCCATTAATGACGTGTCTTAATTCAGGGAATTCGGGATAAAATAGTTCCAACGCAACCAAACCGAGACTATATACATCCGTCTTTGAGAAATCCTTGCTTCCTTTCCTCCTCACAAACTCTAATAGCTCATTCAGCCACCAATTGTCTGTGCGCACCTCGGTGTTTCCCGTGCTCATAAGACCTTCCAAGACCCCGCAATCCTTGTCATTAAAAAATTGAGCATCCTTAAGTATCTTGGCTAAGAATCGAGTCTGTTCGATAGTGGGATCCGATGGGCTTCTCTGTATAATCCATAATTCAGGAGCCTCTATATAACTCATAAGAGTATTTTTTCTTAAGTATGTGTGCTTTTCTTCAAAAGTATCAAAATCGATAAACTTCAAGAGACCCGTATCGGGATTGTAAGTGATATTGTTCGTTTTTATGTCATTATGGACATGACCACGCTTAGATAATATACACAGACCCTCAAGGAGGTTCAGGAATGATCTGGCCAGGACCCTTCTATTGACCCTTGTATTTGGATCAGAGTTGGAACCGCTTTAAAGCTATGACCGAAATGATTTAAAGACATGTCATGTCTTTAAACCATATTATCGATAAACCGTAGATGGTTTCAACCCTGATTTGGATGTATCATGTTATAGAGAGAATCGCCCTGGTAGACCATTCTGATCTCCGTTATGCTGTTTGGATCATTGGCGTCAGCCGTGTATTGCAGGATCTTGCCCCCAAAGTATTTCCTCCCCATCTCATCAAGCACCTTCTGAGTCCGTTCATAGAATGGCTTAAATGCTGGATCCTTGAATACCTTGATGCATGTCTTTTTATCATTATCGAGAGTTACGGTGCCACAAGCTCCGGTGCCCAGATGCATTTATGTGGAGCAAATAAAAATGGATATCGCGAGCAATGAATTTTTATTATGCCTTGCGAATAATAGAAACAACAGAATGTCCAAGTGTGCAATAATCGGTGGTGGCTTTGTTGGGAGAGCCACATCCATCCTCTGCGGTCCCGACTCCATTATCTTTGATCTTCGCCCAGAGCTCTGCAGACCCCCAGGCTGTGCATGGAAGGACGTCCTCGGATGCGACATGGTCTTTGTCTGCGTCCCCACGCCCATGGACCCGGCTACGGGAGAATGCCACCTGGGGGCCGTATTATCCGTCCTGGATCGTCTCCAGGGATTCCATGGGGACATCATCCTGCGCTCTACCGTCCCGGTGGGCACGTCCGATAAGCTCGGGGTCCACTTTCTCCCCGAATTCCTGACCGAAAAGAACTGGGAGCGGGACGTCCGATCCTGCAGCCAATGGATCATCGGGACCGACGACCCTTCCCTCGCCGACCGATTCACAAACGTCCTCTCACGCTCCGTCGCACAGGGCATCATCTCGAGCGACCGCACATGCCGCATCCGACCGTCCGAGGCGGAGGCCGTCAAGCTGTTCCGCAACAACTTCTTGGCCGTCAAGGTCGCCTTCTGCAACGAATGGAGCTCCTTCTGTCTCGCCGCCGGCATCGATTACGAGGCGGTCAGGCACCATGCAACGCTCGATCCGCGCATCGGATCGTCTCACACCCACGTGCCGGGCCATGACGGGCGTCCGGGGTTCGGTGGGACGTGCCTACCCAAGGATCTCGCATCGAGCATCCATCAGTTCCGGACCAGGGACGTGCCATGCCCCGTCCTCACGAGCGCCAGGATGCGCAATGATGAAGTGGACAGGTCCGACAAGGACTGGGAATCCGATGTCGGCCGCTCCATCATCCGCCGATGAATGAAAAAAAATGACGGGGCATCTCGTAGTATACACATAAACAATGTCCATTGCGGTCCCCCATGAAACCCTGCGCGCTCTCCCCGATCACGAAAAACAGAGGCTGCAGGACCTTCTCACGATCCGGGAAGCGAGAACGCCCAAATGGCGTGGCGGCAGGATGGTGTTTGATACACAGCCCAGAAAGACGATCGAGACGCTCCACTATCACCCCAAGATGGGCGTCATGTGCCTCCCCTTTGCGAGGGGGGTCGAGCTCGGGTTCGGCGGGCACCGCCCCCAGCCCATACGAGGCCTGTCGTGGCCCCCATTCCTGGCCACACTGCGCGATGAACAGGAGCAGATCTTACGAGACCTGATGGACAAGATCAGGAGGAGGGGGTCCGCCCTCGTGGCCGTCTACCCCGGCGGCGGCAAGACGATAACGACGCTACGGGCGTGCCGCGTCATGGGACAAAGGACCGTCATTATCGTGAACCGCCTGGTCCTCATGGAGCAGTGGAGGGAATCGATCGTCCGGTGCTTCGGTCATGGCGATGATCTGATCCATCTCGTCAACCCCTCCAAGGGGATCCCTGAAAACAAGCTGTTCTATATCGTCAACGCCGTCAATGTCCCCAAATTCGATATCGAGATTTTTCTCCGGAAGCTCGAGATCAGGACGGTGGTTGTCGACGAATGCCACCTCATCATGACCAGGGTCTTTGTCCAGTCGCTGGGATTCCTGGCACCCAGATTCCTCATCGGGCTGAGCGCCACGCCCTACAGGACAGACGGCATGGACGAGATGTTTGATACCTACTTTGAATCCCCCAAGACGTGCATCTTCCGACCCCTCCGGAGATTCCACCACGTCCACCTCCTCGAGACCCCCATCCGCATGAAGGACGAGCGCTCCGAGAACGGCCGGCTCAACTGGAACAAGATCATTGACGAACAGTCGTTCCATCCACAGAGGATGCGCTGGGTCGTCGATCTGTGCACAACATTCTCCGATCGTCGCATCCTCATCCTCGGAAAACGCGTCGAGGCGCTCACCACCCTCCGGGACATGCTGGGCGCCGATCAGGCCGCGCTGTTCACGGCGTCCGATAAGCAGTACGACGCGTCCGCCAGGATACTCGTGAGCACCTTCCTCAAGGTCGGCACGGGATTCTCGCACGACTGCCTGGACATGCTCATCCTCTTCAATGACACGGAGGAATACTTTCTCCAATACCTCGGTCGCGTCTTCAGACGCCCCGATGTCGTTCCCATCATTATGGATATCGTCGATAGACACCCTGTCCTCCAGAACCATTACAAGACCAGACGAAAAGTCTACTCGGACGTCGGCGGGGTCTTCCTGCCCGCACCACCCCAATGGCAAGAATCCATCCGACAGAACCCCCCCACATGACGCTGTGGTTAACCAAGAATGACTCGTAAATTCAAATGACAAATTTGAATTGACTCATGTCCTCTTGTTGACGAGGATCGTATTCAGACGCTCCTTGATGACGTCCGATATTTCATCGAGATGGACCTCCACATTATTATTGCCATGCTCGTCAATGACATGTCCCGGTGCCCAGGTCCCGTCATAATTCCGCAACGCGCCATATTGGATCAGGCCCCACATCTTGGTCGCATTCGTGCCGATAGTCAGATAAGGGATCCGATAGATCCAGTTAAGCAGGTTCGCAACATGTGTCCCCGTGCCGCCGATGCCGAGATCAGTGTTCTTCAGGGCAATGAGAGTGGACCGTAATGGGCAATTGATGAAGGATCGGAAGCGGATGCGCGGATAATCCTTCTCGAAATGAGCCTGGATATCATTAAAAATGTCATGCTGAGAATCGTCGCGCTCCAGCTTATAACAGTCGCCATGGCACTCCACAATAAAGTCCCCGGTTATATTAACAAGAAAATCAAAACAGTGGTAATGCTCCATAAGGTCGGTCATGACGCGAATGACCATGGACGCCATGTTGAGGATGCGTCTTTCAACAAACCGGGATCGTATGCTGAAAGTCAGCGTAATGATGCGGGGGACATGCAAAGGCTCGTCATTCCCGACAAACCATGTAATGATTTCCCGAGGGATGTAGTAATGATTGAGTCTACAGGGAAACCAGGCGATATCGGGTGATATTTCAGCCTGCGACATGATGCTGACATGCGGGAATTGTTCTCGTATTATCGGAATGACGCCGAACATGTCATGATTGACCACGATTGGCGGAAGACGATCCATCAGGACCGGATCATGCAACAGATAATAGAGGCCGGACACTTGATTCCAGATATGGTGGCCAACATTCAGACCGATACCAAACGGAAGCCACAATAAGTCCCGTGAATAGCTCCGTTGTGGACGCGGATGACCCGGCATGGTGAACAAGATGGAATCCGGTCGCAACACATCCGAATGGTTAATGTGCAGGAATGATCGAGACGATTGAAAGCCTATCCCTCCCAATTCCCCATACAAGTCTTCCTGAATGAGAAAAAAAGGATCCTCATGACGACACCAAAAGATGTACACCAGATCATCCCTGATAATGTCCACATGGAATACCGGATATTTTTCATTATCCCGCGGATCAATGAACGAAGGGGGCTCATCGGACCGGATGATGGACGTGAGCATACGATTCGTCCAGTCGATGGCACCTAGATTTGGGTAATGCCTGTAATGATACACGTCCGACTCATCACTCAGCATGTCGGGGACATCCAGCTCGTGTTCCTCGTGCACAGGAATGGGGTCGATCGTAGGAACATCCGCGTACGCCCCCAGACGCTCTTCCTTATAAGCCGGATCGGTAAAATCATGACTCCCGGGGCACAGTTCGACGGCTCTCAATGAATGATATGGGGAATACTTCCGGGCATAATCCACCGCACTCTGATGCGTCATCCGAAGGATATCCCATCTCCCATTCCCATCTTCTATAGTTCGCTCATGACAAGACTCGTACAAGATGAGACTGTCCATCCCCCCTAATTTATTAAACGCATAAAAATTTATAATCTGAATTGATTTTATGCATGACCTTATAATAATAAACACCATGTCAAGAGGACAATCGGCTCGATGCTCTTTACGAGTTGTTGTGGTTCGACTCGTTGTGCTTGGATGACCACTTTGGGTTGCGATTCAGCCCGTAGCTCCTCCAGCTTCTTAATAACGGCTGCATCCTTATTCGCCTTCTTGATAAAGTCATCCACCGTCATGACATTGTGTTTCAACAAAATCCTTATGATCTCGATGGCATCGGCTGACGATTTTGAAAGCCCCCTGATCATTATATCATAGGTGTCATCCCTCAATCGAATCTTCTTTGTCGTTAACATGCTCAACATTTTGTCCAATACTTTAGGCAATCTAGCCCTTACCGCACTCGCGAATGCATTCAAATCGACTCTCGTTTCTTTATTTAAGCAATTGTCTATGGCATACTTGTTTTTGTTATACTCAGGGATGGAATCCAAGAGGATATTGATGATTTGCTCATTTCTGGTTTCAAGAGCTACCATTAATGAAGAGGGTCCATTTATACAAAGACAGGAGTCGGCATGATGGTCGACAAGGAGTCTAACAATTTCCGGATTTTCGGAATTAACGGCGAGATGGAGTGCCGTGGCATTGTTAGGATTATAGGCATCAATGTCCTGAATCTTGCCGGATTCCAAAAGCTTCTGGACGAGATCTTTGTTTCCTTTTTTGACGGCCCACATTAGTGCTGTGTTTTTACGTTCGTCGGTTTCATTGATGGATTCAACCTCCCGATCATCAATCAGGTCATTGATATAATCCTCGGTCCATTCTGCAAAAACCATTTGAAGATGTATAATAAAAAATTTTCAGAGTTCTCTTGAAAAGGAACATACATCTTCTCTTCAGTAATACTCGGGAGAGTGGATCGGTTGCCACGTCAGCGGCTCAATCATCAATCCCTTGTCCACCATTGCAGACACGAATTCATCCCTCGTGCACCCTTCCACACGATGCTCATCATGATACAGGCCCGCCACACTCGGTGGGATGAACGAATGCTCCAGACCTATGACCGTCCTGCCATTGTCATAATACCACCCGCACGGATCCCCCTGATCGAATCCCGCCTCCCTCATCAGAATGACCTTCTCTTCAAGGATGTACGCATTCCCGTCAGCATCGATGGCACACGATGAAGGATCGAATCGCACGATCGGGCTCAGCACCTCGAATGAAAACACGGACGACCCGATAAAAACATGCCTGTCATCCTCGGTCCTCACGACGATGCCTGCATTCTCGATCCAAAGAGATTGAGGTCGCTCGGTTCGCCACACCTCATGGGTGAACATCCAGGCGTTTTCGGAAGGATCCGATGACCAGTCCTCATCCAAGAAGAAGGCATTGTCGGGCTGCTCCATGACCCGCACGGTATCGTCGGTCGATACGCAGTAGTAGGAGATGCCTCCATTGTAATGGACAAAGTGGAGCATCCCTTCCTCCGCAAATGTCGGTGGCCTCCTCCGGAGCTCCTTGGGACCGCACCAGAACGGTCTGAAGGCGTCGACATCCTCCATGTCATAACCGGGCGGGATCGGGATGGGCTCGTCCTCGCATACATTGTACGAGGTGAGCCGGTGCACCCCATCCCCCAACCGGACACCAATGATGGGCTGCTCGTCATGACGGACGAGCCTGACAAAGGAGTCCCACTGGTCAGGACTTGTCAGGATCATTTGATTTAATTTCCAAGCAGAATAAAATCAGTTGCTCCGCCTGATCAGTACTGGTAGATGCGCCTCAGCTTCTTTTCTTCCTGCTCGATGAGGGACGATGGGAATTCGGCGCGGCGTCCGGACATCATGACGATGGTCGTCTTATGAGGTGGCGATGACGAAATGACACGACGGACGTCATCGATCGAGTGGATGGGGCATGAATTGATGGATGCGACAATATCGCCAATACGAAAGATGTGGTTGGCTTCAAGCCTGCTCCCACGCATGACGTTGGTGACGACGACCCGCCCCACGCCCCACTGCGTGGGATCGACGCACCGGGATATATCGATATCATCCATGTCTACCGTTTCCTGGAGTATGGGATCCTCGACCCTCCGCCTGGCAATCTTCTTGAGGAACTGGCCGCGCTTCTCCCAAAAGTTGACGCAGAGCGGGATCATGACCAGCCCTACAAAGTAGACATACGGGATCGCCTCGATCTCATTGAACAACTCGCGGAAGCGGATACGGGGTGATTCCGTGGTAATCATGATATGGTCCTGGATGTTGCGGCCGCCGCGCAGGATCGTTATCGATACCTTTTTGCCGATCGGGAGATGGCAAAGGTAGTTTGCGATCGTCAGCTTCTGATTGAGCCACCGTATCGACAGCTCTCCGAGGTTATTGATGGGATGGCCGTCGACCGCGACCCACCTGTCCCCCGGGGTGCATGCCGATGAAGAAAAGAGCTGGTTCGGGAGGATGCTGATGATATCGACACCCTTCTTGGACAAATCGGACGGAGGGTTGTACAGCAGACCCCACGATCTGGGAAAAGCGACGATCGGGTTCTTGTTCACATCCGCACTGAGAAGGTTCAACAGCTGGTGGATGGGGATGGCGTAGCCCACGTCGTTGGCAGACGATGAGACACGGGCATTGACGCCAATGACGCGGTCGTCCCACATGAGTGGACCGCCGGAGTTGCCCATGTTGATCGGAGCGTCCGTCTGATAAAAATTGTTCTGCTGCCCACTCAGCACGCCCTTTGTGATCTTGATGTGGGTCTGCCCGAGAGGGTAGCCGATGGCGAGCGTGGTTGCACCGATCGGTGGGCCGGGGATGGTTTTTGATGAGGCACCCTTCTTGACGAGAGGGCGCAGGGCATTGTGCGATGTCGTGCCGGATCCCTCCTCCTCGATCCGCAGGACGGCGAGGTCCAGGAGCGGGCACCCGAACCATAGCTTGCAGGACGTGCGCTCGGACCCGGTCTTGGGGTGCTCGATGGTTATGTGAAAGGCCTCGTCAATCACATGGAAGCAGGTGATCAGCCACATCTTGCCCTTGAATTCCAACCAGAAGCCGGTCCCCAGGGTTTCATTCTGATCAGAATCGGGCTGATGAGGAAGAGAGTAATTGAATGAACGGTTGCGACATCGGATCAGGACGACCTCGTCCGAGTATTCATACTTCATTTTGAAGTCTGATGAAAAAATTTAATTTGACAAACAAAACCATCAGTCGCAAAAGAGTGAGAACCATGCTCGTTCCATGTAGTGCCCAGCCTCCGGATTCGAATGTGTGCTGAGCTCATCCCGGAGGTCTTCGTACATCCTCACTGGATGCCTCTGGATTCTCTCCCGTGTCGTGATAATGACGCCCCCATACCATACCTTTGGGATCCTTCTGTCATGAGAAAAGTGATGATGGAACCACTTCCCAAACGGCCGGATGGGTGCCGGTTGTAGCTTGGATTCCATATTCATCCGCTGATTATCCTGCGATGATGCGATCCATTGGTCCAGCTGAAAGTCATACAAATCCGGCGTCATGTCGACATCGAGATCGATCTCGTAGAGTGATTCAATATCATTCATGTTATCAAAAAAATTCAATGCCGTCGTCAACTTCTTCGGGTTTGTGGCAGCACTCCCGGGAAGAAAAATGACGATATCCGGCAAATGAGCATAATGCGCCACGATATAATGCAGGTATGTATGATCACACCGACCAACGTTCGGCAACACGATGCGCATACAATACGGCACAGTGCATGGCAATTCGGATGTCGAACCTTTTTCATAGAGCACGACCGGGTATTTATTGAATGGCGGTCGCATCAACCAGTTCACATCCTCATTATACCTCGCAACGACGAGCTGCACACTCTTTCCCTGTTTCTTCCACAACATGTAAGAATATACTACTGCTACCTGAATGATAATGATACTACACGTGATATAATATGATGTTGGCATCCTTATCATGGAAGGGTTTTTTATCCATTTGGTTAAAAAAATATTTGATGATGCATAAGCCTGATGAATTTTGCACCAGCGTTGAAACCAACTTTAGCCAAGCTTAATCAGCTTATGTTGTTCTTAAGCCGGATTAAAGTTTGGTTCCAACCCTGCCCAATATACGGATTTGTTCAAACCCACCTTAAGGACATTCAGTGTCTTGAAAATGGAGTTGGGTGAAACCCGAGATGGCTATCTGTGTGTGGAGAGTTGGATTTCATTCAGATCTTTCCCGATTTCAGAACAGCAGCATAATGAACATGCACCCGACCAAATGCGGAATACCGGATCTTAAGAGGACGGCTTCCAAATCCCTCTTGAACAAAGGAGGCTTTTTCGATATGAATCCATCGATATTCTGACGAGGATGTTCTTTCTTCATATCTGTAATGAATTTGTTGAATACGGTGCTCATGTCAATATATTCTGAACCTTTGAGCATCACCGGGATATAAAACACGAAATCAGCATCCCTCTCTGACCTGAAGGACGCATCCTGCATCCATGATGTGTCTGTAAATACAGGGACGATGATTTCAATCGTGCTGGGTTGCAGATTTTTCAGACCTTTTTCATTCTTTGTAATCACGTCTGATTGAACGATCTTGACAGGAAAAAATAATTTTCGAATGGTGTCTTGGATGACCTTATCTAATTTATTCCAGAGGTCAGCACTGATCGTAGATGGAACTATAGTTATAAAAACGGATATCATTTTATCTACCCTCCAAAAAAAATATTGTCCATGAAAAATGAGCTCCATCATCGATACAATCATCCAGCAGGCCGAATCCGCCAAACGCATTACTCACAAGCAGCACATCAATACCAAGACACAAACGGGCGAGAATGCACTGCTGCATTACCTGGTCAAGAATATCGGCACCGACAATGCCGTCGTCCTTCCCGTCGTCCAACGATTGGTCGCTGCCGGATCATCCCTCGTTTCTTCTGACGACAACGGGCGAACGCCCTTCATCCTGCTCCTGAATCGAATGGACTGCGTCCACAATGATGAGTCCGATGCCATCCTCGGCATGCTGAGGAAGAACAAGTCCAGGTTCCCTCGGAACGCGACATCCCCATACCTCATCATTTACAATCGGATGAAGAAGTGCGGCGCCCTAAGGAGGCACTCCCACCCGATCCGCAAGATCCTGTCCCACATGATTGAAAACAACATTTTTGAAAAAGAGGACTGGGACAAGCTCGTTGAACGGATGAAGAAGGCCATCTTGGACGGAGTCTATGATTACGTGGTGGATATTATCCATTCCACCAACCACTTTGGACGGTCTTTTCATAATGGCCTCACGAAGCTCCTGACAACTGCAATCGATGCGCGCGCAGATCCCAATATGATCACCTTCCTCCTCCAACGCGGCGCCATCCCCACGAGCACACACCTCCACAGGGCTGCATCCCGTGGTCATGCACGCCTGTTCAAGGAATTGGTGGATTTTGTCGAGGATTTTGACAGGGATGAGTTCTTGTTTGACTTTGTCACGCTGGCGACGGACAGGATCGGCAAGGAAGAAGGATACACGGACATCTTCAAATGGCTGATTGAGAACGGTGCACGTTCCGACGAGATACTCATGCACAGGCTCATTCTGCGGAACAAGAAGGATCTCATCGAGGCATTGTATCGGCACGGAAGCAAACTATTCCCGCCGCCCGATCATGCACCCAGGAATCATGCCTACCATTTTGTCAAGAGACAGATGGACCGTCTCAACATTATCGACGCCATGGCCACCAAGCGAATGACGGTCCGCAAGAAGAAGAAGGACGTGTGGCACCACGTCGCACAACAATCGTCCAAGATGGCACCCGACCTCGCACGACAACTCCGCAAATACATGAATTAACCCAATCTCGGGATAGCTAAGGATTCGATCGAATCCTTAAGGTAGAGTTCGGAATAGGGTTACGGGGATAGTTTGAATACAGTGTCATGGATGATGATGCTTTGGTTGTTGATGAGATTGGACAGGTTCTGTTGGAGTTCATTGTCCTTCCATCTTCCATGATCGAGAAAGTATCCGGATTGTGGGATGATGGTCAGGTTGCCGATTCTTCCGTGAGTCCATGTATCCTGTTGGTTTGTATACCGCTGGAACATGGTCATGACGAATTCTTTGGGATACACACCTGCTCTCATCTTCAGACATATAAAGGATCTCTGGTATGGATCTCTTCCGATCATGACTGGGTGGGAGAGGTCGATCGGGCGTATCCTGTCGATATAATCTGTGCAGCCGATATACTCCTTCTTCCATTCGAGGACAGGGAATGTGAGAAATTGTTCGACTCCACCCATGGCCTCAATGATTGTTTTTGGAAATGTCCCGATAAGGCGCAAATGATCTCTGAATTCGGGTATCACATGCAAGGGCGAAACCAGTGTTCTCATATGATAAATGTCCAGAACAGAAAGATACTCACAACAACGCAGCATCAATTCCCTCGGAAGACTGAACGCCATCCTCAATTTAATCTGATGTTGCACGACTCTTAAGCAGAAGTGTATCGATCATAAGTTCATTCAAATGTAATTTTTCTTGAACAATAATATAGATAACATGGCACGAACCGATCTCATCACAACGATTGGTGATGCATCAGCCGCAAACATTATCCAATACCTGCCGGCCTACGCGCAGTTCTATCCTCTTCTGACGTTCGTCGCACCCTACGTCATTACGGACACGGACGTGGCGGTCGTGTGTCGTGAGCTGGACGCCATCATCCAAGCCCTGCCGAGCGATCCGACGGTGCACAATCATGTCTTGCTCGCCTTTACGAGCAACGTGTTGGTGCCCTTCTTCACAGGAAAGTATCGGGCCTCGGGGAATAACATTGCTACCGCATACCCAAACATCTTCTTCTACATCAGCAACAATTCCATGGCGGATGACAATGGCAACACGCAGACCATTATGCTGCAGAACCCCAATGCATACCGCATGGCGGACGTCATCTCCGGAACATCGGTGAGCTCCATCGCCGACGGTCTTACCAAGGTATGGGGTGCCCGTGTGGTCCCAACCGTGTGGTACGTGTACCAACAAGGTGATAACGCCGCTCAGAGTGCTCTTAAGCAATTCCAGGACGCGGTCTTGTTGCTGGGATGGCCGGCGGGAGTGGAGTATCCAGTGGTTTACCAGAACAATTCATTCGACCTGACGGCGGTGCGTCAGGCGATCCAGAATGTCTCACAGGGACCGATCTTGATCCTGATTGCCACGAATTCGTCCACCGCATCGGCGTTCACAACGTCCGCGCTCCAGACGGGACCCAACGGACTGCAGGCCTTCTTCAACGCCCTCCAGGCCGCAAACATTCGTTATGCGAATATGAATTACTCCCCGAATCAACCCATTCCCGTAGATTTTTATTTTGTCCGATCCTACCCATCCGGTTCCTATAGCAAGCTGGACAAGATCGTCATGCCATCCTACAAACGCCTCACGCAATCACGGTATAGCCTGTCAATCTTTGCCGAAGGATTGGCGTTCATCGCGGCGAATGCCAGCGAACGCCAGGTGGCCTTTGTCGGGACACGCGACAACCGATTCTATCTGGATGATAGCAATTCCAGGGTCATGGGCTTTATGGAGCGGGTATCCACGATCCCGGCAAACACGGATCCCAGAGACCCAACAATCCCCGTCACCAAATTCTCCAATACCGATAACCCATACAGCACATGAGTTCTTTACCCGAAGATCAAACACCAGGGTTTGATTTTATTCTAAGATGCGCTTCTGATGGTCATGGGTGTCCCGCCATTGACACGGATCGTGATGGGCTTGTGCAGCTTCCCCTGGCTATCGCTGATGGAGACGCCGATTCCGACGGCGGTGTGTGTGCTGGGCACACTGAGCTTCATGGTCTCGTTGAGACGCTCAAAGGCGTCGCCGCATGTCCTCCGGTGCTGGGTCGATAGGAAGGTCGGGAAGCAGCAGTTGGGGAACGACTTGGTCGATAACCTGCTCGTGTCCCCGATGACAAAGACATAGTTCTTGTGCTGATTATACTCCAGTCGAACGACTCCGCATACCGTCTCCCACTCTCGCATCCCGATCGAGGAGGGCGGCGTGCCGTTCATGAACGCCCACAGGTGAGGGACCGACAGGAGGCTCGGGTCGAGCGTCGTCGATGCCAGGTAGCACGGGGACATGGACGTCGTCTTGATCTCCAGTCGGATGTTCTCGGCCTTGAACAGATCCTTGAGCGTGCTGATCCCAGATCGCTCCGCAAACTTGTGTGGCGCCCGTGGTGGCTTGGACGATGGCATCATCGACTTGAATGAATGCATCGATCCCTCCTCCTTCTGGAAGAGGACCGTGTTGGGCAGACGGGACGCCTCCTCCCAGGTCATGAGCCTGTTTGAAAAATCTCCCAGGATATTGATCGCGGTCATGACCTGCTGCGGCTTCAGGATCTTGGTGGTGCTCGGCCTCTGATACTTCCCGGGCGATAATCGATCGGTTAACATCGCCCTCATCGCTGCCTCGTCCCTGGCGTCCGCCATGATGGGGATGACGTTCTTGGTGGCCTGCTGGATGACCGGGGACACGGCGTTGTGCAGTCCGTCCGGCGAAATGCTCGTCCACAACAGGATCCTCGCGCACTCCACCATCATCTCCCACTTCTTCATCTCAAGATCAAGAGTCTTGAAGTGGAGCACCACACGGGTGAGCCAGTCCACCGATGGCAGAAGCATCCGTCCGTATGTGGCCGCATCCATGCACGACCGCATCCGATCGAGTGATGCGAGCATGCCGTCAATCGCCTCGGGATTGGGGATGATGGTGCGGATCATCCTGGGAAGGATCTCGGGAACGTAGCGTCGGACGGCCTTGTTGTAGAGCATGACGGCCGCTGGATCGGCCATTGTCATCTGATCATCGGGGATCCGGACATGGTAATGAGAGAACGGTCCCTCAATCGCCTCGAACCCGTCCACATCCTTGCCGACAAGGATCTTGATCCCGACGATCGGTGTGTCGAGAATGAGCGCGTTCATCCGTCGCAGGTCGACCGATAGAGGATCGGTGAGATTGCTCGTTGCGGGCGAAAACAGGAGCGGCCTCCGGCCGTTGCTGTAGCGGCAGAGCCTCTTGAGCCTGCCCCTGCACGCCTGGCATCGGAGCTCCTCATCTACACGCGTCATGATATCCCGGATGACGGGGCCTCCCTCATGAACCAGGACGGCGCACAGCCTGTTGTTGGCAGAATCCTCCAACTGGATGAACTTGTAGGAGGTCTTGTTGGCAATGTTTGCGACGGTCTGTTCGTATGTGAGCATATCTGTCATATTCATCATGAACGAGTCAGTAACTGATGATGAATATTTATGTTCTTTTGCACCAAGGATCAGTTTTTAGCATGGCAGGAATACGAATGACGGTAGCCTCGTGATGTTGTTGCTGGTTGCGTTTGAGATGCGGCGAGTGCCAGTCCCGGCCTGGTATTCCCGGAACATGTTGATGGCCCGCAGGCGCAGATCCCGATTCTCAAATACATGCCGCAACGCCGACCTCAACTGATCGGGAAGAATGGGGCGGTTGTACCGGGACTGGTACTCGTCGCATATGTACTCGGCCGTCTTGATGAATAAGAACAGCGTCTCGACATCGTTCCACGTGTTCATGTATGAACCTCTGATGAACTGGAACTGGGGGTTCGTGATGAGATCAACCACCTGTTGGTAAAAATCTTTGCGCGGGAGCACCGGATCCATTCCCTCCTCCTCTTTGATCTGAATCAGGTTTTTATTTTTAAATCACTTTTTTTTTTGATTGAACAGCGAAGCGAAGCGTGTGCAGGGGATGACGGGGGGGTAGATTGGGCGGGGCACGATGGAGGACATTGGGTCAAAGTGTGGATTTTGGGAGTTGTTGAACAAGATGACGGGGTCAACATGGTGGGTCCGGAGGAGTTTGATGGAGTCCTTGTATCGGGAATACCGGAGGGTAACCTCGGAGCACAGGTCAAATATGGGAACAATGTCTCTCCTTCTCGAAGCGAACGATACGCCGTGGAAGGATATCTGCGGGTGCAGGCACACGGCATCCTTCCTCCGTGCACACGGCGTCTGGCGATCCGTCGGGTTGATGACGACCTGTGGGATGAGGTGCGTGATTTCAATGTCTCTTGTCAGGACAAACTCGTAAAGAAAGCCGTTGATCCGGGCGTTCATGCGGCAAGGCTCGTTGGACATGAGGGCGTCCTCCAGGATGTACCAGAGGGCAATGACCGCATCGAGACCAAAGAATGTGATCTTGTCGGGGCGCGGCTTGTCGCCGAGGAATGGGTGCTCGGTGGATCCGTGGAACAGCCTCGTCCCCGCCGGCATCACAAAGTTGCCATCAGGAGATTTCTTAAGTGTCCGATCGTAATGCCTTAGCATGGCCACCACGGGGCGCTCCCATTGGACGGGGTCGCAGTCGGTGAGCATGCATCTCCAGAAGCGGCCGGTCCATACCCTCCACTGGATCTGATCGTCTTGGAACGGATTCGTATTTGGGGTCCGGATCTTTGGGGGACGGACCAATGTCTTTGCCATCTTGTAAATCGACAACAAATAAAAAAACATGATATAATGGGTCGTTTTGAAAAAAAAAAACACGATAAGAAATGTCATCCCTGGTAAGGTTATTGAGTATTATTCTTGTGCCAATCATTGTTATCGCGATCCTTGTGGGGATTGGCATCAAATATATGTTTACTAGGACGGCTCGAGCAGGCCAGCCAGGAACCGGAGCTGCAGCTGCTGCACTGTCTCCGTCGAATCCCGTTGGGGGAGCTGCCAAGTCGTCTCTGTCGAATCCCGTTGGGGGAGCTGCCAAGTCGTCTCTGTCAATTCCTAAAGGGGATGATTATCAGGAGGTTGCTCAGCCGTCTCCGTCGAATCCCGTTGGGGGTGGTTATCGGGGAGCTGCCAAGTCGTCTCCGTCGAATCCCGTTGGGGGAGCTACCGAGTCGTCTCCGTTAATTTCTAAAGGGGATGATTATCAGGAGGTTGCTCAGCCGTCTCCGTCGAATCCCGTTGGGGGAGCTACCAAGTCGTCTCCGTCGGATCCCGTTAGGGGAGCTACCAAGTCGTCTCCGCTTACTCCTGTTGTAGATGATCATAAGCGGGCTTGGGATCGACGATCAGGATCGGGTCGAGGCGGAGCGGCACCGACACGCCAAAAAGCAGCACAAGAACGGAGAACACGGAGAGGGTCATCAACCGGGGGTAGTGCCAAAGTCAAGACTCAATCAGAAAAATTTGAGCGCTTCCAGATTAGTGATGAACAACATGTTTTGGTTGTCTTTAATAGTCCGAAGCAGAAGCAGTACATGGATTATATTGACATGATCCTGTTCGGATCATGTAGCCCAGAGGAAAAAGCCATGCGCGACAAGTTTCGCACTTTTTATTGCGATGATGAAGAGATTGCTCGCTTGAGTGCGGATATTAACGTCAATAGGATGAACGGCATCCTCCCCATCCTTGTGTATACGACATTTTGTCCAACTCCGCGCTTTTGTATTACTTACAGCCGCTACCTGGATATATACAAGGCGTGTCTTTCCTCAGATTCGACTGATGTTGCATCAGGGGTTTCGTTCACATTATTCATACTGAAGAGAGGCATCATCCGCAACGAGACCATGGATGAAATAGGCGCACGCAAGATGGTTATGGACAATGCAGGGGTTGATTTACCCAGAAATATTTTTAGGTGGACACTCATTGATGCCGATTATAAGGGATTTGATAAGGACAACGAGAAGACATTTCAGGACTGGTCGAAATGGATGACGGAGGTCATTGTAAATAAAATCAGCAAGGCACCCAAAAACCTACCCACGCCTATTCCCCCTAAACCCCAAAAGACTCCTCGCGCGAGTGGTGGTGCGAGTTCCTCCAGTAAGCCTCCTCCCCGCACATGGCATTTCGAAGAAGAAGAAGATGATGAATGCGAGGATGAACCGATTGATTTTTTTGAGGAGCATCAATATCTGAAAAGTAATCAGGAGTGGGAGCTTGCTGAAGAACTCGGTTGGAAGAATCCGATGCATTATGATACAGAAGTGGTGCCTGTTGAAACAGATAGCTCAAAGATCTTCCGCAGCATTTCTGCTACATGTCATCCGGACAAGATCCGCAGAAGGAGTCCACGCACAAAACAAATGTTGGAAGAGAAGTTCAAAACATTGAATAATGTCAATGATCTATTAAAAGAGTACAGGGATCTGAGTGAAGATGAAATACCCCTGGCAATTGAGTTGGGATGGGTTGATGAGAATAAAAGCCCTCTGCAAGCTGCACCGCCCCTAAAATCAATGAATAAGAAATTTAATAAATTGTTTACGGAAATTCGAGGCACGAAAAAGGCAGAAAATCAGCGTCGTCGTTTGCTGTGTGAGGCCTATCGAAAATACTTGTTGCATTACAGTATCATGCGCGAATACCGCAACTTCATGAATTGGTTGGTGGCAGAGACCGGGAGTTATTTCGTGTTTTACAGAGCATTCACACCGACCTAAAAGACGAAATGACAGTATCATGTTTTGTATCTACCTACCCAATGCGCCTTATCCTTGGGTTAGCATGAAGTTGTGTAGATCCGATGAAATCCTATCAAATCCAAAGTTAATCCGCACAGGATCTGCATAATCATGCTCAGCATCTTTTGCGTTAAGAACATTGCATAACAATGGAAATGATGGTGTGGTGGTGGTTTTACGTAATTCTCCCGGGAATATCGTCGGCGCTCAGGATAGGCGCGGCCACATCGGCGTACCAGGTCGAGGGTGGGTATGATCTTAGGAGGAGGAATATCTGGGACGACTTTGTCGATCGTCCGGGCTCCATTGTTGATGGAGCGAATGCCTACACCGCATGCGATAGCTACGACAGGTGGATGGACGATATAAGGCTCCTGTCGGAATTGGGAGTCGGCGATTACCGCATGTCGATCTCGTGGTCGCGATTCATGCTGAATGCGACCCATATCGACCCGATCGGCGCATCATATTACGACAATATGATTTACGGTCTCAGGATGGACGGCATCAGGCCTCATGTAACAATGTGCCACTGGGACGTCCCCGTATGGACATCGATGCTCGACACGGACGGCTTCCGACGAGACTTTAAGGTCTATGCGTCCTTGCTCATGGAGCGGTATGTGTCCGAAGTGTGGACGTGGTATTCGTTCAACGAGCCCTACACGGTCGCATCGCTGGGGTTTGGTAATGGATACCATGCTCCCGGGATGAGGTCGCCGGAGGCGATGCCGTACACGGTATCGAGGACGATGCTCCTTGCACACTCGGATCTTTTCCCCGAGTTTATGGGGATGAGGGATCAGATGCCGGCCGATGCTCATAAACTCGG
>Ga0214923_10000651_pt1 | contig 51255 bp, 45 predicted proteins | sample LL1510_MetaG_FD_177993 | JGI IMG/M metagenome (GOLD analysis project Ga0214923, IMG submission 177993) | Freshwater microbial communities from Lake Lanier, Atlanta, Georgia, United States - LL-1510 | ecosystem: Environmental > Aquatic > Freshwater > Lake | place: USA: Georgia | collected...
CCCAAACTCCAACAGTTACGCCAACTAAAACACCAACCCCAACAGTTACATCCACTAACACGGTCACTCCCACTAATACCCAAACTCCAACAGTTACGCCAACTAAAACACCAACCCCAACAGTTACATCCACTAACACGGTCACTCCCACTAATACCCAAACTCCAACAGTTACGCCAACTAAAACACCAACCCCAACAGTTACGCCAACTAAAACACCAACCCCAACGCCTACAGAAACACCTAACTGTCCAATTGAAAGAGATTGTGATGGCACTTGTTGTCCAGAAGGTTTTTATTGTGAAGAAGGAATTTGTCTCACAGAAAAATTCTATTGTGTGCCAGACACAAACCCTACCCCAACGCCTACAGAAACACCAACCCCAACAGTTACTCCCACCAACACGGTAACTCTCACTAATAGTGCAACACCAACAGTTACTCCCACTAACACGGTAACTCTTACTAACAGTGCAACACCAACAGTTACTCCCACCAACACGGTAACTCTCACTAATAGCGCAACACCAACAGTTACTCCCACCAACACGGTAACTCTCACTAATAGTGCAACACCAACAGTTACTCCCACCAACACGGTAACTCCCACTAATACCCAAACTTCAACAGTTACACCCACTAACACAGCCACTCCCACTAATACCCAAACTCCAACAGTTACTCCAACACCCACAGTTTTACCAACATTTAGCATAAATAATAGCTCAACAGCAGAAGCAAATGGTTGCTACAATATAGTTGGAGAGTATGGTTCTGGACTCACCGGGCCTAAACCTTTTTACAGCAATGGATTGTATTATGTTTGGATTAGAACGTATGGACCAGGCTCTTACCGTTGGGCATTATCAGAAAAAGATATATCTTCTTTCTTTAATATAATCGCAGAATCACCTTTTGTATCTGTTCCAATAAACGATCTACCGCCCAATTATGATTGGGATAATGGTGTTATATTAACATATGGTTGTGCGACCACAACAACAACAACAACAACAACAACAGAGCCTTATATATATAGTAGTAGTATTCAACTATTCGATTTTATTCCATGATAGATGTATATTTATGGTTATATCATATTGACTTGTGGCACGAATTTAGTAAACTTTTATATCCTATAAAAGATAATATAGTTTTACATCTTGGTCTTTATAATGGTCATGATAATACTTTTATTGTCAAGAATATAGACAAACAATTTAATCATTATCAGATCAAGTATCACAATAATATTGGAGCAGATATTCTACCATTTATTACGGATTTTAGCCAGAATGAAAGTCGTAATTCGCATTTTTTGAAAATACACTCCAAAAAAAGCACGCTGGCTAGAAACACACCATGGAGAACTATTTTGCTTCATAGTTTAATTGGAACGTCCGATATATTTTATTCCAATCATAGTAGTATGTTAAATCATGACCATGGTATAGTATGTGATAAAAATTTAACTTTGCGTAAACAGGAAAATACCAATTCATTTAAAATTTTAGAACTTTTAAACTACTACGGTATTCCTTCTAAACAAATCGTAAAAAAACAATTTGCTGCTGGCTCAATGTTTTTTGGCAATTCTGGCTTGTTTGAAAAGTTTTTTAATAAAGACAGTCTTAAATTTTTAACATCAAAACTATCTACAGAAGTAGGATATATTACAGATATAAATAGTGGTAAATATGCTCATAGTTTAGAAAGAATATTTGGATATATATCAGAATATGAAAATAAAACCATAGGCAATACAATATATCCGACCAAACGAATTATTAACCATAAATCACCAACACATAAGCTTCACCTCGTTCAAACCCACACGTCTTTCTGCTACATACAAGAAAACATCACTGTTAAAGGTCGCTTATTGCATCAAGAGCCAGATTCTTTTACTATAGAATGGCATCATACAGACAAGCCCACAATCAGAAAATATGTAAAAATAGATAATAATACTTACATAGGAATATGATATAGTTTAATGTCTAATATTAAAACAATTAAAATTTTTACCGAAGAACTAAATAATATTATTAATATCGATATAGATCATAATAATATTTGTAAATATCATTATAGTAATAATACGTATGGAAATCTTCTTTATGAAACAGATAATTCTATAGTTATTATTTGGAACAAACTAAATAAAACATATACTAGAGAATATATAAAAACAGATAATAATGACTATTATGTTCATAATGCTAAAAGTTTAATTCCTGAATCTTGGAATCCAAAATCTTATAGAGAGTTAAATAAAGATTTATTAGATTTGAACATGGATGATAGGTCATTGATGCAACACTATATCGAATATGGTATTGAAGAAAATAGAATTTTTCAATTATCAAAATTACCAGAAAATTTTGACTATAGATTATATCGGTTATTAAATCCAGATTTAAGAATTTTATCTACTCAACACGAAATCGAAAATCATTATATAGCTCATGGTCAAAAAGAACAACGACGATATACTTATGGTTTTACATACGATCAAATGATATCTATCAAAGATAATCAAACTCATCATTTATTATTAAAACCCACTATAATACTAATCAATCATGACTCATCGTTAACTGGGGCACCACTAGCACTAGTAGATATAGCGAATTTTTTAGATGATAACAATTTTAAGAATATACTTTTTATAGACATTTTACCTAATAATTTATTTAAGCTCAACAAAAGAATTAAAAAATTATATCACTTTAATGATGATAATGTTTTATTAGATATTATTGATAATACAACGCCAATATTGATTTATTCTAATTCGCTAACTCTGATGGTTCAAAATCCCAAAAAATTTGAGCATCTACTTTATAAAACGGTATTTCATTTACATGAATGTTTTAGTGATCTTATTTCATTTATTGGAGATAATAATAAATTTAAATATCTAGTAGATCATAGCAAAAATATATGTATGGTAGCCCCCAAGATAGTTGAAGATTCTAATCTACTAAATATTGATAAAGTTAAAATTATTACTCCATTTATATCAAAAGATAAAACCAAAACAATATTAAAATATCAAAAAAAGAAAAAACAACTTTCTGATAAAGTTACGATATGCATGTGTGGATCAGTATCTATAAGAAAAAATCCAGAATTATTTATACATTTAGCTAAAATGAATCCCAATTACCATTTTGTATGGGTAGGTGCAGATCTAGGGGTAGATTTACCCAATATACAATGTATTGAACAAACAAATAATCCTTATGAAACTTTTAGTCAAATAGACTACTTTTTTTTAACAAGCATAAGAGAACCATTTGGTACAGTAATAATAGAAAATCTATTTTTAAATAATAAAATTATACTATTAGAAGATAATATCAAATATAATTATGATATATCTAAATTAGAAAATGTATTTGTTATTCGTAATCATAATAACAATTATAATATTATTAATACAGAATTTCAAAAACTAAATATTAATAAAAAACCTAATAAAAGTATAAAAAATATACAATATATTAAAAATAACTTTTTACAATACAATGTAGTCGATACTACTGCTATTAAACATAAATCTCATATTATATTATCTTTTTATAATAAACCTAATCAAGATTTAAATTATTACACTAATATTATAAATCAAAAACTATTATTTGATAAAACCATAAATAGTATTACAATTTCTATTGCAGATGATGACGGTGCTACTTCTAAATATTTTTTAAATAATATCAATCATAATAACATTATTATTAATAAAAGAAACAATGCTGGATGGGATATTGGTGGATTAGTTCATTCTTTGTGCGAAAATAGAATATATAAAGATGAAGACTATATAATGTATATACATAATAAAAGTAATTTCTTGTGGAGACAAGGATTATTTAAAATTCTATATTACAACGATTATTTCAAATACGACTCTGTTGTAGCTAAAGAATGGTACGTCCCTTGTGAAAAAGACAAAATACTAAGAGAGCTATTTAAAATTCATAGTTTTATGAATGAAGTTTATGATAAATCTTTTAATTATATTAGTGGCACATGTTTTATAACACGATATAGTTTATTAAAAAATTTAATTTCTAACTCTCAGTATATTCTAAACAATTTAACAGATATCGATAAAGACGATACTTATTGGCAAAAACAAATGTCTAATATAGTATTGTTTGAACAAAAATTTAAAAACCACCAGGACCACCCTATATATAACACCGTAGACGAAGACGCTAGAGACGTCTTTTTATCTACTAAAAGTAAAAATTATTTTGAACTACTCATTAAACATAATAAAAAAGGCATACCAGACTATACGTTTGAACATGCTTTAGAAAGATATATCGGATATTTGATATCACAAAACAGAAAAGTGCATATAATATAATGTCCACACCCATACCAAAATTTAAATACGAAAAAACCTGAATAAAAAAGAGAAACTTATGATACCGATATTTATAATAGGCGATATAAGATCAGGATCATCAGCAATAAATGATTGCTTAAGAGACGTTTTAAATATTCAGGGGTATAATGAAGGCCATTTCTTAAAATATATTAAAAACTATCAAGATATTACAAACGAAATATTTAATAATTTATTAGAATACGAACAAAATCCTCTAATAGCCATAGGCAATATTGATAAAAATAAATTTTTTAACAATATATTATTAGCATTTCAAAAAACATATGAATCTTTATTTGATAACTCTCAACAGTATTGGATAGATAAAACGCCAGATTTTAATTTATATCACATTAAAGATTTATTAAATTTATGGCCTAATAGTAAATTTATAATGCTAAAAAGAAGATCACTAGAAAATATTAAATCTAAAACTATAAAATTTCCCCATCAGTCATTTGGTCACCATTGCGATAGCTGGAATGATGCGATGGTAAGATGGTATTATTTAGATAAAAATGTTTTCAATAATAACTATATAGAAATAGAACACTATGACATGCTATTTAATATAGATAAAATAGCTGAGGATTTAGTGAGATTATTGCCAGAATATGGCAATAAAAAACAAAATATTATTGATTTTCTTAATACCAGATATCCTCAAAGTAGTACAGGCAAAAAACCAGAAATATTAGATATCAATAGTACAGGTTGGACTTATGATCAAATAAAGATTCATCATAATATTTGTAGCGAAACACTAGATTTATATAAATATAGTTTAGATAAAAATTATTTTAAGATTTGAGGATATTTGATGTCAACATCTATAAACAAAATTAACATTATAATTCCCCTGGGGGTTCTGGATTACGCTTTCACCTATAGCTATAAAAAAATATAGAAGATATTGTGAATATAGCAAAACGGTGGAAATAGATATCAACTTCTTGACTTTCTGTACTGAACAGACTATAATTTGTTCATGAGACCGTCGTGGACAGATTATTTTTTAGGATTGGCCAAAGTAGTATCTCAACGTAGTCACGATATACATACTCAGCATGGCTGTGTTATTACTGATCAAAATCACAGAATCTTAGGTGTAGGATACAATGGATTTCCTAAAGGTATGGACGATAGTTTCTTGCCAACAACCAGACCAGAGAAATACGATTGGATGATTCATTCGGAAAAAAATGCTTTAGCAAATTGTGTAATTAGGCCAGACAACGCAATAGCTTATGTAACTGGTCAATGTTGCAATGATTGTATTATGGCTTTGTGGCAAGAAGGAATTAGTACTGTATATATGATTGATTCTCACGGCACAGTTTTATTTGATGAATCGGCCCAAAAAAGGTTTGATCTTTTTGTGGAAATGAGTGGTATCAAAATATTTCGTATAACTCCAAATCTTGATTGGCTGAGACAAATCTCTGGTGTAATATGATGATTACCCTATTTTATATTTTATCAGCTTTGTATATTATTAGAATAAATTTTTTAGAAGTTAATTATATGGGTCAAGCTTTTGAAAGTTTGGTAATATTGGGTTTGATAATTTTATTACAGAAAAAATAATGGAGTTTTATTATGATATTTGATGAACAAATTAGTCGCAAACCCGATCATTATCCTTGGACCCAAGATTTTATATCAGCAATGCACAATGGTTTTTGGACCCATAAAGAATTTAATTTTAGTAGTGATATTCAAGACTTTAAAGTTAATCTAACAGAACAAGAACAACAAATAATTATAAGGGCCCTTTCTACTATAGGTCAGCTAGAAATTAGTGTTAAAAAGTTTTGGGCTAAACTAGGTGATAATTTACCTCATCCTAGTATAAATGATATGGGCTATGTTATGGCTAATACTGAAGTTATTCATGGTGATGCTTACGAAAGACTTCTAGAGGTTTTGGGTATAGACGAAGCTTTTGATGATATACTAAAGTTAGATATTATTAAGGGGCGCGTTAATTATCTACGCAAGCATTTGCATAAATTTCATGATAATAATAAAAAGCAGTTTGTATACTCTTTAATATTATTTACCTTATTTGTTGAGAATATTGCATTATTTTCACAATTTTATACTATTAGTTTTTTTGGACGATATAAAAATTTGTTAAAAGATACCAATAAACAAGTTGAATATACTAGTCGTGAAGAAGCAGCACATAGTATAATAGGAATAAAAATTATTAATACTATTAAAACAGAGCATCCTGAATTATTTGATGAAGAATTAAAAACTAAAATAGAACATGAAGCCAAAGATGCTGTAAAATATGAATGTCAAATTGTTGAATGGATAGTTAATGGATACTCTCATGAAAAGCTTAATTCTAATCTATTAAAAGAGTTTATTAAAAACAGAATGAATGAATCTTTAAAGCAGATAGGATATGATCCAATTTTTGAGGTAGATCAAGACATTATTTCTAAAACATTATGGTTTGATGAACAAGTATTAGGAAATAATATGACTGATTTCTTTCATAGTCGTCCAGTAGAATATGCTAAATGTTCGCAAAGCTTTGATGTGGATGATCTATTTAGCTGATATTACTGACAAAATGATATTAGACATAAAAGGAACAGTATGACAAGTAAAAAATATTATTGGTTGAATTCTCATAGTCGCATATTTTTAGAGCGGGGATACTTAAAAGAAGGAATAACCCCAGAAGCTAGAATACGTCAAATAGCAGAAACGGCTCAAGCTATTCTAAATATAGATGGCTTCGCAGATAAGTTTGAGGACTATATGGCCAAAGGATTCTATTCTTTAGCCACTCCTGTTTGGACAAATTTTGGCAATGATAGGGGCCTACCGGTTTCTTGCTTTAATTCTTATATTCCCGATACAATGGACGATATTTTAAATAAAGTCGCTGAGGTAGGAATGATGAGCAAGCTGGGTGGTGGTACTAGCGGTTACTTTGGAGACCTAAGACCCCGCGGAGCAAAAATAAGTGTTGGTGGAGAAAGCAGCGGCCCTGTTCACTTTATGGAATTATTCGATAAGGTTGCGGAAGTGGTTTCTCAAGGTTCTGCTAGACGAGGATCATTTGCTGCTTATCTACCAGTGGAGCATCCCGATATAGAGGAATTCTTACAGATAAGAAGCGAAGGACACCCTATCCAAAATATGAGTATAGGAGTTACGATATCTGACGATTGGATGAAAGATATGGTGTCTGGAGATAAAGATAAAAGAAAAATTTGGGCAAAAATTATTCAGAAAAGATTTCAGACCGGTTATCCATATTTAATGTTTAGTGACAATGTAAATAATAATGCTCCTCAAGCATATAAAGATAAAAGACTCAAAATAAAAAGTAGTAATCTATGCTCGGAAATTGAACTTTATTCCGATGAAGACAATAGTTTTGTTTGTGTATTATCTTCGCTAAATCTATTACACTGGGATGAAATCAAAGAAACAGATGCTATAGAAACACTGATATATTTCTTAGATGCTGTTAACGAAGAGTTTATTAGAAAAACCAATAATAGTAAATTCATGTCAGCGGCTCATAACTTTGCCAAGAACCAAAGAGCATTGGGTATGGGTGTGTTAGGGTGGCACTCTCTACTACAATCTAAGATGATATCTTTTGAGTCCATGACAGCTAAAAGCTTAAATGTCGAAATATGGAAAACTATAAAATCACGAGCGGATAAAGCATCTATAGAACTAGCTAAGCTTTTTGGAGAACCAGAATTATTAAAGGGATATGGTCGCCGTAATGTTACAACACTGGCCGTAGCTCCTACTACTAGTAGTTCGTTTATATTAGGCCAAGTAAGTCCTAGTATAGAACCATTAAATAGCAATTATTTTGTTAAAAAGCTAGCAAAGGGTAGTTTTACTTATAAGAATCCTTATCTTAAAAAACTTCTGAAAGAAAAAGATAAAGATAATGAGACAGTATGGAAAGATATTCTAGTTAGGGGCGGTAGTGTACAACACTTAGACTTTTTCACCCAACAAGAAAAAGATATATTTAAAACATTTGGAGAAATTAGTCAAAAAGAAATAGTAATTCAAAATATCCAAAGACAAAAATATATAGATCAAGCAGTGTCGCTAAATCTAATGATTCCACCAAATTGTGCTGCTAAAGATGTTAGTGATCTACTGATATATGGATGGGAAAATGGTATAAAAACCTTTTATTACCAAAGAAGCTCAAATCCTGCTCAAGAATTGGCAAGATCAATTTTAACTTGTTCTAGCTGCGAATCTTAATAACCTTAAATAAGGATAAATATATATGACGAACGTATTTACGGATCAAACTAAATTTATGGTATCTTGCGATCAAACAGTATGTGAATGGAATAAAAATCAACTAGACATGTATCATAACTTAATTAAAGAAGAGACTAGCGAACTACAAGAAGCTTTTAATCAAAATAATAGAATTGAAATCCTAGATGCCCTTATAGATATTATAGTAGTAACAGTCGGTGCTATTAACAGCATGGGAGCAAATGGAGAAGCCGCATGGAATGAGGTAATGAAGACTAACTTTGCTAAAATAGATAGTACAACAGGCAAAGTTAATAAAAGAAGCGATGGCAAAGTACTGAAGCCGGAAGGATGGAAAGAACCAAACTTAAAACCCTTTGTAATATAAACGGTGTATATTACTATACTGTTTTTAAATTTATTACTTATTATAAAGGGTTTATCTTGAGAAAGAAAAAAAATGGTAATTCTAAACAGCAAAAACTTATCGATCTCACTAATAATATCTCAGGATTTAATGAAAAACCCGGATTCAAAAATAAACTTAAACCACGAAGCGAAAATCAAAAAGAATATATTCGTTTTATAGCAGAAAACACTATCACTTTTTGCCAAGGCAAGCCAGGAAGTGGTAAAACGCATATCGCTGTTGGTTTAGCTTTAGAATATTTATTGGAAGATAAAGTTAAAAAAATTATTATAACACGACCCGTTGTAGAGGCTGGTGAAAAAATTGGTTATTTACCAGGAGATGCTAATACTAAACTATTTCCATACTTATTGCCTATAGAAGATGAAATTAATTATTTTATTGGTCCAGCACTAAATGCGTCATTAAAATTAAATAATAAGATAGAAATAGTGCCGTTGGGTTTTATGAGAGGTCGTAATTTTCATAATAGCTTTATCGTTGCTGATGAATGCCAGAATGCTTCCTATGAACAATTAAAAATGTTATTAACTAGAATAGGACAAAATAGCAAGATGGTATTAACTGGAGATATTCAACAATCTGACTTGGCTAGACATTTGCAGGGTGGCTTTTATGATATGATTAGTAATTTGAATGGAGTAGAAGGCATAGGCATAGCCTCATTAACAGATAGTGACATAGTTCGTAATCCTATTATAGCTAAAATATTAAATAGATTAGATGTTTATGAACAGGGCGGAAAATAGTAAGTGCTTATTATTAAATGCTGATTATTCACCGCTAAAACTTATATCATGGAAAAAGGCTATAGTATGGTCTTTAAAATATGAGCATTCGCACACTTATGCAATTGAAATTATAGATTATTATAAAGATAAATATATCCAAGGAGCTTGTAATAAACAGTATCCTGTTCCTCTAGTAGCAAAAACTGTTAAATATCTAAATATTTATAGTAGATCACCGAAATTTTCACGATATAATTTATTTATTAGGGATAATTTTTCTTGTCAATATTGTGGAGCTATATTAAATTATAATCAATTAACATATGATCATGTGATACCAAAAAGTAAATTTCGCCCAGACTTAAAAAGAGCAACAACCTGGGAAAATGTTACTACATCATGCGTGCAGTGCAATAGAAAAAAATCTAATAAAACACCAGAACAAGCAAAAATGAAACTATTAAATACGCCAAAACAACCAGTCTATACGCACAAGTACTTGCCTGTTATAGCCGAGCTGCTTACTATAAAAGAAACCCTGGACCCGAATCATAAAGAATGGATAAAGTATATCGATGGCCATATTCAATAGCACAAATCCTAATCAACAAGAAGATCAGTTTTATTGTTTAATGGGCAATGAAGACTTTATAGATGATAATGGTTTTCCAAGATCTTACTCTCATACTGATAATACAGTAGCAAAAATAGTATTTAATAAAAAACCCAAGCATTTTATCGATACTAATAAACGTTCTTATGGAAAATATTATATTAAATTAGATCCCAACTCTAAGATATTTAATCCTAAAAAGATTCTATCTTCTATAGAAGAAAAAAATTCATTAAATTTTATCAATAGTGTTTGTAAAAAAGAATGGGCTTTTCAAGAGGTCACACCCCAAATATTTCAAAAATATATTATGTTTTTAAAAACACAGAACCTAAGCTGGCTCAAAGATGCTCAAAGAGATCTTAAATAATGCCCACCTACACATACTTTTGCAATAAATGTAAACAGAAATTTGAATTATTTTATTATATTAAGGATTATATTTCATCTCCAAATTGTTTACACTGCGCCAGTAAGCTAACAGAACGCAGTTATTCAGATGATATAACTTCTATACAAAATTCTATTATTAAACATGATAGTGAACTTAAAACAGTGGGCGATTTAGCCAATAGAAATAGAGATAGGATGAGCGAAGATCAAAAGCAAGCACTAGAACACAAACACAATTCATATAAGGAACAACATAATAATAAGCCACTACCAAAAGGCATGAACAGAATATCAAAACCAAATAAAGTTAAATGGACATGAACTATGAATGACGAACCGATCCCATCAGGGTTAGATCTCGATCTACTTAAAAAACGAATAGCAGAACTCAACGAAGAACATAAAGTCGATTTATCAGAATATAAGTATATTTTTGATGATCCTAATAGGGTTAAAAAACAAACAGAATTTCCGTATGAAATACACATTAGTATGACGGCTAATATACTAAAGAATGTGGACGGGGCTGAATTTCCAGAATCAGAAAGTGTTGGTGTTAATAATTATTATATTCCTGTACCATCAGGAAATGATTATCAAGAATATGTCAAAGCATTTTTTGATTATATTGAAAACTGTATGAGTTCTTCAGCATCAGATATGCATAATAAGGAAGCAATCAACAATGAGCAGTAATGATTTTATGTTTAGTCCTAGGCAGCAAGTTTCTACTTCTATAGAAGAAGAGCTTTATGGTTCTGCTAACGAAGCTGATTTTGTAGATTCTTTTGGCAACCATAGAATTAAACAAGAGAACAAACATACTCTAGCTAAAAAATTAAATAAAGACAATGTTATTATTTACCAAATTAAGATAGCTAATAATAATGAATTATTTAATCCCTATTCTAAGCTAGATAGAGAAAAAAGCTATAGTTTTTTAGATAATGTTGTAAGACCAACTGATAAATTTATTAATGTTAATAGTCTAGTTTTTAATTATTATTTAAAATTTCTTAAATCACAAAACGTTGCATGGCTACACAAAGCAGAAAGAGAAAGAATATAATATGAGTAAAGTATCAAAAAATAATATTTACGCTATAAAACATCTAGTTTCTCAAGGATTATCATCAGAACAAATAGCAAAAGAGCTTAATCTTAATCTATCTAACATAGAATCAATTATTGTTTCAGAAAATTTGATCCCTAAAATACCATCAGCCAAAGACTTGATGATAAATAAAACCTCCGTTAAAAAAACAAATAATGTATCTATTATGACTCAAGAAGCGTCAATGACCAATGATCATGATAGAGCTAAATATAAAATAAACAGCACAAAATTAGAACATATATTTAATCCTCTTAACAAATGAAATTTATTTCACGATATTCCAACAACAAAGAGGTTTCTGCTGCTCAATATATTGTTGAGTTAATTTGTGAGAAAAAAGCTAAATTAGATAAAAAGGATTTACACTATAGGTTTTGGCTAACTAAAGAGTGGGCTAGCTTTTATAAGAACCAAATAGCAACAGCTCATAACTTAGTAAAAAAACATAATCCTGTAGCTATAGTCAAAGCCTTACAAGACAACAAAACAGCCAAAACATACTCATTGCGAGCGCCTTTCTTAAAATCTATTATAGAGCAGCACGAAAAGATTTTAGACTCCCAGAATAAAGAGTTTTCACAATCTATAGATAGATCAGAACAAAAAACATACAAGACAAACATACCATCCAAAAATATACTTTCAAAGCTAGAGGATATAGATAATGAGTGTTAAAGAAGATATTATTAAGACTTTTGGAGATGATATTATATTATCAGGAAATTCTTTAGTAGAGAAAAAAATCTTAACTGTTCCAGTCAGTCCTGCTTTGGATATTGTTTTGGGTGGTGGAATTCCTGAAGGAAGTTTTGTGATTTTTACTGGTCAGCCAAAATGTGGCAAAAGTCTAAGTTCATTGGATTTTGCAGCCACCGCACAAAAACCAGAATATCAAGGAGACTTAAAAAATCCTAGAGAAGTGTATTACCTAAATATAGAAGGTAGATTAAAACAAAGAGATTTATTAGGAATTAAAGGATTAAATTTATCTAGATTTCACGTTATAGGATCTCAACAAGGCAAAATTTTACATGCTGAAGAATATTTACAAATAGCAGAAAGAATTATTAATGAAATTCCAGGTTCAATAGTTATACTAGACTCGTATTCGGCTTTATGCACAGAAGCCGAGATCACTAGCGATATGGATAAAATGCAAAGAGCAGATGGAGCAAAACTATTAGCTAAATTTTGCAGAAAGGTGAGCAATGTTATTCCTGTGAATAAAAATATTGTAATAGGAATAACACATCTTATGGGAAACCCAACAGGATACGGTGCAGAATTCAAAGAAAAAAGTGGTCAAGGAATAGCTTATCAAACCGATATTAAATTAAGAGCTAAAAGCTCTAAGCCTTGGTCTTTAGGAGCAGATGATACTCAAATTGGTCAAGAAGTAGAATGGCAAGTTATTTGTTCGGCTCTTGGGCCTCCGGGCGGCGTAGCAAAAAGTTTTATTCGCTATGGAGAGGGCATAGACAAGCTCACTGAGCTGGTTAATTTAGCCTCTGACGTGGGCGTTATAAATAAAGGTGGTGCATGGTACACAATTAAAACAAGCAAGGATTCTCACAAATTTCAAGGAGCTGAAAAGACGAGATTATTCTTGATGGAAAATCCTGAAATAGCCAAAGAGGTTGAGAATTCGGTCAAATCTGTATTGGGTATTAAAGTTGTATGAATATAGTCAATTTGGATGGAGAATCAGTAGTTTGGAGCTTGACAGGACACATCAGCAAAGGTAGAATAACCAACAAGTCCTCGTATCATCTACAGGCACGAGAGCTATTATCGTCTTTACATCCAACATTACAGATTCTAGAAGAAGTAACAATACCAGTAAGAAAAGGCCAAATAGCGTATATGGATTTCTATTTGCCTTTGCTCAAATGGTGCGTAGAAGTTCACGGAGAACAGCATTACAAGTTTGTGGCTCACTATCATGGTAACATGATGAGTTTTTTAAAGAGTCAAAAAAAAGACAAAGAAAAACAAGAATGGTGCGACATTAACAATATTAAATATATAGAATTGCCGTATTACGAAAATATCGAACAATGGAAAGACAAGCTATCTTATGAATAACAAATCATCAAAAGAAGAATTACAGCATTGGGATAAAATTCTTGATGAATATGAAAATTCTATAGGCTTATCAGAATACTCGACTAGTATCATTAATAATGAAGAAATTAATAAATATACTAGTATGACTAGAGACGAAATAGAGAAATTAAATCCAGAAGATTGTGCTCAAATATCTTATAGATTATCTCAATTTGCTTTTTATCTACAAAGAAGCTTAAACAGGGAACTGGCTCGATATAATTGGGCAGAAGAAAGCATCAAAGAGGTTATAGCCGACGAAATCAATAATTATAAAGGCTATGGATATATTGAAAAATCATTACAGGCTATCAAGCATAATGAAAAAGCTTCTGGTTTAAATAGTATAAAAAAATATGCCAAACAAAGAAGCGATAGACTTCAATACTTAGCCAATAACTTAAAAAATCTATCAGATGTTATGCTATCTATACAAAAAAGTAAGGTGAAAAATGGATCCTAAAGAATTATTAAATGATCCTAATCAGATCAAAAATCTTATATTGTTATTACAATCTATGCTGCCTGAAGAGCAAAATAAAACAACAAAAAGTAAAAAAAACACAAAGAAAAATACTACTCAAAAAAAACATCTTATTGAAGACGATCAATCTAATTTCAATAGTAAAATCAAAACAAAGAACAAAAGATCTTTTCAAGCATCAAATACAAATCAATTTGAAAAAATGAGTGAATTTAGAATGCACAAAGACGATAGAGAAATAGATAAGAAATTGGCTAAGCATCCCCCTGTAGCACGAACACGGGATTTTGAGCCAGTATCTGTTATTTGTAGAATATGTGGTAAAAAAGAAATTGTGAGTCCCTCTCTTGTGTATGAGGGTCCTTCTCGCTATAAATGTAATAATTGCTCAACACAAGCTGGATAAAAATAGTATGATACTTTGTGATCCTGCCGCAGAAAGAGCGGTTTTATCTGGTATATGCAAATATGGAGAAAATGCATATCTAGATATTGCCGATATTTTACAGCCATCAACTTTTACTGTAGATAGTAATATTATGATTTTCACAGTCTTAAAAGAGATCTGTGAAAAAGAACATAGTCCATCTATTGATATAGCTTCAATATTATCTACTAGTCAATCATTAAATTTTGCACATATATTATCTCAAAAAAATGAAACACAGCATCTTAAAGCTATTATAGATTTTCCTGTAAATTTAGATAATGTAAGAAAATTTGCAGCAAAAATTCGTAAATTACAAATAGCAAGACTATTAAGAGAGCAACTAGAAAATGCGAAAGAAAAATTATTAGATGTTAATGGTCATGAGCCCATATCATCCATTATAGGAATAGCCGAAGATAGTGTATTTAATTTCTCTTCACTGCTTAACGATACTGATAATAATCCTGTTTGTGTATCAAGTATTATAGATGATTATATAGATAATCTTAAAGATAATCCCATAGATCAAATCGGTGTTCCAACAGGATTTCCCGTATATGATCACTCTATTGGTGGAGGATTAAGAAAAGGAAGTGTTAGCATCATTGCTGCCAGGCCCAAAATTGGAAAAACCACTTGTGCAGATAACATAGGGCTGCATATTGCTCGTAATGTTAAAATCCCCGTGCTAAATATGGATACAGAAATGAGCACAGAGGATCATATTAATAGACTTTTAGCTATGATGACAGAAATAGAAATCAATAGTATTGAAACAGGCAAAGTCTTTGATTCTCCAGATAAAAAGAATAGGCTGCAAAAAGCCCAGGAAGATCTTAAAAATATAAAATTGTATTATAAATCAATTGCTGGTAAGCCTTTTGAAGAGCAATTAGCTATTATGAGAAGATGGCTAGTTAAAGAAGTAGGATTACATCCAGACGGAACAGCCAAAGACTGTGTTATAATTTACGATTACCTTAAGCTTATGGATAGCACAGGTATTAGCCAGGATATGAAAGAATATCAAATTTTAGGTTTTATGATGACCAGTTTGCATAATTTTGCTGTAAGATATAAAGTCCCTATTTTGGGATTTATTCAATTAAATAGAGATGGAATAACTAAGGAAAGCACCGACACTGCTAGTGGATCCGATAGAATAATCTGGCTTTGTAGTAATTTTACTATTTTTAAAAGAAAAAGCGACGAAGAAATGGCTGAAGATGGACCAACTAATGGTAATAGAAAGCTTGTTCCTTTAATAAGTAGACACGGTGGTGGTTTAGACGATAACGATTATATAAACCTTCACATGAAAGGCTGGTGTGCGAAAATTGAAGAGGGTAAAACTAGATTAGAATTGATATCAAATAACAATAATTCTGACAAAGGATTCATAGTGAACGATGAGCAAGCTAATGATCAAGAAATCCCGTTCGTATAGTCAACAACAATTAAAAGTATTATCAGATTATTTATGTGAAGACATAGATAATCTTTTAGATAGTTTAGGAATAATAGACTATAAGCTATTCGATAGAATGATAGCTATGAAATGTCCTATACATGGTGGAGATAATAATTCAGCATGTAATTTATATTACAAGGGTGATTCTTATAGAGGTAATTGGAAATGCAGAACTCACCAATGCGAAGAAACTTTTAAAAATTCTATCATTGGCTTTATAAGAGGCTGTTTATCTAAACAAAATGGCTGGACAGGACCGGGCGATCCTATAGTGTCTTTCGAAGAAGCAGTAGATTATGCTGTCTCTTTTACCAAACAGGATCTCAAAAAAATCAAGATTAATAAAAAAGAAACAGAAAAAAATAGTTTTGTTAATATTATTAATCATATTCAGCCAACAGCAACAAAAGCAAACGATATTCCTAAAGTATCACGAAACAGTATACAAAAATCTTTAGAAATACCATCGAAATATTTTTTAGATAGGGGATTTTCAGCAGAAATACTGTGTAAGTACGATGTAGGTGAATGCCACATATACGGTAAAGAAATGTATGAAAGGGCCGTCGTTCCAGTTTATGACTCTGCACATCAATATATGGTAGGCTGCTCTGGTCGTAGTACATCTAAAGCTTGCAGTAAATGCGAAGGCTATCATAATGGTGATTGTCCCAATACTGATTACTTGTGGCAATATTCTAAATGGAAGCATAATAAAGGATTTAAAACCCAAGAACATTTATATAATTTATGGTATGCTAAAGACTATATACAACAAAAGAAAAGTATCATTCTGGTAGAAAGCCCAGGAAACGTTTGGCGTTTGGAGGAGAGTGGTATTCATAATAGTGTTGCTCTTTTTGGATCTGTTTTGCAGGATAAGCAAAAATTATTGATTGATTTATCCGGTGCTATGACTATATATACCTTGATGGATAATGATGATGCTGGTAAAAAAGCGGCACAAAATATATATGAAAAATGCCATAAAACATATAATATATATAATATTGATATTGATCATCCTGATGTTGCTGAAATGAGCGTTCAAGAAGTTCAAGAAATTATAAGCCCACAAATAAAAGAAACATATTAATAATGACAAAAATTTTAGCATTTTCTGGAAGAAAACAGTCCGGTAAAACAACCGGAGCACAATATGTAGAATCTATAATTAATAACCATTCTTTAAATATTAGTTATAGAACCTATAGTTTTGCTGATCCATTAAAACAAGATATATGTATGAACATTTTAGGATTAACATATGAACAATGCTATGGGTCAGACAATGATAAGAATACTATGACTGATCTTGAATGGGACGGTAAAAAATTAACTGCTAGAGAAGCTATGGAAATTATAGGAACCGATATTTTTCGCAGATTAAAAGACAATGTTTGGGTGCAGGCCACAATTAACAAAATACACAAAGATAATCTAGACATAGCTATTATACCAGATTGTAGATTTCCTAATGAAGTAGATACTATTCTTAATCATGGTGGCTATGTTATAAGGTTAGACTTGGATCCTTTTAATTCAAAATCGAACAGTGAATCTGCTTTAGATAAAAATAATTATGACTGGAATAGATTTAGTCACACTATATATAATAGCAACCTAACAATTTATGAGAAAAATGATTTTATTCTTAATTTTCTTTCAGACAAAGGAATACTACAATTATAATTACATATTTTAGAAGCTCATCATATAATGCTCATAATCTTTGCGAACAACAATATTTCTTTGAATATGTGCTGGGCTGGAGGGGCCCATCTGGTTTCAAGGCTGTAAAAGGAACCATAATGCATAAAGTTTTAGAAATATTAGCGATTATTAAAAAAGCTAGACAAGAAGATTTAGAGTATGTAAATGATGATGAAATTTTAGGAAAAATAAATGTTAATAATTATAATTTAAATAGTATTATAGAGAAAGTTTATAAACATTATAGTGAAGCTAATTCTCAACATATATGGACAGTTAAGGACTATAAAGAGTGTTATGGTTGGATCTATAAAGCTATAGAATTTAATAATGGTATGTTTGATCCTAGAAATTGCAATATTCTACAGCCAGAACAGAAATTCGATCTGGTTATAGAAAAACCATGGGCAAAATATGAATATAATATTGATGGCCAAAAAGTTGATGGCTTTTTGGGATTAAAAGGCACGATAGATTTAATTACAAAGGTTAATGATACAACTGTTGAGGTGGTTGATTATAAAACTGGGAAGCGATTAGACTGGGCCACAGGACAAGAAAAAACACAGGAAAAACTAGAAAAAGACGCACAACTAAGAATATACCATTATGCTGTTAAAAAATTATATCCTTATATAGACACTGTTATATTTACTATATATTATGTTAATGATGGTGGTCCATTTTCTATGGTTTTTCACGATAGTGATTTGATAGAAACTGAAAATATGTTAAGACAAAAATTTGAAATTATCAAGAATACTCGTAAACCCAGATTAAATAAAAGTTGGATGTGTAGTAAAATATGTCATTTTGGCAAAACAACTTTTGAGAACACCCATGTTGAGCCATTAGAAGAATATAGAGATGGTCATACATGCAAAAAAGGTTCGATCATGACTAAGTGTGAGCAGGTAAAACACAATCTTGATCTTTACGGGATTGATGCTACAATGAGCATATACAAACATCCTAATCATACCGTGGGCTATTATCAGGCGCCTGGGTCAACTTGAAAGGAAATTTAAAGAGTGAGTATCGAACGCAATTATGTGCCTTTGCATGTGCATTCTCATTTCTCGTTGCTCGATGGCCTCGGAAAGCCCGACAAAATAGCTAGCAGATGTGACTCATTAGGCATCAGGTCTTGTGCATTAACAGATCACGGAAATATAGCTGGAACCGTACAATTTTATCAAAAGCTTAAAGCTAAGAATATTAAACCTATTCTTGGATGTGAACTTTATATTTGCGATGCAGACCCAAGCGTCAAAACCAAAGATAATGCTAAGTTAAGTCATTTCCTTGTATTAGCAAAAAATTTACAAGGTTGGAAAACCCTAATTAAGATAGTATCAGAATCTAATAAGCCAAATTTCTTCTATCATAAACCAAGGTTAAGCTTAGATAAATTAGCATCTATATTAGATGGAAATATAATAGGCATATGTGGCCATTTAGGCTCTACTCTAGCGGATATTATCTTAAAAGACCAAACAGGTTCTATAAATAATGGATTGTCTTTTGTTGATAAGATGAAAGATATCTTTGGAGAAAATAATTTTTATCTAGAAACCCAACTGTTTGATAAAGAATATTTAAAAGAGCAAATATATTTGACAGATACTATCAGAAGATTATCTGAAATATCCAAAATAAAAGCGGTTTGCACACCAGATGCTCATTATGTAGATCAGGATGATGCTGTTGACCAAAGAATATTATTGTGCAACAATCTTAAAACAACACTCTCCGATATTAATACTAAAATATTAAATGATCAAGATATTCCTATGGAATGTTTTTTTAAGAGTGATAAATACTATATCCTATCTCCAGAAGAAATGAAATATTTACATAAAGAAGAGGAAATAGAAAATACTCTTTTAGTAGATAGTTTAATAGAAAATTTTGATATCTTATCCCCACCCAGATTACCTCAATTTGATTGTCCAAATAATTATGATCCAGACGAGTATTTGAGAGAACTTTGTCGCAACGGCTGGAGAGATAGAATCATGCCTAATATTACAAAAGAAAATCAACAAATTTATGTTGATAGAATAAAATACGAATTAGAAATTTTGCAAGGAGCAAAGCTAAGTAGTTATTTTCTTATTGTACAAGATATAGTTAATTATGTAAGAAGTCATAAATGGCTGCCGGGGGTAGGCAGAGGAAGCGCCGCTGGTTGCTTAGTGTCTTATCTAGTGGGCATTACAGATATTGATCCTATCAAATATAATTTATTATTTGAAAGATTTTTTAATGCCGCAAGATCATCCTCTATTCCAGATATTGATACCGACGTACCAATAGATAAAAGAGAAAATGTATTAGAATATATAAAAAATAAATATGGCAAAGACAAGGTGTCTCAAATGATAACCTTTAATACTATGAAAGGTAGAGGGGCTCTAAAAGACGTTTTAAGGGTTTATGGTAATATTAGTTTTGAAGAAATGAATACTATCACCAAATTTATTCCTGATGAAGCAAAAATAGCTGACGAATTGCAAGAAATGAAAGAAGATACCGGAGAATCTTCTATTATTCGTTGGGCTTTAGAAAATAATGTTGACAAACTAAAAGAATGGTGCTATATTACTGAGGACGGTTTGTTAGCTGGTCCACTAAGTAAAAGATTCGAACAGGCTATTCGTTTGGAAGGCACAAAATCTAATCAAAGCAAACACGCTGCTGGTGTAATTATAGGAACAGAAGATCTATCATCTTTATGTCCGATGGTTTATGACAATAAAAATGATCAGCTTATAGCGGGCATGGAAATGAATGATCTAGAAAGTTTGGGGTTGATAAAGTTTGATTTGCTGGGTATAGCTTTCTTAGATAAAGTAATGTGTGTTTCAGAGTACCTTCAAAATGGAGAAATATAAATGTTAACAAAAACTTTAGAAGAAGTGGCGGTGGGTGAAAATTTTGTAGTTAATAATCTAGAATATACTAAAGAACAAGAGGTTAGGGTTAGCTGCTGCAAAAGCATCAACTGTCATCTTGCTAGCGATCCTACCCAAAGGACTTTTTTCCCAGGAAACACAGTAGTGGAGACCAATGGCTAATTTACAAAAAATTTGTGTATTTGATTTGGAAACGGACGGGGCTAATCCTGATGTTTGTAGCCCCGTTCAAATAGCAGCAGTAATAATTGATCCATATAAGTTAGAAATTATTAAAGATTCAGAATTTAATATCAATATAAAACCATCTGCTATAGAGGACAATCCTGAGTATCTTTATGAGGATAGTGATGTTTTAGATTTTCATGCCAAAGTCAAAGGCTGTGAAAAACATCAAATTTTAAAAGAATGGAAAGACTATCAAAAACAAGAACATGGCTGGAAAATGTTTGTTTCTTATTTGGAAAAATATCATATAAGATCAGATAAAAAGTCTTGTTTTACTGCCCCTATAGCAGCAGGATATAATATCAATAGATTCGATCTTCGTATTATAGAAAAACTAAGCATCAAGTATAACAACCTTAACAAAGAGGGTAAAACCTCTCTGTTTTATCCAAGAGATGTTATAGATTTAATGAATGTTATATTTTACTGGTTTGAGGGTAATAATGAGCTTAAAAACTATACTCTTGATCATGTAAGAGAATATTTAGGGTTAGGCAAATTAGGATCTCATGATGCATTAAATGACGTTAGGGCCACAGCGGACATATTAATTAGATTTATGAAATTACACAGAAACTTAGCCGATAAAGTTAAGTTTAAAAACGCATTTGCTAAATAAATGAATCAATATTATTCTTTTGATTGTGGATGTAAATTTAAGATATTAGGCTACAATTCAAATAATAAGCCTAGTATAGAGTTTACTGGCAAACTAGAAGACCTTAATTTGGATTGCTCTAGAACATGGGATTTAATTAGTCAAGGAAATACTAAGGGAGTGTTTCAGCTAGAATCTAGGCTTGGTTCTAGTATGGCTAAAAAATTAAAACCTCAAAATATAGAGCAGCTATCTGCTTTAATCAGTATTATGAGGCCCGGTTCGTTAGAGGCTATAAGAGACGGTAAGAGCGTTAGTAATCATTATATAGATAAAAAGAACCACTTAGAAAGTGTGGATTATTTTCATCCTTCTTTGGAACCTATATTAAAATCTACTTATGGAGAAATGATATATCAGGAACAGAGTATGCAAATAGCCCAGGCTGTGGCGGGTTTTAATCTGCAAGAGGCTGATATGTTAAGAAAAGCTATTGGTAAAAAGAAACCTGAAGAGATGGCAAAAGTTAAGACTAAATTTATACAAGGAGCGAAAGCATTAAATATTATCACTGAGTATGAAGCTGAAACAATTTTTAGCTGGATAGAAAAAGCACAAAGATATCAGTTCAATGCTTCTCATAGTATCTCTTATGCGATGAACGCATACTGCTCTGCTTATGCCAAAGCTCATTTCTCTCGTTCTTTTTTTGCATCTTATTTAAAGTTTGCTAAAGACAAGATGGATCCACAAAAAGAAACGAAAGAATTGGTCAGAAACGCTACGGAAATGGATATTGTCGTTTGTGTGCCCGACTTAAGAAAACTCAATAAGCATTTTATTATAGCAGATGATAAAATTTATTTTGGCCTTACTGATATTAAGGGTGTGGGATACTCTGTATTTGATAAAATAATAGAACTATCCAAAACTTTAGATCTGCAAACACTATCTTGGTTGCATATTTTAACAAAATTCTTGACAAAAATCAACTCAACAGCCGCCAAGGCTCTAATATCTTGTGGTTCTCTCGATTATTGCAATCTTTCTAGAACTCAAATGTTGTTTGAATATGATATAGTATCAGAGTTAACATCAAGAGAATTAGAGCTTCTAATTGATCAAAATAATTCATTAGGAAATGCATTAAAACAGCTCTTATCTGCACCGAGAATTACAGCAAAAAGAAAAGCTTCTATAGAACAACTTATTAATTTATACTATAATCCTCCATATTCTTTAAATGATAAAATAGAGTGGTTGTCTGATACCGAAAATTCACTATTAGGTGTGTCTATAACGTGTTTCAAAATAGACTCTTATGATATTAGTATGACAAATTCTGATTGTAAAAGTTTTAAAAATACACACTTAACTAAAAATATTATTTTGGCTGGAGAAATTAGCAATATAAATTTTGTAAAAACCAAGAAAGGCAAATATGCCGGATCAGATATGGCATTTTTAACTATTGAAGATCAAATTGCTAGTTTGGATAGTGTTATAGTTTTTCCTGAACAGTTATCTAAATATAGAAATTATTTATTTGAAGGAAATGTTCTAATTTTTTCTGGCAATAAAAGTAATCAAAAAGACTCTTTTGTAGTGGAGAAATGCTTTACTCCGCGATCTTGACACCTCACCTCCTTGCCCTATAATATATCATTGTGTCCGTTTTTTACTTTTTAGGAGATTGATTTTATGAACATTACGTTGTTGAAAGGTAATCTAGCAAGGGATCCTGAACTAAGAGTAGTAAATCCCAATGGTAAGCAGACTAGCGTTGTTAATTTTACTATCGCTGTAAATAGAGATTACACAAAAGCTAATGGCGAAAAGGATAAGATTACCTCTTTTATTAATTGCGAAGCCTGGGATAGTGGAGCAGAAACTATTGCTGAGTCGCTAAAGAAGGGCGATTTGGTTATGGTAGAAGGATCGCTACGCAATGATAGTTGGGAAAAGGATGGTGTCAAACACAGTAGTTTAAAGGTAAGAGTTAATAACTTCTCTAAGATTAGCAAGCTGAGCCGAGCAAAATCTGAAGAATCAGAATCTGTAGCTTTCTAATAAATTAACAAAGGATTATGGAAATATGGGGGTGAAATATCCCCCATTTTCTTTATTATGACAAAATCTAAGCTCAAAATCTTGATGTGTTCAGAAGCTAGTTTTATAAATTCTGGCTTCGGAAAATATGCTTATGAGTTTTTGTCTAGATTACACAAGACAGGAAAATATGACATAGCAGAGTTTGCTTCTTATGGTTTTGTAAATGATCCAAGAGATAAGAATATCGACTGGACATATTATGCCAATGCCGTAAGAGAGAACGATCCTAGATATCAAGAATACATGTCAAGAACCGACAACCAATTTGGGCGTTGGAGATTTGAAAAGGTTTTATTAGACTTTAAGCCCGATGTTGTTTGTGACGTAAGAGATTATTGGATGACTCACTATCAGCCAATTTCTCCATTAAGACCATACTTTCACCATGTCTTAATGCCCACTGTCGATTCTGCTCCTCAACAAGAGGAGTGGATAGACACCTTCTTATCTGCTGATGCTGTCTTTACATATAGTGATTGGGGAGCAGAAGTATTAAAAAATCAAAGTAATAATAAAATTAATTATATAGACACCACAACTCCCGGTGTTAATTTGGATATTTTTTATATGAAAGATAGTAAAGATTTAAGATCAAAATTTAATATCGATCAGGATGCTTTCGTTATTGGTTCTGTGATGAGAAACCAGAAAAGAAAACTAATTCCTGAACTATTCTCTAGCTTAAAGCAGCTACTATCTCACTTATCTCAACAAAACAATCCTCAAAAAGTATATTTGTATATGCATACAACATATCCTGATATGGGTTGGGATATTCCAGAATTACTAAATCAATACGAAGTAGCGAATCATGTTTTATTCACCTATTTATGTAAACAATGTGGTAATATTGAAGGTTCTACATTTTGTGGTACTCAAAAAATTTGTTCCAAATGTCTAAATAAATCATCGTCTTTTCCATCTGTTTCTCAAGGAGTATCAGAAGATCAATTAAGCGATATATATAATTTGTTTGATTTATACGTGCAATATGCGATTTGTTTAGGGAAAGATGAGCAAATAAAAATAAAGCGAGATGAAAAAGCTCAATGGATTCCGATATCCCAGGTACAGGTAGGAGACGAAGCATGGACCCACAAGAATAGGTGGAGAAAAGTATCTCATGTATGGAAAAACTTGGCTAAAAGTCATAATAAAAAAATCTTAGAATTATCTGTACACGGAGACTATGAAACATTAACAGCAACAGAAAACCATGAATTTCCAGCATATACATCTAATGAGCTCAAAATTAAACATAGATCCATAAGAGAAAATATAGGATATTATCTATATAACAAGAAAGAACTACCAAATTATGGAAAATATGAGCTAAAAGACTTAAAAGAGGGAGATATGCTTCTTTATCCTATAGACGATACTGTTATAGATATTAACTCCATCGATATTGCTCAAGAAATTGATTGTTCGGACTATCTTGTATTGGACTCTTTTATAGAGACATCTAAAACATATAGTTATCCCAGATTTATTGATATTAACAATAGTTTTTGTAAATTTATAGGATTGTTTGCTGCCGATGGATCTTGGGAATCTCGTCCCGGATGCAAAAATATTAAAATCACATCTCATATAAAAGAAACCGAGAATCAAATTCTTGCGTTAGAATGTATGACTCAAATAGGATCAAACAATAACGCCGTTTCTGATAGGATATACAAAGACAGGCTAGGTATAGATGCTGTACTAGGTTCCAAACTACATGCTCAATTATTTGCTAAATGGTTTTCTAAACATGAACACAAACAACTACCAGACTGGTGTTTATATCTACCGTTAGAAAAACAAAAAGAAATTTTGATCGGCATGTTCATGGGAGATGGCCACTATTGCAAAGTAAAAAATTATTCTCAAATTAGTACAATTTCTAAACCATTAGCGGATCAAATAAAACATATCCTAAGAAGATTAAGAATCCCGTTTTCTGTATCAAAAATTAATAGAACCAAACATAAAACACAAGATCAGAAAAACAGGAAAGATTGCTATTCTTTTGAAATCTATGGATGTAATATTAAAAATGGAGATATTACAAATAAAAGAAACGGATCATATAATGTATATTATAAAAATAATCATATAATACAAATAAAGAGTATTGTCGAATCAGACTACAATGATGATGTGTGGTGCTTAACCGTAGACAATGACCATACAATGACTACAAAAATAGGCGCCACTTTTCAGTGCGAGGGTTTAGGAATGCCCCAAGTAGAAGCAGCAGCTTGTGGTATTCCAGTAGCTACAGTTAATTATAGCGCTATGATAGATATTATTAATAAATTACAAGCTTTTCCTATTAGGGTGCAAACTTATTTTAAAGAACTAGAAACGAAAGCCATAAGAGTCTATCCTGATAATAATGATCTAAGAAGAATAATACTTGAACAGATAAATAAACCATTATCTATAAGAAATCAAGAAAGATATCGAACACGACAATTAACAGAACAACATTATGATTGGAATATTATTATAAGAAAGTGGGAGAAATACTTTGATAATCTAGAATTTAGAGCCGATTGGAATAAACCACTACCATCACTTACTAAGGCAGATTTACCATCTAAAAAAACAAATACTGATAATTTGTCTTGTTTTTTAAATCTATGTAATAATCATCTTAAAAATGCAGATTTGGTATCTTCTTCAAGATTTTTAACAATGCTACAAAATGCTGACTATGGATTTATGAGCAACACCCCAACACAAATAGCAGGAGCATCCATAGAGAATTTATATAGCTATGTTAATACTATGATAGATAATAATAATAAATCAGAAGAGGCTAGAAAAAATAATATTACTTTTGAAGAAGACTTTATACAATACGCACACTTAAAAAAGAACACATGAATATTCTATATATAGGACCATATAGGCTCAACACAGACTATGGTTATGAATCACTAAATATTTTATTAAATTTACAAGATTCTTTTCCTAATATTTTATCTAGATCCCTATATAATGAATCTTCAATACATAAACTAGAAGATTCTAATCTTTTATTATCTAAATTAGAGAGTAAAACCTTTAAAAACTTTGATCTGCTTATTCAACACACCTCTTTAGAAAGCATGACACATACTACAAGAATTAAAAAACATATTTTTTTACCTATACTGAATAGTAATAATATTAATTATACTCAAAAACAAATTGTTCACACATTAGAACAACATGGTTTATTTTTAACTTATAGAGATAGAGATGATTTTATTCTAAAAGATGCTGGTGTTCTCAATAAACGATCTTATAAATTAAATATACATAACAGGCTGTCTCCAACTTCCAGTGGTTCTTTTAATCTTGGGCTATATTCTTCGTATAAAAAGTATTACTCAATAGTATCTTCTAAAGATCAAAGCTCTATTAAGCAACTTATAGTGAACTATATCGCCCAAATAAAGGATCCAAGTAGTTGTCTATTATTGTTTATGCAAGATGTCGATCAGTCTACTTTAGATGAGTATAATAAATATATCAAAAATGTTTATCAGGCTATGAATATTAACTATAGCATATCTAAAGTTGTGGTGGTTCCTATTGAGCTAGATAATAAAAATATACCAGTGATTCATTCTGGCGGGGATATTTATATAAATATTAATGACAATATTCATTCATTATATGCTTATAAATATCAAAAGCCTATAATCTCGAACAAATCCCAGCTATCTGCTAAATATGACTATATTTCTTTATATGAAACTCCAAAAATTTATTATAAAGATGACATTGACCTATCTCAAATAGACACAAATGAAAATCTCCACCCGTCACTTGTAGAAATTATATCAAACTATGTTTAGCCATCAAGCAGTATCTAATACTTTAAATAAATTATTTGATAATAATAACCTACTATATTTAGGTCAAAAAAATTTATTTTATCATATGTTAATAAAAAATGCTGATTATAATATTATAAGTGATGACTCTCAACCTTTTATTGGTATACTGCATGATGATCCTCTATTTTTTTCTCAACAGGTTGATCGTGTACATTTGGAGTATCATACCAATAGTTTAGTTTTTTTTCATAGCGAGGCCCCTAAAGTTCTTAAAAAAGAAGATAAACATATTTTATCTAAAAAGCTTAAAGATGTTATTAAAGTATTCTTTTCTAGTGCCATTCGTGATTCTTGGGGTTTATCTAAAGACAATAATAGTTACTCTATGGGGTATGGTTGTGAAATTATTACCCAAACCAATAAAATAAAAAATATTGCGGTTTTAAACTTTTCCCAAAATAGTATTATTAATACAATATTTTCTTATATAAAGAACGCTTTTCCTGATGCTCAACTTGTAGATAATATTGAAAATATAGAAAATTTAGCACAATATAAGATTATTGTTTGCTTAGATGGATTATACGATATAATATACTGCGCCGCTTTGGGCTGTGTTGTTCTATCAAATCAGGATATACAAAACAGCTTACCCAGCGTATTTAGAATTAAGAACATAAATGATATTAATGCACAATTATCTGAAATTTTATCTCAAGACTTAAGCAAACTATCCTCCTTGTCACAGCATCTAATATCTAATAATTTTGGATTAGAAAGTTTCCATAGATCCATCAGCAACGCCTTTTCTTTGCTAAAAAATAGGACATATATTTATGAAGCGTAATATAATTATTACTATTGATGAATCCAAAATAGATAAAGAACACATACACATCAATAACATGAGTTCTATCGTTAATTATTCTTGTGATAGTGTAACGATAGACTGTTTAGAGTATCTAGAAGAGACAAATCATCATTTAGTATTATCTCATTTAACTAATAAAATTAGATTAAATGGTAAACTTATTCTTAAAATTAATAACTCAGACAGTATCTGTACAAAATTTCTACAAAAAACAATCTCTAATCAAGAATTTTTAAATTTCTTTTCTAATAAAAGAAGCTTAATTTCAGTTGAAAATATTTATTCAATAATAGATTTTAAAATCTTTGATCTCATGGACTTAGATATAAGCGAGAATGCTATTAAAATAGTTTTAGAAAGAAAAAATTATGAGTAATACATTATGTGAGCAGTGTTTTTTTGCTAAAGAGACTAATAGTGACAAGCCTTGTCTCTTTAATATTCCTGATATTATTAAGGATTATCATCAAATAGAAAAGGTTAATAATTATTATAAGCTTGTAAGCTATAATTGTAGATATGGATTTAGTAAAAAAACTTATCATGAAAATATTGATAAATTTAATGAAATAAATATTACTGAATATATTAAACAACAAAATATAGTAAAATATTCATTAGTTATCATAGCACAAAATAATGATCATTCTAAGATAATAGAATCTTTAAATAAACTTTCCATCAAACCATTTTATATCACTATTATATGCTATAATAATGGAGTACCTTTACATTCTAAACTATTAGAACAAACCCCATATATTCCATATAAAGTACATACATTTCTAGACAAAATTCCTGCACCTCAAGCTTTACATATTGCATTAGAAACAAATAAAAATAAAGTAGGAGATTTACTATGGATCTTACACGACTCCTCACTAGAGTCTTGCGTCGATAATGATAGTATACAAAATATCAATTATATTATCAATGTTGAACAGAGACCAGCTCATTATTATAAAAATAAAAAACTAGCATCTTCATTTGATGGAATTTTTATTAATACTAATAATTATTGGACATTATCTAGAACAGAAAACTATACAATAGAACATAATAATCAAACCCTAATTGTAGAATATGATTGATATACTATTAATATCTCCAGAAATTACCAAAGGCATGAAATCTGTAGGATCTAAATGTTTATTATCATTAAGAAAAAATTTAACTCTGATAGAATATCAGGTATCTCAGTTGCAAAAAATTAAACCGGCTAAAATTACTTTAAATATAGGCTTGGATGCTGAAAAAATTGTAACAAAATTATATAGATATAAAAAAATAAACTATTTTATTAACAATAAATATAGTTCTACTAATCAGGCTGCTAATCTTATATCATATATAAAAAAATATAAACCATTAGGCTTATTAATATTTAGCAGTGGGCTACTAATTAAAAATAATATTATAAACCAAAAAGATATGCAGAGCGGATGCAAGCTATTTATACTAAATAAAAATAAGAATAATTTTGATATTGGTTGTTCTAATATGAAAAATCCAGATTACTTATTCTATGATATGCCCGAAACTTGGGCGGAAATTTGTTATTTGGATTCAGCAGCAATCGAGATGCTATTTAATAGCGAAGAAAAAATATTCGAACAGATGTACCTATTCGAAGCCATCAACTTTTTACTGCAAAAAAATATAGTATTTGAGAAAATCTATTTAAATAAAAATAATATTATGAAAGTACAAACCTTAAAAGATCTACCATCGGCCAAAGCATTTATATGAACAAACTATTAATACAAAATTTGAATGATAAATTTATTAATAATCTAGCATATTGCGAGCTAGACTCTTGCTCAGTAATAGCTACCAACACCAAAGGGATCCTGTACAGAGCATATAGCGAACATCATTTTACTCATATAGTTTTTATAGATTCTTTATTAGATATAGAATCACTACAATTTATCGAAGATTTTGCCTCTGCTATACAAATTTTTATATATATAGATGGTGACTCGGAAAACTATAAGCTTATCAAACAAAAAATTGCTCTGCTGAGTGTTTCTAAAATAGAAAATACGTCTCATAAAATCATAAAAATACCAACTCTTGTAAACCCAAATCTGTATCATGCTCTGTCATCAAACAATAAACAAGACCATATAGTATCATTTATAGAAAAAATACAGTCTTTGCCAGAAGATTTATATGATTATTTATATCCTAAAAACACATTAAAGATTAAGCTATTCAATAATAAAGACATTATACATCCTCAAAATTTAGGTTTGCTATCTGAGCAAGATAAATCTATATTATTACAAAATACCAAATACTATCTAGCATTAAATGATGATTATGTTGCAGAAGCGTGGGCTTGTGGTTGCGAGGTTTTAACTATTGAAGACCTGTCTAGTATGCAACCGAAAAAATATAAAAATGCTAAATTTTTCCAATCATACAGTAACTTTTTAAAGGGCTTGATAAGTGCTAAAAAATAGTGTAGGATTTGTACTATTAAATATAGAGAATAATGATTATTATGATTCTCTTTTAAAAGAGATATCTCGACTTATTATTCATAATCCACTAACCAATATCGTGGTTTTTAATAGTCATTGTGATAAAGTATCTCTTTATAATGTTCCATTGCTTCATATTAACCATGCTAAATTTTTTAATGGAGACCTATGGTTGTTCGATATAATAGGATTAATTATTAGTAAAAACTTTACAAATATCAATAAAAAAATATTATATGTCAATGATATGCCGTGGATTAAAAATAGAGATAATATGTATTCTGAATGGAAAAGTTTGTATAACAAAGATATAAATTTTGTAGCCTCTAATAAATATTTATACGACGTTTACTCTTTGTGTTGGTCCCAACCTTTAGAAATTATGGAATCTTTTAATCATGAAAAAATACAACACATCCTACAATAATTTATCTGATAAAGATAAAAAAGAGTTAATATTAGAACTATACTCTTTTAAGGGGCAAAGTTTTGCCGATATAGCATTATCATACGATACCTATGCTAATAAAATTAGAAGAGATGCTATAAGATTTAATATAAAAATTAGAGATAAAAGCGAAGCACAAAAGAATGCTTTGAAAACAGGCAAGCATTCTCATCCGACAAAAGGCAAAGAAAGATCACAAAATACAAAACAAAAAATAGGTTTAGGAGTATTAACATCTTGGGAAAATCTAGATAAAAAAACAATTTTAGAGAGAAAACTAAAAGCCAAAGAGAATTGGGAAAATTTAGACCAAAACACCAAAGATAATATCTTACGATCAGCCAATCAAGCTGTTAGAGTAACAAGTAAGACAGGATCTAAGCTAGAAAAATATTTACAACAAAAACTTTTATCAGATGGTTATAAAGTAGAATTTCACAAAGAGCAGGTATTGGTTAATACTAAGTTGCAGATTGATCTGTTTGTACCTAGTATAAATCTGGCTATAGAAGTTGATGGACCTTCTCATTTTGAGCCTGTGTGGGGTGAACAGTCATTAAACCGCAATAAAAATTATGATTCAAAAAAAGAAGGTTTAATTTTAGGCAGGGGCTGGAATTTGGTTAGAATAGTACAAACTAAGGATTATTCAGAAACGCGGGCATTACTGGTATACCAAGAATTAATAAATACCATCACCAACAATAAAACAGCACTAGCATCTGGACAACAAAAATTTACTATAAAGGACAATAATGAGTAAAAAAGAAAAAATCGAAGCAGTTAAAGTAGATATCGCTGATGATGTAGAGAAGAAAACACCCACTATACACGATCTAGAGTGGACAGATTATGTATTGGGTTTGCTCTCAGATGATGAAAAAATAGCCGGAAACCCCACAACAGATGGATTAAGAAGAATTTTTGAAATGGCCCTTAATTGTAGATTAATATCATCAAATAGCAATGTTGTGCAATCTCCGTCTCCAGATAATGAAAAAAGAGCCACTGTTATTCACTCTTTAACGTATCATTTAAAATCTGATGGGAGGGACATGGAGGGTTTAAATATCTTGTCTGTGGACGGCTCTGCGGACGTTTATTGGGGTAATTGTGACAAAGTATATCGAAATCATCCTGTGGCGGTAGCAGAAACACGAGCAGAAGGCAGAGCTTTTAGAAGAGCTTTAAGACTACGTAAAGTAGTTGCGGCAGAAGAAATAGCTAAAGATATTGAAGATCATCCTGATAATAATAGTGTTAATAAAATTAGTAATCAACAAATTAATTTTATAGATGTATTAGCACAAAGGCTTAATATTAATGTAACTAAATTACTAGAACATCATAATATTAAAACAGATAATATTTATAGCTTGACACATGAAACAGCTGTAGATATAATAAGATCATTATCTAAATATCAACAAAATATGAGCGATATTGATGATAAAATATCTGGTTATTCTAATGAATGGAAATAATTATGAAAGTATTATACAAAGCTAATGACAAATTGCACTTCGAACTAGAGGCTAGCGGACAAAAAGAGATTTTTAAAGAACTAGCTCTTATTCAAGAGATTTTTAGCGAGGCCAAATGTGGTATATGCGGAAGCACCAATATTAAGTTTGTGGTGCGTAGCGTAGAAGGTAATGATTATTATGAATTAAGATGCAATGATTGCGGAGCTATACTATCATTCGGTCAACACAAAAAAGGCGGAACGCTATTTCCGAAACGCAAAGATGATAATAACAATTATCTTCCCCATAATGGTTGGCATAAGTGGGTCAAAGATAAAGAATAATTACCACCTATCTTTTGGACAAATAGCATCTTTATCACTTAATTTATTAGTAAAGTTTTTATATCTATTAATAATGCAACCACATTGTGTACAGGTATCCTCTTTAAAAAATTCACATTTTAAGCAAATATTATATCTTCTTTCTATCTCTTCAGAATTTGCTAAGTTTTTTGGCAAAATAGTTTGGTCTATTGCTACACAAGGTATTATAGGAATAGTACCATCAGATACAGAAATAATAGAATTGCATTTCACACATTGATAAGTACTATAGTCTATAGAGATTAAATTACAAAACATAATTTAAAAAATTGGAGTAAGATCGTCAGTTGGTGGGGTTGTAGTTGGATTATCAAAAATCCCTGTGGGTTTTATAAAATACTCATAAGGAATCATCTCAAAATCATATAAGCTACGTAATTGAGGGGTCTTGTTTTCTATATTGTCAACACTACCAAAAAATGCTCTAAAAATCATTTCATTCAGCAATTGAAAAAATTCTGGTGTTTTTGCCTCTAATAAAGAACCACCGGCTTGTGGTGCTGCCAATGGATCTTTTTGATAGCATTTCCATTGATATAAATTATTAATTAAGCTTTCTGTTCGACCAATACCCCAAGCGTCAAGAGGATCAAGAGGAGGTCTATTCTGTGGTCTATAGCTCATATTCTCACCATATCTTAATATGGTGCCTATAGCATCAATACCTCTTAAAGCCCTCGGAGCTTTACGAAATTGAACCTTTAATGTTTGAGTATCATCAAGATTAAAAATATTATATACTCTAGTGGGAAAAGCATTACGAGAATTATTCTCTAAACCGTCTAATAGTCCATTTTTTAAAATATCTCCAGAATAATCATTTTTTAAGATATTTTCTTCTAACATGGTTGAGACTATATCAGAATCAGATAATCCGGCCTCTCTGCCATTTTTTATATATATTTCTATAGTGTCTAATGCTATATCATAAGTTTCTATGGCTGTTACCAAAAATTCTTGATTTTCTCCCGTAGAATTATTTGTTGATTTTTCGCTATTGATTCTAAATCTTCGTTCTATAGTTTGATTTTTCCACGATAATACTCTAGCACCAAAGCTTTCTTTTTGTTCGTTAATAAAATCTTCTTTAAAAGTATATGTTGTACCAGTGCTATCTGCTTTAATTATCATTTTATCATTTTCTAATGTATCCACAACGCTCCAATCTGGACATACATTATTAAAACTGATCAGTTGAGAACCACCAGTGGTAAAACTAGGATTAGTATTTTGACAAACATATTTTACAGACTTAAGGATTTTGGGCCTCATTTCTTCCGCGATACTAATAGATTGTTTGGGATCAATATTAATCCAATAGTAATTATTTGATAAATTTTCATATGTTATATTTAGAGATTTATCAGCATTGGTAACTATATTAACTTTTTGATCGGGAATAATTCCTCCGTTGTCGGTATGATATTTTTGAGCCTCCGGATCCAAAATATATTCATAAACTATTTTAAATATCTCTTCTTTTTGAAAAATAATAGAATTATCTATAAGCTTAATAGATTCTATATTATTAAATTCTACTATTCCCTCTATAAATACATTGTTAGTAAAATCTTGATTAGATTTATATATTTTTACTTTTTTGATGGTCTGTTTGTCTAATAATTTTAAAATATCATTTTTTTCTGAATATAATTTTTGTAATTTATTGTATGTATTATATTTATAACATGTCAGCACTGGGAAGACCCTTGAACAGTCCCCCAAGTCTTCAGATAAGCTATCATAATGTTGTTGAATATAAAAAATAGAATCTGAAGCTAAAATAGTATTAGTATTGAGCCCTTCCCCTATTAAACTATCTAAATTAACAATATTGTCTTGATTAATGACGGCCAATCGATCTGTAAGAGTTTTTAATTCATCTATTGTAATTCTTGTGACTGTGTCTTTATATGAATAAATATTTTCTATAGTAACAGAAGCTATAGCATTACGATATAATTGCTTAATAGAATTATTATCTTTAACTTTCAAATAAATCATATTATATCTATGATCTTTAAAGTATGTTTTATTGTTTTTTATAGAAGTATTGATATTATCTAATAGATCTCTTATAGCTTCTCTGTTATCTGTAGCATTACTATCACTAAAAGTATGATCTATAATATGATATATATTACTATTAACGATATTATTATTGGAAACATCATAATATACTGGATATGATTCTAATTTATTATTAATTACAATAGGCACACCAGTAGGCAAGCCAGTTGGAGCCATAGGTTGTTTGTGTTGTCCAGACGGCAGTGTTATAGCTAGTTCATTATAGTAATATTTATCATTATTAAAATTATTTAATTGATTATATATAGATTCTATATGATTAATCTGTACTTTTCTAGATAATATATTTTTATCTTTAACAGAGGATCCGTCTCCATATGATCCTAAACTATTGGTAGAAAAAGTTAAATCTGGTATGGTGTCATTTGGTGGTTGATCACTAACTAAACCAAATAATGAAACTGGAGATGTTTGACTTATATCTAATGTAGAGTTTTCAGATCCGCAGACAATAACAACATCTTCTGGTAATAATAAAGAAGAACAAGAATTTAATATTTCTTTAGATTTATTTAAAACTAAAACCGTAATATATTTAGAGTCTTTATATATTAAAGCCTTAGACATAACTATAGCTGATAGATTGTTACAGTCTAGAGTTATTGAGTCTCCGATGCTGATTAAGTAATATGGAATAGTGTGATCTATAATAATTAATGTTTGATCAGGCTTATTTAGATATTGAAAAATATTTTCACTATGTATAATTTTATTAGCAAATACTAGCTCGTCCACGCCCATAAAATCAAAATTATTATAGACATTATCATCAATATTCTGATAGAGGGCTTTATCTGTTTCATCAGCGTCTTCTGGTGTGGCCTTGTTAATAATATATTGAATAAATAATTCATCTATAATATCACTACGATTAGATACGATATTAAAATTAAATTTAAATAATTTATTATCCGATTTAATTAATGAATATTTTTTAAGTGGTAAAGCTGGGGTATTATTTAATTTAAAAATACTAGCCTCGACTTTATACCAAAATAAGCCATCCTTACTAATATTAAGCAAAATTTTATCTGAATTACCAAAAGGATAACCATCATATTCTATATCAAATGTTTCTCTTTGAGCTAATTCCAAAAGAGGAACCTGTCTTGATTGTTTAAAATAATCGAATATCATTTGAAATCCTAGAGCATATGTTGGTCCTAAGCCTCCCACTAAAGCCCCAACCAAAGTACCAGTCATTCCGCCAACAGCTGTCCCAGCTAAAATAAAAATTAAAGCCTCTGTAGGAAATCTTGGACTATTAATTAGTGCTCCTTTACCTATTAATTCATTATCAGCGTATTCACATGCATTATAATTTTGAAAAAAGGTTGTAGGAGCATTCATATTAACTAAAGGTAATAAAAATTTACTATCTTTTAGATCAGCAATAAAGCTATACCCTGGATATTTTGGATCTTTGCCATATTCTAAACAACTCAATGCATCAGTTCCGCCGTAATTTGCTAAAGAATTTAGCTGACTTGTTACTGGCTTTTTAACATCTTCTGTATGTAATATCAATTCCCAACTACATAAATTATTAAATAAATTAGCACTAGTAATAGAGTTTTCTATGCTAGCTATATTAGTATATAATTCATTATTAACTATCGTATCCATAGGAAACATTTCATCTTGTTCTTCTAATACTGCTATGCACAAAGTAAATGTGGTAGCAGCGTCATAAGGCCCCCTATTAGGAGGACATGGATTTCCAAATTTGTCCTCTTCTGGGTCTACTCCTGCGAATAATCTTTTATTAGCAAATTTATTAAAAGTATTATTATTAATATTTAAATTATTATTTTTGTTAATATTACTAAAATTACTATTATGATAAGTATCATAATCTATACTATGTCTAGATGCATTTACTTTCATATTATTATTAATAATATATTGCTCAGGATCGATAATACCAGTACTAAATATATTTTGATCAAATAATACATTATGCTTATTAGCAGTATCGGAAAAAATAACACTAAAATTATATTCTTTATTCTGAACAGTTTCTTGATTCAATAGGTGTAAAATTAATTTTTCACCAATATTATCCACAGAATTAGAGTCTGTTAAATTTTGTAAATATTGCTTAATGTCGGTATTAGACACAGGAATACCAGCAGAAACCAAAAAATCATTGCGAACATCTTTAAAACCCTTATATGTATCATTAGAAATAAACTGGTCTATAAAAATGTTAGAACTAGTAATTTGAGCAGGTGCAAATTCTTTTTCCGTCGGTTTTTGTTTATTGCGAGATATGTTTCGCTTTTCTCTACTAAGATATCCTTTGCCTATAAAATCAACCTCCAACCATATAACTAAATTCTTAGTATTAACATAATTTAAAAAATTTAATTTAACTTCTATATCTTTAATTGTTAAATCATTAACTCTTGGATTTCTTAACTTTAAACCATTATTATTTTCTATATATTCTATTAGATTAAAATTTTGATTATTAGGATCAGGATTCAAAAATTGTAAATCATCATCTGAAAAAGATATTTTGCCTGGTGGACCAACAACATTAAAACCATAAATAAATCTATTATTAATCTCATTAATACTAAAATTAAATTCATCATTAGTTGGTGAGCCTTCAGACAATAAATTTCTTTCTGATGTTTTTGGATTTCCGCCGTTTAGTATTCTATATCCATGATGATAATCATTAGCATAACGATCAGATAATTGGTCAGATAGCTCCTTTTCTATTTGATTTGTCCAATCATGCTGTTGTTTATTGGCTGCTTTTTTTGCTCTCGCTACGGCTTCTGGTAAGCCCTGATCGCATACCGCAGGCTCAGGCTTCCATCTTATAATTGGATTAATCTCAAGCTCTATAGTGCTACGAAAAATATTAGATGATATCTCAGCACTATTTGTATAATTGCTTAAGTTTAGTATTCCTGGTCCAGAAAAACTAAAGCTTTGTCTAGCACCGGGATTGAATTTTAAAACACTGCTAAGATTACGACTATCATTAACCACCCACCCACTTTCTGGAATGAAACATCCTTTATTAAATTTTAGGTATTCTGTTGGCATAACATGCTGTTGATAGCAAAACTTATAGTTTCTTACAGCATCATCCAGGCTTACAAAGTCATCTTTATAGTCTAGTTTATATCCTGTTGCATACGGTAAGATCTCGGGGATTTGAGCAACTAAACCGTTATTTTCTGCCAGTCTTTTGGGTTTTTTTAAAGACTCTAAATTATTAATAGATAATTTATCTAAAATTTTATTACCATATCCCCCATATGATCTAATTGGAGGAGAGATATCGGTACTTATAATAGGATAATAGTATTCTCTAGTTTCGCTCGGATAAAAAATATTAGCATCTGGTAAATACTTTTGTAGAGTAAAACTATCTGGATTTTTGTTGCTTCTGGTGAAATTTGGCCTTTTGTTACCACCAATAAAACTTTTAAATTTAGGTTTATAAAGACTATAACATTGAGAACATTGGACAGTATCATTCCGTATATTACGCAATATAATTCTATCTAGCTTTATAATGGTATTATTAGTTTTATAATTAATAGATAATGTGCTATTAGTTAATTTTGGTATTATACCAGTTGACCCATCTTTATCAAACATAAATAAATAGTTATTATTTTCATTTAATTTTTCTATTGGTCTGCTGTTTGCTGCTACTTTTTCCACATAATAATTAGTGCGTATTGGTGCAAATAGACCATCTCTATGGACTGCTACAGAATCCAAGCCCGCGATAAAAACCTGTAATTGGTCTTTGTTTAATGGTATTTTAACATTTTCTGTTCTATATTTATTAAGATTGATATTTTGTATATTAACCCTATTGGTAGTAATATTATTATTGTTTATATTATCTATTATTTCTTCTGCGACTGCTTCATCGTTCGGTAATAACTCTCCAGGTAATGGAGCATCGTTATTGATTGTAAAAGACATAGACGAAAAATTAAATAGATTATCAGAAGCATCTGTTGTATATGTAGCAAAATTAGGATTGTCTATTATTTCTTGTTCTGATTGTATTTTTTCTCTGCCATCAACTATAAAAATAGTTTTAATCTTGGTGAAAGATCCGTATGGCCCCGAAACAACACATTTAAGAACATATTTGCCGGTACTAGACGGAACCAATAATACCTCATTGCTATATGCTATATTATAATTTTTATTGGTTTGTGTTTTATTTAGATCAACAAATCTACAATCAGGACCAGAAACTTTAGTCCAAACACAAACAAACTCGCTGTCTATTATTTCTTGAGCCTGATTTGGATATTGGTTGTTAGTATATTTAGTTAATAAATCAGTATTTACTACCTTAAACTTAGGACAATACCTTAACCAATCAGTCATGTTATTTTGAATATTTCTAGGTCCCCAATAAAACACATTGGTATTAGGATGATAATCAAAAACAGCAGGAATATCAGAATTACCTTTCTTAAAATACTCATCAACATTATTATTTTTTTCCATTAATATATTAATATTAGAAGAATCTTTTAAATATGGTTTAACACTATCATATAGAGATACTGTCTCGGTTGTTTTGTTTTTATGTTTCAATAAAATACTAGAAATTGATTCCCCAATGCTAGTTTCTACAGATAAATTTCCTATGGACAAAGTTTTATTATTTTTTACAATTTTATCCTTTAAAGTTTTATCAATTAATGTCTCACCAATTTCTTCTACTATAACGCTATCTCCATAAGTCAGTGTTGGTTTATAGCTAATAGTAGCATCTCCGGAAAGCTGTAACTTCGCACCATATTTATTAAATAATTTAAGAAATAATTGATCATTATTATTAATAATATTACTGTTATTATTTATTTCATATTTGCTATACTCTTGACTAATAACTTCTAAAACTTTTTTTAGCTCGATAATATCATTAGATATACTGTTTATAGTTTTTGTCAGATAATTATTGATAGCGGTTTTAATAGACTCTGTAGGCTTTGCCAATAAGATTGCAAAAAATTCGCTACTAAAAGGACTGGTACTCAAAGAGTGAGCTAATTTTTTATATTGTCTTAATTTATGTGTTGATCTAGTATCTGTGACTTTAATTAGTTTTTCATTAGCTGTTAAGCTATTATAAAATATATTATAATACTTATATAGAGATCCTGATATATAAGACCTAGAAGCTATTCCTTGTATACTATTTTGTTTTTTTTCTGATTGATTAGTAAAATATAATAACTGATCACCATCAGGAATCCATACTTTAGTTTCTTCTGATCCGTATAAAATAAACTCTGGATCTTTATTATTATTTTCTTTAATTAAATCAGAAATTTTTATATCACTATCATCTTCTGTATACCGAAAAGATACGGTCGCATCAATCATAAAAGACGATTGAAGGGCTTTTGTTGGATCAATAGGTCTGATTGTTTCATTATCTAGTTTGAAATAAATTTTATCATTATATTGAATTTTAGAGTAGTTTGGAAAAAAGTCAATTTTACCAGTTATCTTGGGAGTTTTTCTTATCCAATACATTAAACCAGCTTCAACACTATGTTCTGATCTACTTCTATTAAGTATCCAATCAATAACCATCAATTCTCCCGGAGCATCCCAATTTTTAAAGAATGGATTAAAAACTATAAAATTTTCTATGCCTATTCTACCACTAGAAAAAGATGAATCGCCAGTAACTGATCCATAATGACTAATTATTTTATTAGATACTAAATTATCATCTTGATAAAAAACTGGTATCCAAGTGTCTTTATTGTCTGAAAATGAGAATATATCTTTTTTTAAAGTGTATCCCTCTGTGATTTTATTTTCCCAAATTATTTGATTATCTTTTAATGAATAAGATAATAAATCTTCGCTAAAAGACTTTGTGGTTATATCACAATTTTTAGAAAAATCTAATAAACTCATTTTATCCTGTGCTAACTAATGTCCATTTTCCATTAATATAATTAAATAGTCCTTTATTGCCAGTTTTTAAATTTAATGGATTGACAAAATTGGTAGTAAATATTGGTAAAACTCCTGCTCTTCGACCCTGGGTATAACTCATTTCTATTTTAGCTTCTAGTCCATTGATTGTGCCCAAAGCAGTTAAAATTGGTTTACTGATTGGCTCATAAAAACCGTTATCTCTGTTGTATCTGCATAATAACTTAGCTCCTCGTGGAGCGGTATAGCCTGCCTTGTCTATTACATATACTAATCGTCTATAATTATTCTGTAAAGGCTCTTTACTATATTCTATATCGTCTATAAAAGCTCGTGCCGGAACTGTGCTCTCAAAATTATCTTCTCTTATCATATCTTGCTCTAATGTTAAATAAACCATTTTATATGGACATTTATTTTCATTTCTATTAGCTAAAAATTCAGTTAATGTAGATAAGTCATTTTTATCACTAATTATAAATGGTGGCAAAACTTCTTCTTTGCAAGCTCCTGAGCCGCTAGCATCCCATACTTTTCTTTGATGGTCCCATCTTAAATCTATAGGACCAACGGGCCAAAGATCTGGTCTTTCTCCCCATTTTTTATGAAAAAATTCTGATTTTTTATTAGATTTTTTAACATATTTAGTGCCATTCCAAGTATAATTAACAGGAATAATATCTCCGAGTCTTTCGATGGTGACTCCATCTCCGTCAACAATAGGCTCATACAACCCTGATTTATTTAAATCATTTAAACCGCTTGTTAGAATAAATCTTTTAGGTCTATTTTTATCATCAATCTCAGCAGCTTCATCATTAGCATTAGGAACAGGATAACCATCCGTATCAAATCCCCAACTATGTAGCATCAACGGCCCTCTTAAACCAAAAAATCTTTGATTCATCAACATATCCACATTATCACTATTTTTTTTATTTAAATCGATCTCATTATAATCAAATTCACCACTATTTAATACTAAATTTGCATGCAAAACAAAGCTTTGATCTCCAACTGGTAATTTTTCTCCTCTAGCTAAAGCAACTATAGAATGTTTAGGTAATAAACCTGTGGTGTGTGGATTGGTAAACTCTCCGTTATTTACTATAATAGGATTTAAACTGTAAAGATTGATATTATCAGGCACAGATGCTTGTTTTATCGGTTTATTATCATTACTTAATTTGCTCTTAGAACAAACAGGACAGGGTAATCTAATCTCTATTCTAGGCCTATCGGTTCTACTATAGTCTATGCTATCAACTATTATATATCTTTTATTAGAACATCTGGGACAATAAAGAATAATATCCTTTCCAATTTTATCTTTATAAGCTAAAGAACTAATACTATAAGTACTGTTCAATCTAGTGGGATAAAAAGATATAGGAGATAACAACCCGTCTAAGCTCATAGCTGCTTTGCTATCATAGTCATTTAAAAGCTCAGCTCCCACTTCGCTACCAGGAAATATAGCAGCATAATGGTGATTTCTTATAGTCTCATTAAACCCTGATACTGTTATTGTATTTTCTGGTATAGGGGCAAAACCCGCCGCTTGCCCGATAATTAGTTCAACAGGACTATTTCCAAATAATTGTGTAGAGTGTTTAGCAACACTATATGGCTCTCTGTTTGTTTGAGATTTTTCTTTGGCTGTTAAAAAGTTTTTAAGTTGAGTATTAGATATATTATTATTTTTTCCAAATAATATTTTATTAAATTTTAATAATTGAGAGTTCTGTTTTCTAATATTATCACTAAATTGTTTATTAAATAATCCTGTTTTTGGATTATAGGTTTGAAAACTATAAGTAGTTCTTATTCCATTGTCAGATGTTTGTATGCTAATATTACTGATAACAGCACTAGAACCATAGGTGTTTTGTTCTAATATTTTTGTAGTATATTGTGCTGTATTTTTATTAGGTAAATCAATGAACATTATATTTGTATTTTTAATTTGATAATAGTTATTATCATAAATCATATAGTTGTTATCATTTCGATACAAATTAAGATTATTAATATGCTCATAAGTAAAAACTCCACCAATACTAAAAATTGGTGGTCCAACTATAGAAACTCTTCCATTTTCTATTGTGTTCTGATAATTAACATCAACATTCATTTCATAGGAAATAACCTTATCCAAAAAACTCATACCTCCATAATTCCAAGGAACATAATCAGCATTTTGCTCTATCTTTATATTGCCTATCAAATTATCTGCTAAATTAGAGTTCATCACCAGTCCTGGATAATTTGTCCATGGGCCATAAACGGCTCTATTCATTTTGAGTGGAGCAGCAACAAAAAACGGGGTGGCCATTTTTGGCTCAACCATATAATTTTGAGGAGAGGTATTGGTAGACACTCCCAAAGGCACCAATCTTGTTGGATCTATGGTATATACATATTGTAATAAATATCTAAGATACTGAGCTTCTTTGGAGTCTATATTTGCATCTATAATTTTTTTTCCAGATCTATCTCTTTGAAAGATAAAATTATTATTCTCATTATTTAAATTAGCGAAGATACAAAAATCCTCCATTGCTATATTGCTAATAACAGTTAAATTTGGATCGCTAAGATAGCTATAACTAGAACTGGCTAATTTTACTGGTGTCGCATCTACTACTATTCTAGGATCAGATAAATTTATCGGATTAAGAAATATAATTTTATCAGAATTGGATTTGGTATATAATTTGGATGAATTTACTTTTCCACCAAAAGCATCAGTATTTTTTATAGCTTTCTCCAACAATACATATGAACCAACATCAAGATCAGCAATATCAAGAGATGGTATAGAAATTTTATTAGGATCTGAACAATCAAAAGAATCTCTATATGCTGTTCTTAGTTGTGTAATCAATGAAAATAGATTTGTTAGATCTTCGAGTTCTTTTTGTTCATCTGGATATTCCTGCTCCCATGGTTTCCAAAAACCCCCATATGGTTCTCTTTTTTTGTTCCATTCACTTTTTTCTATCTGCAATTGTTTTAATCTTTCACGACTAGTAGATATTATTCTAATTTTTTCTTTTTCTAGTTTTTTAAGTTGTTTATTATATTCTGTTAATTTATTATTATAAAATGATAAAAAATTATTATAGCTCATAGCTTTATTACCACTATCCATAGCTTCTTTTCCGAATATTTCGGCAATATCCGGATCGTTTTCTCCAAAAGCATCTAGTACCAGTTTGCCTTGGTAGAGCTTATTATTTCCTTTTTTATTATTTATTTGTGTTCGAATATAATTAATAATAGTATTTGTTCCATTTATTAATTTTTTAATATCCTCTATATCTTTGTCAATTTCAGTTGTGGTTGGTATTGATATTACCGTTATTTTTTCTTGTAGTTTAGCAATTTGTTTTTCATATGATAGTTCGCACCAAAATTTTGTAACATAATCTATATTATTGCTACTATTATATCCTACTATTGTTGGAATGAGTCCGTCATCATTTCTTAAAACATGCCAATTATTATCCCCACAAACTATACTATCATCTATATAATTTCCATACTCTTCCCATGCTCCTTCTGCGATTTCATAATCATAGAAAATTTCAGTTCCTCCTTGATATATAGAAATATTTCCTATTTTTGATGGCAACTGTATATTAGCATATTGAGTATCTTTATAAGAATATAACGATGGTGCTTTAATAGCATATTTTTTCCCATAATATTTATCTCCAATGCTTTTAATAAAACTAAATAATATTTGTAAATCTTTTATAAAATTATGATTTAACCATAAATCCCAATTAATATCCATCTTAGTTCTTATGGATGACGAAGGATCGCCAGGGATTCCATCTTGATTAATATTTACTCGACTTGAGCCAATCGATCCTCTGGTTAGTCCTGTTTCATTGGTAGGTGTGCTGGTATTAGATCTGGGAGATGTTAAAAATATTCCTTTATCTTTATAAGCATTAACTAACATGGTAAAAAGATCTGGTTTGCTATATATTGATTTTCCTAAACAATATGTTAAATAACTATCAAAATTAGAGCATCTAAACTCTGTTTCTTTTATTGTAAATCCCGGATTACGATAATTTAATGTTCTTGTTGGGTCTATACCTTGTGATGCAGCACCTCCGAAATCTGTGGGTGGTGTCTGTTGTGTTTGATTAGATGTTATGGATCCTTGTTTTCTGGAAAGCCCTCCATTGATATCTGATGAAGAAGAAGTGCTAAAAACACTAGGATCATATAGTGTCATTAATTCTCCTATAGATAATAATGGAAGCTCATTCATATCAAAAAGTACAGTTATCTGATTTGTCCAAGTATCTATCAACACTGGTCTGTGTAGTCTAAATTCATTAGTATTATCCCCAATAGGGGCATTATTTTCAGTTTTAAAACCAAAATATGGACTAATAACATCATCAAATAATGAAATATATCGTTCATAAACAGGCTCTGTAATAATTACAGTGCTGCCATCTGGATTGGTTATTTCCAAGAATCTTGTGCCTGTTCTTATTGCCTCATTATTAAATATTAATGTATCTTCATAATTACCACGAACTATATAGTCCTTTGATCCCTGATCTTCTCTATCAATCTCTATATCGCCCCAGTCACTAACTGCTGTACTAAATCTAATATCTTTATCTATATCGTCTCTTAAAAAAAGAGAACTTTCATCTGGATGTATAAAATCAGATAAAATTTTATTTCTTGTAGAGGATAATGATGGATTACGAATTTTATTGGTTTTGTTCCTGGTCTTAGTAGAATCCAAATTCATAAATTCTTTAGTAATAGTATTATAAATATAATTTGTTTGATTATATGATAATCTATAGTTTTTTACTTGATATAATCTTTGTTGATTTCCTCCAAATACTAATTTACGAGTAAAATTGTTATTTTTCTCTTGACCAAAACTACTGTTTTCTATCTGAAAACCTTTATTCTCTAAAGATGCCACAACACTAGGGATTTGATAAAGAGGATTATAATTTTTGCGATCAACGGTAACTATTTTGATTATAAAATCTGTGTTATTATCATCTGATATAGGAATAACAACGGACAAAAAGTCAACTCCAGTGTCATCAGAGAGTTGTCTTATAAAAGAAGATATGCTGATATTGGGATTGCCTTGAATTCTATAATTATCAGGAGGTCTTGGTATACTACTAAGATCTAACTTAAAACTATTATAATTTTGAGCAGGATTGTTGTTTCTTGTGGGGGAGCTGTATGTTATAACGCCAAAAGATTTTAAACCAGAAACAATTGATTGATCCCTAGCATTTGCTATATTTTTTGTTAATATTCTTCCGAATGGAGAAAACGCTTTATCTAATAGTCTAAAACCAAAATTATCGCTTGAGGTTAACGTTTGAATAGCGTCTATAATATCATTAGCTCTTAATCCTTCGCTATTTAATTTAGAACCTCCGAAACCATTATCTCCCATACTCTCTAAAAATCCATACACATTAAATACATTTGGAAGGTTGCCTAGTTTAATTTTTTCATCAAATTTCTGAGATGATCCAATAGCAATAGATGGCAAAGGAAAATTTACTGGACCCCCTATTTGGTTAGCTGATAAATTAGTTACGTTGGCTATACCTGCGTTTCCTAATGAATCCAATAAATTTTGTAAATATGCTGACTGTATATTAAAAATAGCACCATTAAAAGACTGTAAAATCATATGACAATTATCTAATAACTCATCAAAACTCTCTATGGTCACACTATAGGTGATCCCTCCTGGTCTATTGTTTCTTGTCCAGTCTTTGACCAATCCTATAAACTCAAAATTATCAAATTTAAAATAAACAGGAGTATTAATAATATCATATATATAAAGATTAGAATTATAGATGTCACGACTTAAAGATGGTTCATAAATACCATTAGGATTGATTCTGGTGCCTGTAGCAAAAAAACCTGGATCTTCGCCATACCAATATTTAGATACAAACCTATTATTTACCCATTCATAATAAATTTTACCCGGAACATTTTTTTCTTTTTTAGTAGTACTAGAAGAATAAGGGTTGCCATTTTCATCTATATAACAATCATCATCGATGCATGTATAGTAGTGGTTATCTGGATAATTGATAGTATTATTATAAAAATTAATATTATAAAAATTACCACCTAAATCTCTAGAGCCAGGATGATCATTGGGCAAAGGATCGGTGCTATTTAGATCCAAATCTCCATAATCAGCACTTTTAGTCTGACTAAATTTTCGAAAAGGAGTTTTTCCAAAAGGCTGCAGATCTTCTATTAATTCAACAGTAATGCTACTATTGTTACCTCCCCACCCTACATTACTACTAAAACTAACTACACTAGCTCCTAAAAATAATGTTTGTCCTACAACTCTCATAACTAATGATCTCTAAAGTCCTGAGATATACTAGATTGTTGATAAACCCAGCTAACATTTCTTGAATATTTTCCTGTGCTAGGATTCCATTGTTCACTATCATTAGATGTATACACCAAACCTTGATTATATATTGGCTCATTAAAAAAACTACTTGGAGAATAGGGTCTGTGAGCTTCTATAATTTTTTCTATAGTCTTAAATAAATACCCATTTTTATATAATGGACAAGAATTACTATTCATAGATAATTGATTAATATTAGTAACAGGAGGTATTCCGATTTCCACACTAATCGTTTTTCTTGGTAATGATCTTCCAGTTCTTTGAATAATAGGACCTAATGCTCTACCAATCACCACGGTTTCGCTAGTACTATCAATTGGATTTTCATAACTAACATTGATATTTTCAGTAATAACCCCACTAATAACTGTCAAACGATTATTAAATTCATAACTATAATTAATAGTACCTTTTCTTGGATCATGACCTTCGCTAGTATTAACTGGTATTATGCTTAATAAATTCTCTTTGCTATATATTGGGTTTTTAGGAGATAATGGTGGATCGGTTATATATGATTCTATATAATTTGACGTTCTATCAGCAGAATTAAGAGCTAATGTAGCTCTTCTGTATAAAAATGGCTTAATATGATTAATCCAGGCATTTAACGCATTATTGTAACGATTAGCGTCTATAACTTGAGCGGGGGGGGCATCTGATCCTTGAGACACCACAGCGTCTAATGTATTATATTGTGAATTTAAAGACTCTCCACTTACACTATACTTATTTAGTTGTAGTTTAGCATCTATAAGACCATTGTTGCCGCTACCACTAGGTAAAACACCGCTAGTTGTCATTAATCCACTATTTGTAATTGATAATCCAATTATATTACCAGCCACTCTTACATTTTTAACATAGTCTTCACCTGTTGAAGCTTCTATAGTATATGTTTCGGTATATGGTATGCCGCTAGGCATAGCTAGCCAAGTATCATTAGTTTCATATGTTCCATTAAAAATATCAATATTAACTGTTCTATTATGATTAAAAGCAAATAAATTTTGGTCGAAAGGATTTGCAAAATACGGGGCGCTACTATTACTAGAGCTTCTATTAAAAGCTTTTTTACTCATATTTTCAACCCAAGCTTTAGCAAAAACATAGGGTTTGCTATTAGCATCATTCATATCTTTTTGACAGATTTTGTTCGTACTCGGAACCGATCCTTTAGCAGATAATCTTCTTGATATTCTAAATTGCGGTATATTAATAATTTTTAAAGTATTTGTTTCGGTATTATTATTGCTGCTAATTTGTCCAAAAGAAGGTGGTCTATTTAGTCTTGGATTATCTCTTTCGTATTTAGTGGTTATGCTTTTATCAAAATTAACATAAACAGTATCCTCTAAAGGTTCTATATTCCAAGTATCTGATCGATCTGTTACATATTTTTCTATTGTGTCGTCTCCATCTCCATCCCACAATCTTTCGCTAGCTTCCAGTCCTATAGTATAATCTGCTGTTTGAACCCAATTATCTTCAGTGTTATTAAATTGTAAACTAGTAACTCTTACTTCACTAATTTCGTGTAAAATATTAGATCCACATTTAAATTTTAAAGTTCCATAAGGACAATCGCTAAAAAGCTTTTTGAGTCCGCTTACACCAGCCATAATTCCACTAAAACCGGGCATGCTTTTGTCGGTATCAACTCCGGGTAGATTGCCAGTATCTGGATTTCTAAAAATTTTACCAGTCAAATTAATAGTAGTAGTTAAGCTTTCTGCTAAGTTATTATTGTTATTATTAAAATTATAACTAATATCTACCACAGGAACCGGACCAGTTATAGAGTGTATGCTTGTTCCATTATACTCTACTACTATTTTGGGAGAGTTACCAATACTTTGATTAGAAAAGTTATTGTCTTGTAAATTTAACTGATTATATATCATAATATATTATATATTTATGGTCCTTTAATTTTTAATCTTCCTATTCCTCCAACATAATATGAAGACCCATCATATGCTACACCATCAAAAAGACCGAGTATATTACTAGCTGGTAAATTTCTAAGCGTCCAAGTTATACCATCCGTTGACGTAGCATAAACATCAATAGTAGTTCCAAAAGCTATAAAATGAGAACCATTATATGATATTGTATTCCATTGATCTATTACTGGCATAGCATCATCATATGAGGTCCATGTGGCTCCATTATCATTGCTGATAGCTACTCTACGACTACCTCTCATAATATTTGAATCAGAATATTTATGACCATAATATAGAGCTCCAGAGAATGTATAATCATAGTGTCTTCCAATCATAATAGAACCTTGACCAGGAGCAGGTGAGTAGGATCTGGAACCATTACACAAAGCTACCCATTTACCATTTCCATAACAAATAGCAGCATAGGCCTCGTTGTTTGGCATATTTACCACAGACCAACTCAATCCATCTGATGATATAGCAGCTATAGGATTATAGACACTGTCTTGTAATAAGATTGCTTGTCCTACGGCTATGAATGTATTATTACCATAAGCAACATTATAATATAATTCACCCAAATAACTCTTAAAAGTAGAAGATCTATTTGTGGATGTTATTTTAGACCATGATGTCCCAGAAGAAGAAGACCACAATAAAGACCCTCCGTCACTCGATCTACCAAAAGCCTGTGACATGAATCTATCTGGACAAGCAACAAATCTATTATTGCTAGAAGTTAAAGCCACAACTCTATTGTCTGTAGTAAAACTGGTCCAGGTTGCTCCGTTGTTATCGGAATAAACCCCACGATCAGATTGATAGGAATTATTACCGAAATCAATATCAGCAGATGATTGAAGAATAATAATTCTACTTGATGTAGCAGCTATATACGATCCTACTAAATTGACATCTTGTGTGCTCCAAATATTATTTGTATTTTTATATATCATATCATTAACAGGGGAGACGCCCAGAGTACTATCTGATATGCCAATTAAAGTTGTTCCTTTATATAAAAAGCTTCTACAGTTAAGTATAGATGCTTCTGTTCTAGCTTCCCATATTTCCTGTAGTGTGGGGGTAGGTGTAACAGTAGGAGTTGCGGTTATAGTAATGCTTGGGGTAGGCGTAGCCTTTGTAGGAGTAATACTTGGTGTTAACGTAATAGTAGGAGTGACTGTTGGGGTAACCGTTGGAGTAACGCTATTTGTTGGGGTAACCGTTGGAGTAACGCTATTTGTTGGGGTAACCGTTGGAGTAACGCTATTTGTTGGGGTAACCGTTGGAGTAAC
>Ga0214923_10000652_pt1 | contig 51225 bp, 48 predicted proteins | sample LL1510_MetaG_FD_177993 | JGI IMG/M metagenome (GOLD analysis project Ga0214923, IMG submission 177993) | Freshwater microbial communities from Lake Lanier, Atlanta, Georgia, United States - LL-1510 | ecosystem: Environmental > Aquatic > Freshwater > Lake | place: USA: Georgia | collected...
ATTCAACTGTTGAAACAGAAACAAATAATATAAAAAATGATGATGAATTTATATCAGAATTATTAAATATAAATTCAACTGTTGAAACAGAAACAAATAATATAAAAAATGATGATGAATTTATATCAGAATTATTAAATATAAATTCAACTGTTGAAACAGAAACAAATAATATAAAAAATGATGATGAATTTATATCGGAATTATTAAATATAAATTCAACTATTGAAACAGAAACAACTAATAATAAGAAAGAACTTATTATAGAAATGTTTAATTCAAAAAATAATAGTATAGATTCTCTATTTGAAAAATATATACCTTATCATAAAAAAATAATTGATATAAATGACATTATTAATAATTTATTAGAAGATAATATTTATGATCAATATTTAATTAATATTAAACCAGATGAGAATAATGATAAACCAGATGAGAATAATGATAAACCAGATGAGAATAATGATAAACTAGATGAGAATAATGATAAACTAGATGAGAATAATGATAAACTAGATGAGAATAATGATAAACTAGATGAGAATAAAGATAAACTAGATGAGAATAATGATAAACCAGATGAAAATAATGATAAACTAGATGAGAATAATGATAAACCAGATGAAAATAATGATAAACTAGATGAGAATAATGATAAACCAGATGAAAGCATTTCAAAAGAATTACAAAAAACAAAAAATGATAAAATTATAAATATAATTGATATAAATGATATTATTGATAATGATTTTAATAGTAAATTTTTTAATAACAAATCTGAAAAAATAAGTGATTTTAATGATTGTTATGAAGAAATATATCATACAGAACTCAAATATATAAATGATAAAAATATATTAGAAACAAATGAATATACAATAGAAAAAAAAGACTATTTATTAAAAATTTTTGAATTTTGTGAAATTTATAATACAACAACAGAAAATATTTTTCAAGATGCTAAATTAGAATTTAGGTATTTTTGTTATAGATATATAGAATACTTAAGAAATATCATACTACCTATAATACCAATCAAATCAACAAAAGAAGCAGTTTTAATAGAATTTCGTTGTTTTCCACATATTGAATTTACAATAAGAAATACGATTGATAAATTAGGAGAAGGATGGAGTCATACAATAATTTGTGGTCATATAAATTATGATTTTGTAAAGTCGATTACAAAAAAGATATCAAATAATATTAATGTAATCAATTCACAATATTATAATTTAAATCAGAATGAATATAGTTATTATTTAACAACACAATCTTTTTGGGATTTATTAAATGGCGAAAAAATATTAATATATCAAGAAGATACATGTATATTTAAAAGAAATATAAATGATTTTTTGCATTTTGATTATATAGGTGCACCATGGCATAAAATACAGAATGACACTCCAAATTGTGTAGGAAATGGTGGTTTTAGTTTAAGAACAAAACAATGTATGATTGATGTTATAAATAAAATATCTGTAAAAGATACAATATTTAATAGTTCAACATTAAAATATATGGAAGCTGTAAAACTACAATTTGGACCAGAAGATGTATATTTTTCTATCAATATGCAAAAATATGATATAGGTGTAGTAGCTGATTGGGATTCAGCAAGAGACTTTTCTACAGAAACTGTTTATAATAAAAATAGTTTAGGAGGTCATAATTTTTGGATGTGTGATAAAAACTGGAAAGATAGATTATATTCTAATGTTATAATTCAATTTAAACCAATGTTTATAATTAATGGATTAGAGCATAGAGGTGGATGGAAATATGTATTAAATTATTTAAATGATAATGATTTTTATAATAATAATTCAAAAATTTATTTTTATGATATAATAGAGAATTATTTTATGTTTAGTGATAGACATATAATTGGTAGAAAATGGGCAGGTGTATTGCATTGTACCCCAATAGCACCACCATATTTAGATATTGTAAATATTCAAAATTTATTTTCAAAAAAAAAATTTTTAGATAGTTTACAAGATTGTATATTTATATTGACATTATCAACATATATTATGAATTATTTAAAAAATGAATTTTTAAAATTTAATATTTATGTTGATGTATTTATTATAAAACATCCTGTTATTACTGATAATATAATTCAGTTTAATTTTAAAAATTACATTAAAAATAATAATAAATATTTGATACAAATAGGTCAACAATTAAGAAAAATGTCAAGTATATTTTTAGTAAATGAAATAACCAATTACAAAAAATTATGGCTTTCTGGGACAAAAAATTTTGAAAAATGTAAATATTTATTAAATGAAGAAATCAAATATTTAAATATTAGAGATATTAAAATAGATACAATTACATTTTATTATACAGAAACATTTAAAGAATATGATGAATTATTAAGTAAAAATATTGTTTTTATAGATTTATTCGATGCTGCAGCAAATAATACAATTTTAGAATGTATTGTAAGAAATACACCAATTATTGTTAATAAAATAGTTGGTGTTGTTGAATATCTGGGTGAAAATTATCCATTATATTTTAATAATTTAAATGAAATAAAAACTTTAGTAACAACACAAAAAATATTAGAAGGTTATTATTATTTAAAAAATATGAATAAAGAAGATTTACATGTAGAATATTTTACAAAAAAAATAATAACAAATATAACAAAATTAACAAAATCAATTTTAGGAGATTTTAAACCTGAACAAAAATTATTTTGTGCGCATACGCCATATGGTTTAGGTTTAGGTGGAGGTGAAAAATTTATTTTAGATATTGCAAGATATTTTATTATGTTTAAAAATACATATGTAATAATTTTTACTAATGAAAATCAAGATACAATAGAAAAAACTATTGAAAAAATATTACATAAAAATTTTATTTCTTTGATAAAAGTATTACCTGAAAATGAAATTAAAAATTGGATAGGTAAAATTGATTATTTTTTTAGTATGTGTAACACAAAATTACCAATTATTGAAGGTATAGCAAATAAGATAGAAAATAATATATTCCATTGTCAATTTCCCTTTGATTTAAATTTAAATTATGAAAAAAATACATTATCAACATATAAAAATGTGATAGTAAATTCTGATTATACAAAATATTTTTATTTAAAATTTGCAAATAAATATATAACTAATCAAAATACTGATATAATATATCCAAATTGTTTTGATAAAATTAATATTTATGAAACATATATTAAAGAACCAAATAGTTTTGTTATGATTGGAAGAATATTTTCATATAATCCAAATGCAAATAATAAAAATTTTGATATAGCATTAAAATATTTTGAAAAAATTGAAACTATAGGTGGTAATTATAAGCTATATATTATTGGTCAAAATTATTCAAATAGTTTTTTAGATTATTTAAAATCATTTAATTGTAAAAATGTAGAGTTTCATATAAATGCATCAGAAGAAGATAAAAAAAATATATTATCAAAATCACAATATATTATTAATATGGTAGGAATAAATAGAAGTCTAGATTTTGAATGTTATGCATATGAACATTTTGGTATATCAATTTTAGAAGGAATCAATTATTGTTGTATACCAATAAGTATAAATGGAGGGTTTCCATCATGCTATATAACGCATGAAATATCTGGTTTAATATTTTATAGTGAGAAAGATTTTTATGAAATAATTTATGATATTATAATAAATAAAAAAAATCATTATTTTAATTATGACTATTATGATACATTTTTAGAAAAATTTACAACAGAATCATATAATAATTCATTAGATGAATTATTCAATAATATTTATTAGGTATCAATTTTTTTTTATATTAAAATTATATGTTTCTTTTATAATACTATTTAAATATTTATTATCATCATCATTTACAAAACTAGAACCAACACTTTGTGATACTGTATATAATTCTAAAAAATGAATATTATCATTATAGGTAAATTTATGAAAGTTAGTTTCTTTATTTGGAATATTAAAAATTACTAATATTGTATGATTAGTTGTATATTTAGAAAATTTATCATTAAAATCAATTATATTTCTTTTAAATTCTTCATCAATATCACTTATATTTATATATGTTAAAATAAATAGCTTATGTTCTTTTTTATCAAGTAAATTTAAAAATCTATTTACACATTTGATATAATAATTATAATCATCATTATTTCTTGGATCTTTATGATTAAACATATTTAAACCATATTTAATATGTCCACATTGTCTATCATTCCATTTTTGTATATATTCACAATAGAAAGATTTATTTAAAAAACAATTGAATTTATCATTTATACATTCCAAAATTAGATCATGATTTGAAAAAATCCAATCAAAAGGATAAGAACATATTTTTAAACCTAAATCTTTTATAATATTAGCACTATGACATACTGGACCTAATGAACAAATATAATTTATTTCCATATTATAATATTAAAATAAATTATTTTTATTACCTTTACTCAAATTTTCGTTTGCCCATAATGGTTGAAGATTTTTATAATTAAAACATTTACTTTGTTCTTCTTTATCCAATAAATTAAATGAAGCACATGGTTTTATATGATCAATATGCCATTCACCGTGATTTTCCCAAGTCATACCAACTTTAAATTTAGCTTCTAAATATCCTCTTAAAAATGGAATAGTACAACCAACTAATTCCATAGTTTTATCACTTTTTATTGCATTTTGATTTTTAATAGCAGATCCTAAACGTGATCTAAGTGTTTTTACTAATTTAAATGCTGGATCAACAAGTTTTCTTGCTTTTTCGTATTTAATAATAGTAGCAGAAATTTGTGTTCTATTTTCTTGTCTATATTTTTTTAAACATTCTTTACAATCATTACGTAATTTATCCCAATGATCTTTGTCAAAATTATAATTAGTTAACGGTTCCCATTTTTTACATCTACAACATTTTTTCCCAATTACATCATCAATAGTTTCATGATTAACACGTTTAATGGATGGTTGTCCTTTACATTTATCAACAATATTATTTTCTTCTTTAATTTTTTCCCATTCAGGACTAGTTGATTTATATATTTCTTTTTCAAGTTTAATTTCAAATCCACCTGTTGTTTTTAGTTCACCTTTAATAACTTTATTAACATTAGCAGCATATAATCCTAATATTTTAGCTAATTCAAGTTGTGAGTTAAATTTTTGCCACACATCATTGGTATTAGCTTTCCTAGCATATATAATATCAATTTCTTTATTGTCTAATTTTTTTTCATTATAATTTTTATTATATAATGATACAGTTTCTTTATTTTTTTCACGCCAATCTTTAGAAGCTTGTCTACATATTGAACATGTTTTATACTGTTTATTATTATCAGTATAATTTATAGTATCTTTATCTTTTTTACATTTATTACATTTAATCATATAATATAATAAAATTATCTCTTTAAGTATTTATAATTAATTAAAAGAAACTATTAATCATCAGTTACATAAAATAATTTATTTTAATGTTGTATTTTAATAAATATAAAATAAAGTTAATATTTTTATGATATAAATACTTCCAAAAATATTAACCTCCTCTAAGTCGGAGCACGAGGTGTATTGTTGACTCTTTTTGTATATTATAATCTTGAAGAGTTCTACCGTCTTCTAGTTGTTTTCCAGCAAAAATCAAACGTTGTTGATCAGGTGGTATTCCTTCTTTATCTTGAATTTTTTGTTTTACATTTTCAATATTATCAGTTGGTTCTACTTCTAGTGTAAGGGTTTTACCTGTTAATGTCTTTACAAAAATCTGCATAATCAATTCTATACGATTCCAATAATTTTAATAATCAATTTTTTTATGCTATAAATCTAATGGAATAAGAGAGTTTATCAGATTTTCTGTATTATTGAGATTATTTTTAATTTCTCTATATTTTCTTTTATATTTGAGATATTTTTTTGTAATAAGTTTAAGTTGATTTTTAATAAATAACATTTCATTTTTAGGATCATAATATATTAAACTATTATTATTTGATACAGTTGTAATATGTTTTGCTAATATACCACAATTTAAATTGGTTTTAATATTAAAATAATCTCTAATTTTAAGATTAATACGTTTATTAAATAGAATAATTTTAGAATTTTTTTGTGAATGATTAACAAATAATTTATAATAATTATCTTTAAAATCTTGATCTATAATATTATATAAGTAATATATTAATTTACCAAGGTCTTTTATATCATCAGTTGATAGTGATATTGGATTAAAATAAATATCATTAATTTTATAATCAAATAATAATAACCAATTAATGAATTCATTTTCATAATTAAAATAATTAAACATTTCATAAGGGTTTAATATTATTGACTTAATTTTATTGTCATAATTCTCAGGGAAAATAATTTTATTTAATTTATCTTGATAAAATACTCTTTTATTTTTAATAAGAATATTTAAATATAATGTTTTATTTAAAATATTTGACCATGATAAGGAATTTGCAATTTCAATGATAAGAAAATTATTTCTAAAATCATTTTTGATATTATTTAATGTTACACTATTAATCATATTTGATAATAATTCATATGTAATTGAATTTTCAAAGAAAAAAATTTTAATAAAGTTTTTATACAAATTATCATAAAAAAATTTTGGGTTGTATATATATTCATCACTTGTATTTATGATTTGATAAAACATTTTTAATATATTAAAGTATAGTAATTTAACTTTTATTGGTATAATGTTACTTAATTCATTAATTAAATAAAATTTATTTTCATTGGATTGTCTATTATTTATGTTTATTAAATCTTTAAGATTAAATAAAGAAATATATAAAATATTGTCAAAAATAAATTCAATTTCAAATTTATTAAATTTAATTGGAAAATTATAGTTATTAAATAAGATTTTTATTATTGATAAAATATCTGTAAGTTTTGTATATTTTTTTACAATAAATTTAAAAAATGTTTGATCATAATTATTATTTTCTAACAATTGCATATCTATTTCATCAGTTTTATTTAGTAAAAAATATAAATTACTTTTAATTGGTTTATCAAAAAAATATAATAATATTTTATAATTATGTACATGCTCAAATGTGTTATCTATTTTATTAAGAACATTTGAATATGTATCTTTATTATTTAAAAGTAATAAAAAAATATTTTGAATTGATAAATTAATATTTGGTATATAATGGTATAATTCATATTTATAAAAATCTAATTCAATATTATTTGAAATAATAATTGAGTTTATTATATTATCAATTTTAATCAATAAATATTTTTTTTCATTAATTTTAATAAAATATTTTTTATCAATTTCAATTCCAGATATATCATCAATTTTTTGATTTTTTTGTAATTTTAAATGTTCTAAAATATTATATTCATTACTTAAAAAAATACTATATTTAATAGTTTTAATTATATTTGCAATGCTAATAATTTTTTTTAATATAACATATTTATTTTGATATTCTTTTATATTTTTATTTGTAAATAAAGGAAAGTTGTATAATAAAAAGATACTTGCATTAACTAATAAATTAGTTAATTCCCATAAATGTTTTAGATAAGAATCAAAATTTAAAAAATTATTTTGTTGAATTATTAAATTATATTCATTATTTATATTTTTCCAAATATATGAAACATTATTTTTTAAATTATTAAAATTTAAAAATGAGTAATTATATTTATGTTGTATTTGTTTATTTATTTCTGAAAAAAAATCATCTTTTGCAGAAAAATCCGATATTGTTAATATGTAAAAAAAATTATATGTAAATATTAAATCATTAAAAATAGTTATTTTTAGAGGTAAAAATAAATTAAAGTTTTGTATACCATTAACTTTGTTAAAACAAATTATTTTAATAAAATTTATTTCTGATAAATTATCATATAATGATAATATAAAATAATCATTTTTTTTTTCAAGTCTAAAAGAAGATAATATAATTTTATTATCTTCAATAATTGGTAATTTAATTATCATAATAATATATAATTAAAAACTATCTTTATATTAAATGTTTTTAGCAATAAATTTATAAATAATATTTTTGTATAATGAAAAGTTTTCTCGCCACATTTTGGATGCATCAACATTTGCAGGTGATTCAAAATTTGGTGAATCTAACATTGATATAATACTCATTATTACTGAATTAACACTATGAGATGGGTTCCATCTTTCATTAAGTGATTCATACCCATAAATATCTGTTCCTTCATGTAATATTGAAATACAAACTTTACCATCGGGATAAATATTTGGATGAAATAAATTATCAATAAATTTAAAAATAGGTGCTTTATTTGGATATTCTTTAGGAAATTCCATAGTACATTTGATAATAGCACCTTCAAAAATAGTTTCAGAAGGACCTAAAATTAAAATATTCCATTTTAAAAAGTTTTTTTTATCTGGTTCAATACTATAATAATAATTAGGATCTTTTAATATTTGAACGTATTCCATTTGCAATCTTTTAATAGCTGACATAAAATTATGATTTATTAATAATATATTAAAAAATCAAATTTTTTATTTTTTAAGAAATAATATTGATGTATCATATGATAAATTGTTCATAATTGTTAAACCTAATTCTTCATCAAATTCAATTGGATCCGAAATAAAATATTTATTTGCTTCTTTATCTTCTAATTGATAAAATTTAGTATTATCACTTAATAATTGTTGTACATCACAAAAATTAAATCTAATATTTTGTCCAATACTATCAGTACAACATTCATAAGTTGGTATTAAAACAGGTGAAGTTATAAGTTTATCTAGTGAAAATTTAGTATCATTTTTTTTAATCTTTAAATCATATAAATTCTTCTGACTTTGTATTAAAAGTTTGGTTTTATCTTTAATTTTATAATAGGCTGGTGTTAAAAAGTTTTTATCTGAATTATCATAAATTTTTGTATCAGTATAAATTAATAAATCTTTTGACATTTTTTTATAACCAACATTTTTGAATGTTTCCTTTTCATTTATAAATGGTTTAATTTTATTACTAGTTAAACTTAAAGGAATTACAATAATTAGTTTATGAAGTGAATTAAAGTTTTGATGTGTTAAATATAAATCTAAACCTACATTCATATCATTATATTTAAATTTACTGAGTTTCCAACTAATTGATGTTAAATTATAATTTAAATTATCTAATTCTATTGTATGTTCTAAAGGATCGATAATATTTTGATATATTGAGATATCATTATTTATAATTAAATTAAAATTAGAACCATAGTCATATTTTATATTAAGAGTACAAGTTGGTAAAGTAGTTATTTCAATTTGTTCATTATTTGAATATAGATTATTTTTAACAAAAATTGATGATTTTGAATTTAAATATTTAAAATTATGATCAGTCATTTTTTCTGATTTTTGTATAATAATTACTATTAATGCTATAAGTATAATAAATAATAAAATAATATCAAACATATAAATTAAATTAGAAAATAAAGTTTATATTTTTTATTCATAAAAATTGTATGTATTTACTGTATCAAAACAAATACTATCAGAAGATACTAAAATAAAATATGTGTTTTGTATTGTTTTATTTTTTAATAATTTAAAATTATGATCAATATATGTGAATTCTTCTTTTGAAATAATTCTTAATCCTTTAAAATATGGTGATTTTTTTATTAAATCAATTACTTCAAAATCACCATAATCAATTTTGTTATTACAATTTATAATTTTTTGTCCTTCTTTATCCCAAACAGGAATTGTTAAAAAAAATGATAATTTTTTATTATTTTGAAAAGCTATATTTAAATGATATGCTATCTTTTTATAACCAAGATCAATAATATTTTTTTGATACGGTGGATTAAATGTATGTGTTCCTTCAATGAATGTTTTATTAAAAAAATTACCATTTGAACCAAAATATTGTTCTAAATCATAATATATTGAACAATAATTTTTTAATGTTGAATTTATAGCAGAAGCAAAACATTCAAAATTTAAATTATAGTCTTTTTCTAATTTATTTATAATACTTGGTAAAATTCCTAATTGATGGTTATTTGAGCTTAGTAATTGGTATCTGAAAATTATTGACCATATATAATCATCGATTATTTTAATATTTCCAGAATAATTATTTTTTAGCTTATTATAAACATCAATAGGTATTAAAATATTATTTATAATATTTTCTAATTTTTCATTATTTATTCCAAAATTTACATTAATCATAAATTTATAAAAAATAACATTAATATTATTTCTAGATTGATTTACTTCTTTTTTATATATTTTATAATTTGATCTTTGATTTATATAAAAACTACTTTTTTTATAATTTTCAAGAATATAAAGTTGTTTATTAAAAAAGTCAATAAATTCAATTAAAATTTTGTCAATAATTTCTTCATATTTTTTTTCATCATTATTATATTTACAAAAATCCATTAATGTAATTTTTAATATAGAAACATCACTATAATTTGTTGGAATAAAAGAATCAACTATATTATTATTATATTTTTTGTCATTAAATATTATATCATAATTTTCATTATCTAAATTACTAAATGAATATAAATTAAACATCCAAGATGAAAGTAAATTTGTTAGTGTTCGTTGATAAGATTTTTTTATACTAAATATTTCTTTACCTAAATGTTTAGTGCATACAAAAATAAAATTGTTTAAAATATTACAATATATTTTACCTCTATACAATTCTAATATTGGATCAACATTTTTTTTATTTATTATAATTAAACTCATATTAATATTAATAATGTTTATCCTTTAAGTTTTATATTGTTATAACCAATTTTATTAAAATATTCTTTTAAATAGTCTTTTTGATTACCTTGAATATGAAGTAATAATCTAGTACTATCATTTTCATCAATAAGTTCTTTAATAGAACCATTACAACCTTTAGATTTTTTTATATTTTTTAAGTGTATAGTCAATTCATCTTTTGTTAGTGGTAATCCAGATATATATGTATCTGATTTTCTACCTCTATCTTCTGACCATATTTCAATTACGTTATTTATTTTAGGAATATATGTATTTTTTTCTTCAATATTTTCAAAAGGGTTTATACTCATTAAATTTATATATTAAATTCTTTTTAAATGATTTTTTATAATTAAAAGAGGTGCCTAAAATAATTTTAATTATAATATTAAAGTTTTAATTAAATTGTTATAAAGATCTTTAAATGATAAAAATTTTTCTTTAATATTTATTGATTTTAAAATACTTCTATCAAATATTTTTATAGTTGACAATGTAGTATTTTTTTTTTTATCTATCTCAATAATTTTTTCTTGAATTAATTCATTGTTTGTTATATAGTAAATATTTCTAATTACTATTTCTTTTTTCTCTCTGTCGACACCATAAAGAATTATAAAAAGATTTAATCCATTATAAATATTTTTTTTAAATTCTATAAAATTTCCACCATTACAAAAAATATCTTTTGGTAATGTTTTAACAGATAAACATTTTGATTTAACTTCATATATAGCACCACAATTTTCACATACTATATCAAGCGAAGGTGTATAATCTTTTAAAGCTTTCAATGAATATTTACAACATAATTGACATGGTATATTTTTTGTTACATAATCTTCCATTTTTATACCAACTTCTTTTTTAAAATATGGTGCCATTTTATATTCTACGTCACACATTATGCTTGTATGATTTTTAGATTTGCAAAAACTACAATAACATGACATAATAAGTAATACTGATCTACATAGTAAAAAAAAATCAATTTTTTTATATATTTTCTCTTAATACTACAGTATTATTTATAAGCAAATCAGAAAATTGTAGTAATTTATCATAGTTTTTTTCTAATAATTCTAAAGCTTTATTATATGCATCTTTTACTAATTCTAGTGATTCTTTGTCCATATTATATTTTGTATTTTCAGAATATTTATCACCTATAGATAAACTTCTACCTAAAAAAGGATTAGAATCATCACTAATATCTTCGTTAAAAAAAACTTCTAAATTATTTCCCATACCAAAATTACCTATCATTCTTTTTGCTAATTTATTAGCTTGTCTCAAATCTTCAATAGCACCTAATGATACATTATCATTACCATAATACAATCTTTCAGCAGCTTTACCACCCATACTTATTATTAAACGTTTTTTTAAAATATCTTTTGTATATAATCCACCTTCTTTAATTTCAGGTTTTTCACTAAATATTGTATATCCACCAGCTCCATTATATGTAGGTTGTATAGATGCTTTTTTAAATTCAAACGTATCATTAAATAAAAGTGTTAAAATAGAATGACCACTTTCATGTAAAGCAACTCTTTTTTGAGTAACTGGTGATATAGTAGCATTTTTTTTTATTAATCCAACAATTGATTTTTCAAATGCTTCAAATATATATTTTTCTTGTAATTTAGTATAATTATTTCTTGCTGATAAAATAATAGCTTCATTGATTAAATTTTTTAATTGAGCACCAGAAAAACCATCAGTTAATTCTGCAATTGATGAAGTATTCAAATTTTCTGTAATATTTTTAGCATTTAAGTAATATCCAATTATTTTTTCTCGTGAATCTTTATCAGGAAGAGGTATACGTATAATTCTATCAAATCTACCAGGTCTTAATATGGCTTGATCTAATACATCTTTTCTATTTGTTGCTGCAATTACAACAATATTTTCATTACTATTAAATCCATCCATTTCATATAATAATTGATTCAATGTTTGTTCTCTTTCATCATTTGCCATATTAATACCAGCACCTCTTTGTCTAGCTACTGCATCAATTTCATCAATAAAAATAATAGAAGGATTATTTTCTCTAGCATTTGCAAACAATTCGCGTACACGTGATGCACCCATTCCTACAAATAATTCCACAAATTCTGAACCAGAAATAGAGAAAAAAGATGAATTTGTTTCTCCTGCAATTGCTTTAGCAAGTAATGTTTTACCTGTACCAGGAGGTCCTTCTAATAAAATACCTTTTGGCATTTCGGCACCCATTTTATTAAAAATTTCTTTATTTTCAATATATTTTATAATTTCCTTACAATCTTCAATAACTTCAGGACTACCTGCCCAATTATTTAATGTTATATTTGATACTTTATTTGAGTTTGGCATCATATTTTTATTTGGTTGTGTAAATGGATTTAATAAATTTGTTTGTCTATTTAACATATTTTGTCTAGGCATTCGAGACATAAAAGATAAAAAAGAAGAAAATAATAATAATGGAACTAACAATGAAAAAGAAGAACTTAATAAATTTAATCCATTGTCAAATGTTACTAAATAATCTGGACGCATATCTGATATTATTATAGGAGTACTAGTTTCGAAAGATTTATCAATAATACCAGGTACTAATATTGGATCAATATTTGATTTATGATATTTATCATAATTATATAAAATATTCAAATCAGTATTATCATCATATATATTTTTTTCTTCTTTATCTACTGTTATAATTTCTTTAAAGTTTTTATCTAAATAAACTTTAGAAACTTTATTGTTTATAATATTATTTACCATATTATTATAATTATCTTTAACAAAATAATTTTTATATTTATAAATTAGTTTTGTATCATCTGGTTGAATATTTAGAGAATTAATTTGTATAAAAAAATATAAAGAACAAAAAAAAATTTGTTTTAACATTGTATATTATAATTTAAAATTATAATTTAATATATGTTTATACTTATTAAAACATTATAAAGCTTTTTTATAATTTGTAAAAATATTTAAATAATTATTGATAAAACAATTTAATGAAGTTATTTTTATTAATAATTCCCTTTGTAAATGGATTACTAAAAAATCCTAATAATTTTATTTTAAGAAATAATTTTTGTTTAAAATCAAACCAACCGCCATTAAATAATATAGTTGAACAAAAAAGTTTTAAAATAAAAAAAATTAAAAGTATATCTAAATTAATTAGAAGTGTTAATATTTTACCAAGTTTATTTTTATCTTTTTCTGGAGGGTTTATAGCTAATCCATCATTAGATAGTTTATTTAGTTCGACTGAATTTATTTCATCAACTTTTATTACAATATCAATAGTTTCGTTGAGTATGATTTTTAATGATTTATATGATATAAATTTAGATAAAATAAATAATCCATCAAGACCTTTAATAACTGGTGAAATTACTAAATTAGAAGCATATTCAATAAGTTTGTTATTTTTGTTATTAATTTTTTTCAATGAAATAAATTTATCAAATAAATTACAAGAGTTTACAAATATAATTTTATTTGGTATTTCAATATATACACCAATATTAAAAAAAATTACATTTATTAAAAATATTTTTTGTGCAATGATTGTATCTTTATCAATTTTATACTCAGCATTAGCTGTAAATCCTGATGTATATAATTGGATAATAAATAATTCAATAGAAAATATTAATTATCAAATTTTATTAGCTACAATGAGATATATTTTTTTAGGTTCATTAAATAATGAATTACTATTAGATATTTGTGATGTAGAAGGTGATAAATTAAATAATGTTAAAACATTACCAGTTTTATTTGGTAAAAATATAACATTTGCTGTTATTATTCTTATTTTATTTTATAGTATGTTAAATATATTATTTATAAATAATGATTATGCTAAATTTTCTTTGATATTATATTTACCAGTCATAATTGATATGTATAAAATAAAAAAATCAAATTATGAAAAAATAGTTATAGTTAAATCGCTAAAAAATGTAACAATTCCTATGTTTCTAATGTTATTTTATATGGGTTACTTAGCTTACATATAAAAAAAATTGACAATAAATTAAATAAAATCATATATTATATATATGCTTAATGTAAATGGAAGTAATGATGACTTTTACAGATATAAAATGAATAGAGTTAATATTAGTAACAAAGGTAATGGTAATGGACAATTTACAATTATAAACAATCTTGAAGAAATAAGTAAAACAATTAATACCCCTTATGAAATATTATATAAATATATTGCTAATGATTTAGGATCTAGTTTTAATGAAAAAAAAAAATCATTAACTGGAACACATACACAAGAAACAATACAAAATTCTATTTTTAAATATATTAATGATTTTGTTATTTGTACCAAATGTGGTATACCAGAAATTAATTATACAATAAAAGATAAAAATAATGTTGAATCTAAATGTTCTGCATGTGGTTCATATAATATTATAAAAAATAATAATAAAATAAATTTTAAAATTAATGATTTAATCTTAAAATATTTACAAAAAAATAAGAATTGGAAAATTACAAAAGGAAATATGATTTTATTAAAAGATTATGGACCAGAAATTTTTGGTCAAGAAGTTGATAAATTAAATGAAGAAATAACTTCCGATGAAGAAAAAATTACCAATAATGATGAAGAAAAAACTACTAGTAATGTTGAAGATGATTTTAATCCTTTCACTTGATTATAAATTTATCTTTTTTTATTAGCATGAAAATATGGTGGTAATTTTGGATTGAACTGTCTTGATTTTGTGTTTATGGTATCGTGTTTTTCAATATCCTCATGTAAACCTTTCTTATCTAATAATCTTTTTGAAACAAATTTTTTTGGTTTATTACTTTCAATAACTTTATCAATATAGTTATTAAATTCTGCAAAATTCATACTATTATTTTTTTTTGGTTCTTTAGACTTTTTCTTTTTATTATTTATTATTTCTTCTTCACAATATATTATTTCTTGCTCACAATATATTATTTCTTTAGAAGAATTCATAATTAATTCGCGTTCTTTTTTTTTATATTCTAAATATTCATGATATTCTTTTAATTCTTCTTCATCTAGTTCATCTTCATTTATTTCGTCACTTGAATCATAACCAACATAATCTCTATCATATTCAATCATTATATTACCATAATCATCTTGTTTATCTTTATAATTTGTATACTCTTCATCATCAGATAAATAATTTGGATCCATATAAATATATATATACTTTAATTTTAAATAAATTCAATTTTTTATTCATCATCACCTGTAACTATTGAAAGCGGGTCAAAAGATTCTTTCATAAATATCATTATACTTAAAATAATACCAAAAATAAGTTTACCGTAACTAGAACCAGGTATTGAAGTTAAATTACATAATGAGGTCATATCAGTTTGTTCAAACATATTTTGTACAATATAAACAGCCATATAACCAAACATATACATAATTAAAACCATAATATTATTTAATGGTCCAATCATTGATAATGCTCTAAAAATTGCGCCAATTATAGGTATAAACCCTATTATTAAACTAAATATACCAGCAGCTCCATTTTCAAAGACAGCATCCATAAAAAAATCACCAAATTTACTACTAGTTACTGATAATTCTTTATTTATATATTTACATGAATCTTTTGTGTGAAGATATTTTGTTATCATAATTGAAATAATCATAACTACTTCTCCAAAAATATATGCAATTTTAGGTGGTAAAATCATTCCACCTAGAAATTTAACACAAAATTTTGTTATAATTGGTATCCATACATAATTATCATATACTTTACCTCCTTTTCCTTCTTTTATGTAACCCAAATAAAACATAATTATTGGAATAAATTGTAAAGGTGGAAACATGAAAAATGGTAAGAAGAACCACCACATATCAACCGAACCATTATAATCAAAAACTCTTGTCCATAATTGACCAAATGGAATTAATGTATATAATAATACACCTAAAAGTGTCATTTTTCCCATAATATTTTTTTATATAAAATAGTAGATATTTTTATTTTATTATATCATATTCAACATGATATGTTAAAATGTAGTTTAATATTTTTTTATGATTTCTCATATAAATAAATAAATTATAATAATTTTTTTTGATTTCAAAAACATAATATTCATTTTTTTTTATTGAATTTAATTTTATATATTCATATAATTTTTTTACTTTTGTAAAAATATAAGGTGTATCATTTGATAATAGTTTAATTTTTAATTTTTCAGTATTATTATTTTTTGTAACAAGTTCTACTTCAGTATTTATTTCGGTTTCTTTATAACTATTCATTTCTACTTCATTATTCATTTCTACTTCATTATTCATTTCTACTTCATTATTCATTTCTACTTCATTATTCATTTCTACTTCATTATTGTGTTCTTCTTTAATATTATCATTTTCTTCAATATTCATTTCTACTTCATTATTGTGTTCTTCTTTAATATTATCATTTTCTTCAATATTCATTTCTACTTCATTATTGTGTTCTTCTTTAATATTATCATTTTCTTCAATATTCATTTTTACTTCATTTTGTGCGTCTTTTTCTATATTTGTGTTGATTTTTGCTTCAAAATTTATACCAAAAAAAAAGAAATCTGTTTTAATATTGTCCATTTATTAATTTTATAAAATATTTAAAATTTAAACTTATTTTCTATATCATAATATATAATGAGTAAACCTACATATAGATATGAACAATCATACCAATTTTTAAAAAAAGGTGTTAAACATACTGTCAGAGAACAAGTTGTTGATGGAGAAAAAGGTCTAAGTATTATGTTTTTAAAAAAAGTTGGTGATGAATTTTATAAACTTTATGCTAAAGAAACCGAAAAAGATAAATTTTCAATTAAAGAAAAAGTTGGCGACAAAGAAACTGAAAAAGAAATTTCTGAAAAAGATTTATTAAAAATTTTAAAAACTGAAAAACTTGAAGGCATTATTAATTTTGTTACTAAAGAAAGAGGTTCATATAAAAATAAAAAAATTTCTTTAAAGAAAAATTATGATAAAGCAGCTGAAATCTAATTTAAATACGTAATTATTATAAAAAATGCTGAACTATAATAAAGCAGCTGAAATCTAAGTTAAAATGATGAACTATAAAATAATATGAGATTTAAGTATTAAGTTATTACTTTCATTTAAAATCATTACAATATTTTTTTTTATATTTATATTAACTATATAATTTGGAAATATATTTTTAAAATTATAATTAACGAAACAATATAAATTTTTTTTTTTTACCTTTACTGGAAAATATTTTTTTAACAAAGACTCATAATATGTTTCTCTATTTATATTATTAGTTTTTTTACTTTCAATTATTCTTGTTACATTTGATGATTGAATTGATATCATATTATTTACATTTTCACTTATTATTTCTTCTTTATTATCAGTTGAATAAAATACTTTCTTAATTCCAATATTTTTCATCATATTTAAACAATTATAACAAGGTCTAGCATTTCCAGTTTTACCATTACTTACAATACGAAATACAATCAAGTCAAGTTTTTTCACATTTTTTGTTTGTGCGAGGTTTAAGACACCACCTACCCGTTACTACATTGAACTGTAAAGACTTACCAAAATATGATAGCAAAGCATTAGCTTCAGCATGTAAACTTCCACACTCAACACCTCTACAAAAATTCCTACTCGTATTACAACATACTTTACTAACCAATTTCTTACCTTTTAATACTCCTGCAGCTAGTTTACTACTAATATTACTACTAAGTGCCTCTTGACAAAACATAGGATAAAACTTATTAAATAACTTATTAGATGACATAAATTATACATAATGAAACATAATTTAAAAGATTCAATTTTTTTTATATAATAATTTAATGCAGTTTTATAATAAATATCTAAAATACAAAAATAAATATTTAAAATTTAAAAACCAAATTGGTGGGAAACCTTTAACTATTATGCCTCAATTATGTTTTGGTACAGCACAATATAATCTAAAAGAAACATTAAAAATAGCATTACATGATAATGGTATACGACATATAGATGGTGCTGATTTATATGGTGGTCTAAAATATTTAGAAATAATTAAAGCAGAAATCAAAGAAATACTGCGTGAAGAATTATGGATAACGTGGAAATCCGATAATACTTCAATTGAAAATGTTAAAAGAATTATTGAATATCTAGATTGTAGTTATATTGATACTTTTTTAGTTCATCTTGACTTTAATTGTAATCATGATTTATCTGATTTAGTTAGAGCAAAGGAGTTAGGTTTAGTTAGATTTATCGGTGTATCTAATTGTGAAAATATTGATAAGCTAATAAAATATAAAACTAAATATAATATTAGCACGATTCAAATACAAGCAAGACCACCAGGATGTTCTATTGATAGAAAACCGCTAATTGATCCTAATTTTATTGAAATAATTAATTCATATGGTATTAATGTAATGTTATACGGAACTATGAGTGGTATATATAATTCAAATGATTTTTCAATAATAGATAGTGAAATATCAAATATAAATAAATATTATTTTCAAAAATATTGTTTACATAAAAATAATATTTTAATTACTACTTCAATATCAGGTTCCTCGATAGAAAGAAATAAAAATGATATTGAAAAAATGATAGCACATGAAGAATTACTACCTGAAATTAAAATGGAAGAAATTGAATCTAAATTAAAAAGAGTAGTATTAAATGATCAATCAAAGCTATAAAATATTATTTATATTGTTTTATTATATTTTTTAGCTATTTTTAATAATTCTTGTTGCTCATTTTTAGATTTATTTTTCCAATGCTTAACTTGCATTGCTGTTGCATAATTTGATGCTAATAATTTTTCATGCTTATTTATAAATGAATAATATACAGAATCCCAAATTTTACACCACTCTCCTTTTTTAAAATTTGACATTTTTAGAATATAATTTGAACTAGAAAAATAAGGTCTTGTCATCATAAGATCACTTGCAAATTGACCCATACCAAAAACATTTGGTATCATTACCCATTCATATGCATCTATTGTCCATTCCATAAATATTCTATATACTTCTTTAGGATGAATATTATTCATTAACATCCAATTTGATAAATACATTAATCTTTCAATATGATGAACATATGCATATTTTATGATTTTATTTATTAGAAAATCAATTGGTTCAATTTTAACACTATCCCACCACTTTTCAGATATTTTTTTTTTATTTTTTAATTGATTTGAATTATACATATTTTTACCTTCTAAAATATAAAGTGAATAAACATATGTTCTCCATCCAATTATTTGTCTTATAAAACCTTCAAATGATGCTAATTTAATATTATTATTTTTATAAAATTCATATGAAATATTTATTACTTCAATATCTTTTAATAAACCAATATTCATCATAGGTGTTAATACAGAATGAAAAATAAAATCATTTTCTGTTGATACAGCATCTTCATAAGGACCGAAACTATTTAATCTTTTTTCTAAAAAGCTATTTAACCAATCGATTGATGAATTATGGTCGATTGGATATATAAAATTATCTAATGAACCATAATTGTCATTAAAATTAGTATTAATATAATTAATAGATTCAGTTATATATTTATTTTTATTAATCTTTGGTAGATCAGGTATTTTAATATTTTTAGGTAATGATTTGCGGTTTTCTAAATCAAAAGACCACTTATCTCCTTCTGGTTTTCCTTCTTTTTTAATTAATATATTTAATTTTTTTCGCATAAATTTGTAAAATAGATCATTTCTGTATTTTCCATTATTATAAAATAAATCTTTATTTGAAATAATTTCTTCATTAGTTATAACAAATTGTTGTTGTGGTAAAATATTACATTTTAATAATTTTTCTAGTTTTTCTATTAATTTATTATCGTATGGATCATAAAATGCAACTTCTTTTAATGATTTATAAAATGTTTTCGTAACTTTATCAAAATTAATATATGAAACATTAATATTTTTTGTTTTTAAATAATCATAATATTTTTTCATTGTTGCTCTATGATAAGCTAATTTTAATTTATGAAATTTAAAATCTGTAAAATAGCGTGTATCTTCCAATAAATATATCTTCTTATACTCATCTAAAATTTTAATATCATTGTATAATTGTGTTGGAAATATAATAAATATCATGTATATTAAATGTATAAAATAAAATATTTAAAATATAAAAATAAATATTTAAACTTAAAAAACCAATTAGGTGGTGAATGCGATCCTGATTCTAGTGGTAATCTACCAGATATGAAGGATCTTGATCCTATTACATTTGAAGAACTTGGATCTTATGAACCATCTCAAAGAATAACAATTAATGGAAGATGCTATTTTGTAGACGGACTATATGAATGGGTTATTAGACGCGACAATAATAATACACCACATAGTATGGTTGAAATAAGTCAAGCAGATAGACAACGAATAATTAATGCATATAATGCTTTACATCTGGATGCACCACAAGTAGATGCACCACATGTAGATGCACCATTAGTAGATGATGATTGGGGACCAATACCTATATTTCCAGTGCCAGGTATTATAACACATGGAGATGAAGGCAATGTTCTTAATATAACAAGTGGAGTAACACATATTAATAATGAAGAATATGCTAATAGGAGTTTAGGGGAAGTAATTATACCAAATTCTGTTACACATATTGGTGATAATGCTTTTGCTAATAACTTAATATCTGAATTAAAAATACCAAGATCTGTTATAGAGATTGGCGATGGTGCTTTTGCTAATAATCAATTTCTTAGTAGGATTACTATACCACACCGTTTTAGTAATACGCAATCAAAAAAAAGAATCTTTGGTGATCGTCCATTGAATAGAATTAATTTTATATATTTATAATAATTTAAAATAAGTTTTGAAAATTTTTATTAACATATTATTTTGCTTCTTCTATGTTTATTTTATGTAAATCAGGTATTGTAATATTTTTAGGTAATTATTTGTGGTTTTCTAAATAAAAAGACAACTTATCTCCTTATGGTTTTCCATATCTTTCTTTTGGTAATGTTCATTTTAAGTCGGGGAAATAAAAATTGAAGATTTTTATTTGCCTTTAATCTCGTGTTATTTTTCTGGTTATGTATTATCTCTTATGAGATTCCTAAATGTTAAGGTGTAATATCAAAATCCTTATATTACTTTTTAAGTATTTTATGTAATTATTCCATTGTAATCTGTTCATCATGAAGTAGGTTCTAACGTTCATTTTCTTTTAATTTTTTTATAGCATATTTAACTTGTTCTTTTATAAGATATTGGTTTTCTATTTAATCTTTTTACTTCTTCTAACTCTTTATATCTTTAAATCCATCTTTCAGAACACTTATAAATATCACACATTTTTGTATAATTAATATCATTTTCTAAATAATATTTAACTGCTGTAATTTTATAATCTTCACTTTTGTGTTTAGACATTTAATATATAATTATTTATATCTTAAAAAATCGGCATTTTAAATCTTCAAGCGTGTAAATAATCAAAATATTTTTTATTGTTGCTCTATAAGCTAATTTTAATTTATGAAATTATAAATTCAGTAAAATATATAAGTTCTTCAAATAAATATATTTTATTGTATCATCAAATTTAATGTCATAATATAGTTGATTTGGAAAAATAATAAATATGATTACATAATATAATAAATTAATAATAATTTTCTCTACCAAATTTATTATTTTTTTGTTTTTTATTTTTTGATTTATTTTTTTGTTTATAATCTTTTGATTTATTATTTTCCTCTATATCACTTTGTTCTATATCACTTTGTTCTATATCACTTTGTTCTATATCACTTTGTTTTATTGATCCATAATCTAAATCATCATTTTCATTTATTAAATCTTCCGTAACTATTTTATTATTTTGTAGCCCGGTTTCTTTTTTTGGGGGTATTATTTGTGATCCTATATTTGGTATTTTTACTAAATATTCTATTGTATCATTATCAAAAACATTTACATTATTATTATCAATATTCAATAACATCTTTTTTATATCAGTATAAACACTATCAATTAATATAAGATTATTTTCTTGTTCTGTTAAAGAAAATTGATTAGCATCATATTTTTTTTTAATATTATCATATGAATCATTTACTTTTTTACCAAATTCAATAAATTTTTTATTAATCATTTCCATAAATTCTTCAAATGTTATTAAATAAGTTATAATATTTTCACCCACATATGTAAAAGCAATAAATATATCTTTTTTATCTTTTTTATTTTTTGTATCATTAATATTTGTTATTTTATTAATTTTAGAATTTAGTTCATTAAGATTAATTTTTTTTAATAAATCATTATGACGATCATAAATTAAAGTTTTATATTGATTAGAACCAGTAGCAATATATTTATAAAAACCAAGTGGTTTAGTTAAAACATAAAATTCAAGTATATCTTTACATGTATTATCACTATTTTTATCAGTTCTAACTAATGTAAAAATAAATTGGCTATTTTTTTCAGTAGATAAATCTAATTTACACTCATTTAAATATTCTTTGTCAAATTTTAATTGATACTTTTCAATAACATTAGAAGTTTTTTGTTTATAAGTTATTTGATCAGCTATTATTTGTGGATTGATTTTTCTATGTCTTTTATTGTATTCATAAGTTTGTCTTTCTTGACGTAATTGTTCTTTTTTTTCCCATTGTGTGTCAAATAAAGATATTTTTCTATTTTTGTGATTTACTGCATATTGAATATATTCTTTTTCTAAATTAATTGGATTACTAATTTTTTTTTGATTATTAGGGATTTGTATAATTGATTCTCTAAATTTAAGTTCAGGATCAGCATATGAATTTTTGTACTCATGATTGATATCTTGTAACATTTTAACAGTTGCATCAACATTATTAATAATAAATGGACAGCTACATGATGTCAACAATAAATTTTTTGTAATAAATTTTCCTACATAAATAATTGATGATATACTTCCTATTCTAATCGATAGTCTCTTTGAATAATTAATATATTTATCTAATTTATTATTAGTCTCTTTATGTTTATCAACATTAATATTAAGTGATATTTTTTTTTCAATTTTTTTTTCAATATTTTTTTTTAATTTAAAACAGTTATTTTGTATTTCATCTTGTCTTTCGCAATGTTTTAATAATGCTTTTCTAAATTCTTCATCAAAATCGTTAATTGATAAAATATATTCATTATTATTAGTATAATTTGATTTCGTTATAAAATAATAAGTACCTTCAACATTATATTCATTATTATTATTATCTTCATTTATTTTTTCTGGTAATTCTAATTTTCCCGTAAATTCATTAGTTTTAAGTAAAACACAAAATACATCTTTATTAAATGTATAATGATTGTTTGGTATTGGCATTAAACATCCATTTATTTCATTTTTATCATTATAAAGAGAACAAATAGAACATATTTTTTTATTTAGTGATTCATTTTTATTTCCATTTATATAATTATAAATATTTAATAATAAAAGTTCTCTAACATAAGTAATAACTTTATTTTTATTTTCGATTATATAATCTATAAATCCATTATGATTTTTTACTTCATCAATTTGTCTGAGAGATTGTATCCATTTTTGTGCTTTATCTTCAATATTATTCCATTTTCCTTTTTCTTCATCTTTATAAATTATTATAATTTTAAAACCTAAATCTAAATATTCATATTCATTTTTATTATTTGATATTAATGATGCGTTCTTCGGTATTAAAGTTGATAACAATACATCAGATGGCTGAATAATATAGTAATCAATTTTAATTTTAGTTCTTATTAAATATTTTTCTAAATAATCATTTGTATATAAACTCATATTATCATTCATAAAATATGGATTACAATTGTCATATGGTTCTATATGAGTATGTATTATGTTAGTATCAACTTTAATACCGAAGAAATCATCAGATTTTGTATTTTTTTCTAATAATTTATCAGATTTTTCAGCAGCTTTAATCCAAGGGTTTTTTTTTTTTTGAGATTCTTCAGATTTTGTATTTTTTTGAGGTTCTTCAACTAATACTTTAGCAGATTTTTTATCTGTATTATTTATATCACAGTTTGATATTTCAAAGTTTGATATTTCTTTTATTTTATTGTTGATTTTATTTCTTTTATTTTCATTTAATTTATTTTCTTTTAAAAAATTTTCTAAATTTGTTAAAGAAATTTTTTTAAGTTCACATAATATAATATCATTAAATATATAAAATTCATTTATTAAATATCTAATATTATCAATAGATTTAGTATATATTATAAAATTTTCAATATTTTTAGAATTTTCTTCTCTATAGTTTTTAAAATTTTCTTGTCTATAGTTTTTAAAATATTGCCTCAAACTATGTGGTAATCTTTCCCAAAATTGTTTCTTTTCATTTCCAGTAACTACTTTATATATATTCTTTGGATCTAATTGTTTTTTTAATTTATTTTTATTATTTATAAGTAAATCATTAAGTTCTTTATTATTTTTTAAAAAATCTTCTACATTATTTTCTCTTAATAATTTATATAATGTTAATCGACGTTGGTCTTTTTGAGCTTCTGTAAATTGAGGTTGTGTTAATTGATCTTTTGTTACAGTACGATTTTTAGAACCACCTAATTTTAACATCATATATTTTTTTTTATACTTTAAATATTTTTTCTTGTAATCTTCCATTTATTGTATTTTAGAAAAAATTGAAAAAATTAGAATATAATTCTTGAGCTTATATTTAATGTATAACATAAAGAATAAGAATTTAAATAAAATATATTCTGTAAATATAAATAACATTGATATAAATAGTAATAATTTAAATAGTAATAATTTAAATATTGTTGATGTAAATAGAAACTTCATAGAAACTAAACTGCGTTATCAAAATGATGATGTTGAAAATTATAATTCTAATATGGACTCCAATAGGCATATTGATTCTAATTCAATACATCATCACTTAAATGATATAAATAGTAACAAAAATATTACCGTTTTAAAAAGATCAATTAGTAATCCAGAACGTGGATCAAATGATAATTTGGTTCTTATGGATAGCCAATATTTAAGTAATAAAAATAGTAATATTACATCTTCACATGATCCAGGATATTCTTATCAAAAGACTATGAAAATTAATGGTAAATGTTTTCCATATACTGAAGATAGAAGTATTAATTTTTCGTGTGATCAATATATTGTAATTGGAGCAACTGATGGTCATGGTGGATCTCCCAATATGTCAATCTTAGCAAGCGGTAGTTTCCAAATTTATTTCACAAGAAATATTAAAAATTTAGCGAGTATTGAAAATGCTCTTTTACAAACATTTGAAGATATTAATAATTTAGCAAAATTTAAAGGAGGTATTGGTGGTACAACATTAACAGTTTGCGTTATTGATAATAATCTTAAACGGGCATACATCGCTAATCTTGGTGATTCTGTAATTCAGATTTTTAGAAAAAATAGTATAACTTTTGAATCAGTTTATAGAACTGTTGATCACGATGCAAATAACTTAAACGAGCAATCTCGATTAACTGAAATATTTGGTAGTCAAGTAAGTTTTAAATATGCAGATTATACTAAAGAAGGATCATTATATGCTAGTATAAATGATGATGAAATTATGGTTGTAGGCGGTATTGGTGATTTTAAGTTTCCAGAAGGATTTATAAGAAGAGTTCCTGATATTAGTATTTTTGAATTGCAAAAAGATGATATTATTATATGTTCATCCGATGGATTCTATGAATCATTTAATCCAAAAGCAAAAATGTTATGTGCGTGTAGAAATGAACAAGAAATAATTGATGATTTAAATGAATTATATAGTTCTAATAAAATATATAATTCACCTACATTAGCAAGCGATTTAATGGAACGCCATCTAAATAAAATTGCTGAACTGATTGGAGGTGGAATAAAAACACTTGATCTTGTTAAAATAAATAGAGATAATAACACAATTATCACTTTTATTGTTAAATAAAATTGAATTTATAATTAATTACTATTTACTTTATTTATTATGGTATCTTTAAAGAAAAATATTATAAACATATTTTCTAATTTTTATCCCATATTAAGTTTATTTGATAAATGTAATGATGATTATATTTATAATGAAATAAAAAATAATAATTTTACTATAGATTTTAGTAATAAAATTACATTTGAAGATTCAGATTTAATGATAAAAATAAAAAATTTAATATCTGCAATGAATAATCTATCTGGTAATAAAATAAAAAAAACTGTATTAAGTATTATTATTATAAAAACTATAATTGATAATAATAATTTTTTGGTGAAAAATGAAAAATTTAGAATAACTGTATTTAATAAATTAATTGAATTTAAGGAAGATGAGTATGAAACTTTTGAAAAAATTAAAGAAATAACTAATAATATTAATCCAATTGATATTTGTTTGGAATTATATAATAAAATTATAAAAAGTAATTATTCATTAGAAGAATATATTATAAAATCATATGATATTTTACTAGATATAAATGAAATTAGTAATACTCATTCAATATTATTAGATAACAATGATTCAAAATTTAATTTTAAAGTTACTAATGAATATGATATAGAAAAGTTTAATCATGTTATTTATACTTTAATAAAAACATCTAAAAATTCAGAAATAACAATGTTAGCATTATATGAAATTTTTATCAATAATATTAAATTAGTATTATCAAATATAGAATTAAAAAATTTAATAACAAACCAAATAAAATTAAATTTAACTTTTAGGTTATCAAACTTTGAAAAATATAAAAAATATAACAATAATATTAATCCATTAATTACAATTTCTAGATTATTACAATTTTATTTTGACTCTTAAAAAATAACTTATTTAATCACTAAAATATGTCAAATTTTTTTTAGATTAAATATTTTACCAATATTTTTTTATTTCTCAAATTTGATATAAAAATAAATTATTACTCTTACAACTTACAGGAAATACATAATTATAGTTTTATTTTGAGTTAATAATTTATTATTTTTAATTCAATTAAAAATTGAAATATAATTGTATAATAATATAACTATAATTTTATGGCAAGCTATTTAAAAAAAAAATTAATTAGATGTTGTGATAATAATAAGGACAATCATTTAGAATTATTAAAAAAACTAATTGCTAAAAAAAAAAAATCTAACCCCTTTACATGCGAAGAGGCTGCTTATGGTGGCCATTTAGAATGTTTAAAATATTTACACGAGTATAATTATCCTTGTGATTGGGACACACCTTATTATGCTGCTATGGAAGGACACTTAGAATGTTTAAAATATGCACATGAAAATGGATGTCCGTGGAATGAGCACATTACTGAATATGCATCTCGTAAAGGACATTTTGAATGTTTAAAATACGCACTTGATCATGGATGTCCAATGAATAAAGTATTATGTATTGAATATTCAATTACAGGTTGTCACATTGAATGTGTAAAATATTTACAACAAAAAGGATGCCAGTTAAATCGTAATAATAATCAGTATTGGGTGTGTGCTATCATGAATTCCAATTATGAACTATTATCTTATTTACTTGATAATGGTTGTAGATTTGATATTAAAGATGCTATTGGACACGGTGTTATTTTTACAGATTGTGAAGGAAAACAATTAGGTGAAAATGATTTTAATAAGGAAGACGTAAAAAAACCAGGATTTATTTTTGCAAAAATGGCGGAATAATTTCTTAATAATTAAGAGCATAAAATTAAAAATCTTCAAACCCTACTTCTAACCATTTCATAATACGATTTGGATGTAATGCGATCATCATTAATTCCTCAAAAAAAATATCTACCATATTTTTTTTTGTTTTCATATAATCAATTTCAAATATACTTGGATTTCCACTTAAATTAGACCAAGACTCATTATTTAATTTATCCAAATTTTTTTTTAATAAATGAAATAAATGATTAGCATTTGGATTTAGACATAATGATTTCCAATGTATTTTATTTGGATATTTTTCTAATAAAGATATAGCATTTGGATTTCTTGATAAACAATGCCATGTTGGTTCTATTAAATATAAATAATTCCTATCATTATTAACATCATAATCATCATAATAACCTAATTTATCCAAATTTTTTTCTAATAAAGGAATAGCATTTGGATTCCAACATATTTTATACCAATGTATTTTATCCAGATTTTTTTCTAATAAAGGAATTGCATTTGGATTTGTTGATAAACATTCCCAATTTATTTTATCTTGATTTTTTTCTAATAAAGAAATTGCATTTGGATTCATTGATAAACCAATCCAACATTCTTTGTCTAATTTATCTTGATTTTTTTCTAATAAAGAAATTGCATTTGGATTCATTGATAAAAATTTCCAATTAATTTTATCTTGATTTTTTTCTAATAAAGATATAGCATTTGGATTTCTTGATAAATAATCCCATCTTTTTTCATTATTAGAGATTAAACAATTATCATATATTTTATCCAAATTTTTTTCTAATAAGGGAATAGCATTTGGATTTTTACATAACAATTTCCAATCTATTTTATCTTGATTTTTTTCTAATAAAGAAATAGCATTTTCATTTTGTGATAAAATACCCCAACAATCTTTATTTAATTTATCCAAATTTTTTTCTAATAAGGGAATAGCATTTGGATTTATATTTCCACATAACGATTCCCAATCTATTTTATGTTGATTTTTCTCTAATAAAGGAATAGCATTTGGATTGCTAGAAAATACATACCTATCTATTTTATCCAGATTTTTTTCTAACAAAGAACTAGCATTTAGATTCTTAGATAAGCCAAACCAATCTATTTTATCTTGATTTTTTTCTAATAAAGGAATAGCATTTACATTTCGTGATAAAATACCCCAACAATCTTTATTTAATTTATCCAAATTTTTTTCTAATAAAGGAATAGCATTTTCATTTCGTGATAAAATACCCCAACAATCTTTATTTAATTTATCCAAATTTTTTTCTAATAAAAGAATCGCATTTGGATTTGGATTTTTACATAACGATTTCCAATCTATTTTATCTAGATTTTTTTCTAATATATATATAGCATTTGGATTTCTTGATAATATATCCCAATGAAGATAATCTATATCGATCCACTCTGGCAATTTATATACAACTTCATATTTTTTCATTATTTATATAATAAAGATATTTTTATATAAATATTCTATATTAACTTATTCATTAAAATAAAATATTTTAGGTGTATCCAAATTATACATATTTACTAGTAAATTTCTAGATAATGGACCAAATAATTATAAGAATTCTTAAAAGAAAATTTGTAAATGGCAAAATAATTAAAACTATAGACAGTAAAATAAATGAATTTATTCAAGTAATATACTTGAACCAAAAAAGTAAATCATATTATAAAAAATATTTTTATTCATTTATAAATCTTTCATATAATTCAAAATTAATTTTATTTTCTTTATGTAATCTTATAATTGCTTCAATATCAAATTCATTATGAAATGCACAATAAATAAAATACATTTCATCGTCAGTTTTTATATTACCAATAATAGACAAAATATTCAAAGCTTTATCTAAATCAATATTAAATATTCTACACAACCTTAATAAATAATTTTCCGAATAAAATATAAACTGTGAACCATTTCCAGGTGACTCATATAATTTAATATCACGGCTTAATAAAATTTCATTTAATTTACTTTTTTCTTCTGGTGTATAAGAATTATAATTTTCTCTGAATGTACTCCATCCTGTTTTTGAAAGTAAAGTCGCTACAGGTTTATATTTATCAATTCTAAATATATCAGGTCCGTCTTTTTTTAATAAACCAAAAATATCATTAACATTAACATTAATTTTTTTAATTATACTTATAGTAATATCACCAACGTTATCATCTATGTCTGCAATAATATCTTCTTTTGTAATTGTAAATCTTTGTCTTATTTCCACAACTTTTAATATATTATCAAAATAATTATATTTAATTAAATAATCTCTAAATTCTTCTAATGATTTTTTAAAATCTTCTTCTTTAGATATAAAGATTATTTCTCTATTTGTATCTTTAAAAACTTTTAGAGGATTATTATTTTCTTTATTTTTTTTTTCAATATTTTTATTAATTAAATTTTTAACAACATCTCTATAATCAGCATCAACCATTTTTAAATCATAAATTAAATTTGGATCAATTTCTAAAATATTTAATAATCTTTCATCTGATTCAGTAATTGTTCCTCCAAATAATTTTATAGATTTGAAATTTTTTAAATCTAAATATTTACTTTTATATTTTAAATATTTATTAAAATACATTTATATATATATATATTATTTCTAAAAATTCAAATTATAATATATTGTATGGACTAAGTAAAAATCTTGTTTACACACAAAAAAATTAAATAATTTACTAAATTAATTTTATCACACAAATAATATATTATCATGTTCAATAATCTAGAATATAAAGAAAAATACTTTAAATATAAAGCAAAATATTTAAAATTACAGCTATTACTTGGTGGTGGTGAAAAAACTGCAAAAGATTCATTTTTTAGGAAGATAATTAGTGGTTATCAAAAAGTTTTAGAAATATTACAAAATGATACTTATTTGTCAAGACAAAATGATGCTTATTTGTCAAGTCAAATTGAATTACCAAATTTACCAACACATGAACAAATTAATAATTTAATTTCCACAGTAATAAATCATAAAGATAAAATAACAAAAATTGAAAATGAAATGCCTATTTTTAATAAGATTTTTAATTTAATTAAAGATAATGTTGATGATAGTTTTATAGATAAGCTTGTTAACATTTATTTATCAGGAAATTTAGGTGTACCAAATAGCATTGAAAATAAAGGACGTTTTATAGACGCTATGGAAATAAATGATATACTAAAAAATAATAATAAAGGACTTGATATAAATAAAATAATTTCATTATCAGTCTTAGAAGATTTTATAACTAAAAATAAAGGTGTATTAGAAGAAATAGAAAGAAAAAAGAAAGAAAAACAAGAAAAAAAATCGATTCATAAACAAATAAAAGAAGTTGGTGAAGGAGAACCAAATATTGAAATAATATTAGATAAACCTAAATTAAAAGTTTATCATCCATTAACAGAAGCAGGTGCTAAATATTATGGAAGTCATACCAAATGGTGCACTGCTTCGCAAAATAATAATATGTTTAGCTACTATAATAAGCAAGGTCCAATATATATAATAATAATAAATCCAAATTCACAAAATGAAGTAAAATTTCAAATTCATCTTAGAACGAACCAAATTATGAACTCGGAAGATAAACCAGTAACATTAGAATTTATAAAAGATAAAGCAAATGATAGTGATCTAAATGATTTTCTAAAAAAAATTTTAAGAGAAAAAATATTATTTGACATTGATTTTATTAAAAATAATATTCAAGATGGTAAACTAAAAATTGAAGGCACCGAAAATCTTAGTATATTAAGTAAAGAAATACCAATAGATTTACTAGATGATATAGAAGTCAATACAGGTTTAGATATACTGATGGAAAAATTAGTGAATGTAAAATCATTGTATTTTGGTGGTAGATTTAATAAACCACTTGGTAATTCATTAAATTATTTAGTTAATTTAGAGGAAATTACTTTTGATCAGAATGTCTCAGATTATAATAAACCACTTGGTAATTCGTTAGACAAACTGGTAAATTTAAAAAGTTTAAATTTTGGTAATGGATTTAATAAACCATTCGATAATTCATTAGATAAATTAGTTAATTTAGAGGAGTTATATTTTCAGGATGAAGCAAGTTTTAATCAACCACTTGGTAATTCATTAGATAATTTAGTTAATTTAAAAAGTTTACATTTTGGTGAAGATTTTGATCAACCACTGAGTAATTCATTAGATAAATTAGTTAATTTAGAAGAAATATTCCTACCAAATAGATATAAGTGGTTGGGTAAATGGTATTACCAAATTGAAAATTCATCAAAATTAAAAGCTTTGGTCCATAATTATGAACCAGGAGCAAGGGCTTTTAGTAATGAAATGCTAGAATATTTGTATTAGAGGTTAAACATAAATTGTATTGATAATGTTCATATAATAATTTATTTTATTCTTTTCAATTAACTGATACATTAGCTAGTTTAACAACATTTACTCAACCACTTCAGGATAAAGAAAAATTATATGCACTCACGCTTACAAATTGTAAGGAATCAGCAGGTGGATGACCTTATGTTGGACATGTTTTATAAATAAAAAATTGAAAATTAAATTTTTGTTTTATGTTAAATAAATAAAAAATGTCGAGTTTAGAAGAAGATAATGATATTGATCTAAACAAATTATCGCTATCACTAATTAAGTATTTTAATCCAAATAGTGATATAAATAAAAATATTACTACTGATTGGAAACCTCCTAAACGACATAGATTAGATAATTTATTTATAATTATACCTGAATACTATATGAAATCTGGAGAAAAAATATTAAAGATTGATTATGAAATGATTTTAGATGATATTAGAAACTGCAAAAAATTAAATGAATATCAGCTAAATTTTATTAAGGATTTAGATGATGAACATAAACAAAAAATATTAATTGAATTAAACAAATTATTTGATATCATTTATAGTTTATTAGAATAATCACTATACAAAAATACTTTTTCTTATATCCAGATTAAAATAATCTAAATTAGAAAATCTAGTTTATCTATTATGTTTTTGTTTTATTACATTTTGTCAATTATAATCAACATATTTTTTTATAAAATTTTTTCGTTCATTACTGGTTAAAAGTCCCCATAAAAATTTAGAGTTATTTTTTGGATTTCTATCTTTTTTTTTATTATATTCAATGTAAACATAATTTGCAATTAAAATATATTGTAGATTTTGAAACATAAAATGACGTTTGAATATATAATAAAATTGATTTGTTATACTAACATTTTCTTCACCATATAGAAAAATCCAAAACCATATATAAGTGGTAATATCTTAGTCCATGGGCTTTTAACTTGTAAAAAGTGTTCAGGTGTATGGAATAGAGATGTAAATGGTGCCACTAATATATACAAAATTGCAAAAAATGCAATTAATGGACTTGAACGACCTAAATATTTATGTAGGGAGAAGAAGGAAGAAAATGTAAAAGTAGAAAAACCAATAAAAGTGAAGGTTAAAAAAGTCGTTCAAAAGAAAGTCAATAAATCAGTTGGGGTTGTCGCCTTAACAAAATCATAATTTACATGCTCTGCAATGGGCAAACCTTGAATATTTTTTTGTTGAGTAAAATCGGCATTTTAAATCTTCAAGGGTGTAAAATATTCACTGGAATAAATAATTTTATTTTTTTTATATATTTTTTTGACAATATGCTAAAGTCTGTACTAAGAAAATAATATGTTTTGATTAAGGTCGCTAACAGTTAGAATTCATTTTCATCATATTCATCTTCATCTTCATCTCTTCCATATATTCCAGTATAATGTCTATATTCGGTAGTATTGTTTTCACAATACTTAAATTCATTAAATCGATCAAACTTATTTATAAATTTAAATTTATTATATAATAAATTAATTTGTTCATGTTCTTTATTACATATATCTAAATGAGTTAAACTTTGTGGTAGAACTATAGGTTCATTAAAATATTTACCTAAATACAGATGTGTTAAATTACTAGGTAATATATTCAAATCTAATTGGTGATTATAAATAGAATTATTACTAAAAATAAGATATTTTAAAGTTTGTGGTAAAACATTTTCTTTTATTCTGTGATTAAAACTATCACCAAAAACTAGATGAGTTAAATTTGTTGGTAATACGTCTAATCCTATTGGTTTATTAAATTTAGAAGTGAAAATAAGCTCAGTTAAACTTTGTGGTAATACATCTACTTCTATTTTTTGATTAAAACAATTTCCAAACATAAGATAAGTTAAATTTTCTGGTAATACACCTAGTCCTATTGGTTTATTAAATTTAGAACCAAAAGTTAAATGAGTTAAATTTTCTGGTAATACATCTACTTCTATTGGTTGATTAAATTTTACACTAAATGTAAGATGAGTTAAACTTTGTGGTAATACACCTACTTCTATTGGTTGATTAAAGCACCACAAATTATACTCAAACTCAATCTGATGACTACAATCATCTTGCTCATCATAATAAAGTATATCTTCATTAAATTTAGGATCATAATTAACACCTAATTTTAGATGAATTAAATTTGGTGGTAATTCACCTAATCCTATTGGTTTATTAAATTTACAACCAAAAGCGAGATGAGTTAAGTTTTCTAATCTATTTAATGAATTACCAAGGGGTTTATTAAACTTAAAACTAAAGATGAGATGAGTTAAACTTATTGGTAATACATTTTCTCCAATTTCTTGATTAAAGCTATATTTTTCTACATCATAATCACGATAAAAATAATTACCATAAGAGTTCTGATCATCAAAATTATACATATAATTATTCCTAATGTTATATTTTCCAAAATTTGGATCAAAACTTAGATAAGTTAAATTTGGTAATACATCTACACCTATTGGTGTATTAAACCTACTACCAAAAGTAAGATGTGTTAAATTTGTTGGTAATACACCTACACCTATTGGTTGATTAAAACTATGACCAAAAGTAAGATGTGTTAAATTTGTTGGTAATACATGTACTCCTATTAGTCGATTAAAACTATGACCAAAAGTAAGATGTGTTAAATTTTGTGGTAATACACCTACACCTATTGGTTGATTAAAACTATCACTAAAAGTAAGATGTGTTAAATTTAGTAATTCACCTACACCCATTGGTATATTATGTATATAATTAAGAGTGAGATGAGTTAAATTTGTAGGTAATACATTTACTCCTATTGGTTGATCAAACTCATCACCAAAAGTAAGATGTGTTAAATTTTCTGGCAATATCTTCACTCTAGAACCTTCTGATATTATATCATAAACTAATGGATGATTAAAACTACTACCAAAAGTGAGATGTGTTAATTTTTTAGGTAATACATCTACTCCTATTGGTTCATTAAAATCATCACCAAAAGTGAGATGAGTTAAATTTTTAGGCAATACATCTACTCCTATTAGTCGATTAAAACCTCTACCAAAAGTGAGATGAGTTAAATTTTTAGGTAATACACCTACACCTATTGGTTGATTAAAACTATAAGTATAAAAAACGAGATGAGTTAAACTTTGTGGTAATACACCTACTCCTATTGGTTGATTAAAATGATCAAGAATAGTTAAATGTGTTAAACTTTGTGGTAATACATTTACTTCTGTTGGTATATATTTTGTTTTTAATTTAATAACGTTTTTTATTTTATTAAAAAATTCTGTTAAATTAATATCAATATTTTCCCTAATAGCTAATGAAACATAGTCAGCATTTATTGTATCAAATTTATTTAATGCTGTATATGCATCTATATCTTCAATTTTTAATTCATATACTGAAATATTAACTAAATTATCTGTTGAATCTTTATTTGAATATTTAAATTTTAAAGCATCTAGAAACGTATCGAATTTAAAAATAAAAGGATTTTTAATAATTTTATTTATAAAATTATTTGCATTTCTCCATTTATTATTACATCTTTCTGAAGTAATACAACTTTGAATATCAAAAAATTCACCATCTTGAATTTCTTCACATATATCATTTAGTGGAAGATTATAGAGATCTTTTTTACAATCAAAATTACCTCCAGATTGATTTTTTAATTCTAAATATTTTTTTTTATATTTTAAATATTTTAATTTAAAATTCATTATTATATATATATATATTTTATTTCTAAAAATTCAAATTATAATAATGTAATTGCTTCTTTGCAATTTGTATAGTTTCTTAAATAAATATATAAGTAAAAATAATTTATGTATACTATTTATATATGAATTATCAAAAAAAATATTTAAAATATAAAAAAAAATATTTAGCTTTAAAAGGTGGTTTATCAAAAAAGTTAGTTCCTGATTCAGAATCTAATATTATATCTTTTTTGGATTTTAAACAATTAGGTAGATTCATAGAAACCAATAAAAAAAATCTTCAACTAAAAACTAATGACAAAAAAATTCAGTTAAAAGAAATTATAGTTTCAAGTAGAAATGTATTAGCTGGAATTTTATCATTTGAAGATATTTCAAATAATTCAAATTATAAATTTATTATTGATAATTTAGTAATAAAAGTACCAGATATTACAAATGACGAGTTAAATCAATTATTATCTAAATTAAATAGAAATAAATTACAAACTCTTAATTTACATGGATGTGGTCAAATAACAAATGCAGGTCTTGCCCACTTGGCTAGTTTAACATCTTTACAAAATCTTGATTTAACTCGTTGTTATCAAATAACAGATGTAGGTCTTGCCCACTTGGCTAGTTTAACATCTTTACAAAATCTTGATTTAACTCGTTGTTATCTAATAACAAATGCAGGTCTTGTACACTTAGGTAATTTAACATCTTTACAAACTCTTTGGTTAGTTTTTTGTAATAAAATAACAGATGTAGGTCTTGTACATTTAAGCCATTTAACATCTTTAGAAACTCTTTATTTAAGTAGATGTGATCAAATAACGGATGTAGGTCTTGGACATTTGGGTAATCTAACATCTTTACAACATCTTAGTTTAGCTTGGTGTTTTAGAATAACAGATGCAGGACTTGAACATTTAACTAATTTAAGATCTTTAACAACTTTTAATTTAGCTGGATGTTTTAGAATAACAGATGCAGGACTTAGATACTTGACTAATCTAACATCTTTACAAACTCTTGATTTATTTGTTTGTTATCAAATAACAGATGCAGGTCTTGGACATTTAACTAATTTAAGATCTTTAACAACTTTTAATTTAGCTGGATGTTTTAGAATAACAGATGAAGGAGTTGCACAACTAAGAGAATCTTTACCTGGGATACAAATTTCTAGATAAATAAAAAATTAAAAACCTTTAAATTTTTTTTATCTAGAATATAATTATAAAATATGTCAGTTATTGAAGTTTTACATGATGTTAGAAATATGTCAATTAAAAAAGGGAAAAAAAATTGTTGATGAAGAATATGTGATTCAAGGAGAAAAAGGACTTAAAATCAAATATTTTCACAAAGATGATAAGGAATCTGAAAAAATTGTTATTACTGGAAAAGATGGTAAGTATAAAATTAAATCTACTGTTAATGGTGAAGTTACTGAAAAAGATTTAGATGAATATGATCTTAAAAAAGAGCTTAAGGGATCAAAACTCAAGTTTGCTAAAGAACAACTTAAAGGTGGGGCTAAAAAAGCTGATATTGATTTAGCTGGTGGAAGAAAGAGATCAAAGAAAGCTGGATCAAAGAAAGCTGGATCCAAGAAAGCAGGATCAAAAAAGACTGGATCCAAGAAATAAATAATCTAAGAAAAAATTGAATTTTTTATACTACACTAATCGATAGTATACAAATATGTTGATATAAAAATATAATTATATCAATATATTCATATTAAAAGCTATGAGTAATACTGTGTATACTTTTTGCCGTACTAATACCAATTCTAATGGTACTAGTAAACCTATCAAGTCTTATCTTGCTACACAGGATAAGCAACCCAGCGTAGACGCTACATTCCAGTGGAAATCTCGTACAGAAGATATAACTGTGAGAGAAGATAGAACTGTTACAGGTTCTGGAACTGTCACAGAAGCTGGATACAGTTTTAGGTCAACTCCTGTAGAATCTCAAACAAAGACACTTGAATTTACAGAAAGTGAATTTCCTGCTTTATCCAAAGGACCTACTACTGCACCAACAAAAGCAGCAGCATCATGTTGGTCAAATCTTGAAAAGCATGAAATCATTAAGGATCCATTTACAAGCGCTCCAGTTGTTCCACGTCAAGACCTCCCACCTCTATTTGCCAAAGTTAAAAAGACAGCAAAGGTACAATTTGTTGATGAGGATGACAGCGATTATGATGAACAGTATGAAGATACTCCAGATTATGATGAAGTCTATCCAGATAATAGCGAGTGGTAAAAAAGATTGAATTTTTAATCCTATGCATATAATTATCATATCTGATAGATTATAAATATGTCAAGAAAACAAGATGATCTTAAAAGTAAAACAAGTTGGGAAGATGAACCAATAAATAATTCTAATAAAATAATTAAACCAATTGGTTCAGAACGAATAAAACCTATTAGTTGGTCTAATTGGTAGATAAACTATATTAATTTTTGTAATCTATTATTATAATAAATTTTTAATTTAATTTTCTATTGTAGTATGGATGAGAATCTTCAAAATCTTTCATTCCTGAAGTTGGTAATATATGATAATGATTGGTCAATCTTTTTTCTATTACTGCTATTTGTTTTTCAAGATTGTTAATTCTATATTCTATAGGATTATATGATATAACCTGATCATTCTTTTGATCATATTGTATAGCCTGATTTTTATTTGGATTATTTGGTACAACCTGCTCATTTGCCAAATTTTCTGTATCAGGAATATCTTTTTCAAAAAGTAGTCCTTGTGGAAATTCATCTAAGGTAAATTTTGCTTCACTTATTCTATATTCAGTATCTCTGTTAAATCCGAGTAAGATTTCCTGTGGTGTAACACTATAAACTATACAAGTTGGTTTGGTCTTTAAAAGTGATTGTAAACGAGTATTGTAATCACCATCTATCACTTTGTAATTATATTGATAGATATTAATAATTTTTAGTTCTTCACCTATTTTTATTTTTTCTAAATCTTGTGGCCATTTAATTTGTTCTTTGAAACCACCTTTTTGTAAGCTTAAATATAACTTTAAATATTTAAGCTTGTATTTTAAGTATTTACTTTTGTATTGCATATAAATTATTATATATATTTTTTTTTTTAGAATAAAAATATTCAGTGCATATTGGTACACATACTTTATAAGTGAAAATTACATTCATAATTTTTTGGTTGATTTGTATGAATTTATCTAATTGTTCAAAATTGAAAAAAGAGATTATATTAGATTCTGCATCAGCATTTAGAGCAGAATATGATTTTTTTAGGAATTAAGTTTTCTAAACCACCTTTTAAAGCTAAATATTTTATAGGAATTATTTTGACTTATCTAATAATTTGTATCCCAGGTAAAGAACTTCTTAATCGCTCAATTTCTACATTTGTTATTTGATTACACCATCTTAAATTAAGAGTTTGTAAAGATGTTAAACGGCCTACTAAATATTCAAGACCTAAATATGATATTTCCTCACAACCAGATAAATTAAGAGATTGTAAAGATCTTAAACTAGTCAAGTGTCTAAGTCCTACATCTGTTATTCTATCACAATAACTCAAATTAAGAGTTTGTAAAGATGTTAGATTAGTCAAGTGTACAAGACCTGCATTTGTTATTTTTCCACAATTATGTAAATTAAGACTTGTTAAAGATGTTAGATTACTCAAGTTGACAAGACCTTCGCCTGTTATAAAACGACAATTATCCAAATTAAGAGATTGTAAAGATCTTAAACTAGTCAAGTGTCTAAGTCCTACATCTGTTATTCTATTACAATAACCTAAATTAAGAGTTTGTAAAGATGTTAGATTAGCCAAGTGTCTCAGTCCTGCATCTGTTATTAAACTACAAACAAATAAATCAAGAGTTTGTAAAGATGTTAGATTAGTCAAGTATCTAAGTCCTTCATTTGTTATTAAACTACAACCAGTTAAATTAAGAGTTTGTAAAGATGTTAAGCTAGTTATGTATATAAGACCTGCATTTGTTATTTGATTACACCAAGCTAAACTAAGATGTTGTAAAGATGTTAAATTACCCAAATGTCCAAGACCTACATCTTTTATTCTTTCACAATGAGTTAAATTAAGAGTTTGTAAAGATGTTAGATTGCCCAAATGTTCAAGACCTGCATCTGTTATTTCTCTACAATGAGTTAAATCAAGAGTTTGTAAAGATGTTAGATTACCCAAATGTCCAAGACCTACATCTGTTATTCTTTCACAACGAGTTAAATCAAGAGTTTGTAAAGATGTTAGATTACCCAAATGTTCAAGAGCTACATCTGTTATTTCACTACACCAAGCTAAATTAAGATGTTGTAAATATCTTAAATTAACCAAGTGTCCAAGACCTTCATCTGTTATGCCCCAACAACTCAAATTAAGAGTTTGTAAAGATGTTAGATTAGCCAAGTGTACAAGTCCTTCATCTGTTATTCTACAATGATCTAAATAAAGAGTTTGTAAAGATGTTAGATTAACCAAGTGTCCAAGACCTTCATCTGTTATTTCCCTACATAAAGTTAAATTAAGAGTTTGTAAAGATGTTAGATTAGCCAAGTGTCTAAGTCCTGCATCTGTTATTAAACTAGTAAAGTGTACATGTTCTGTATCTGTTTCCAAACGACCATGCAAATCAAGAGTTTGTAAAGATGTTAGATTAGCCAAGTGTCTAAGTCCTACATCTGTTATTAAACTACAACCATGCAAATCAAGAGTTTGTAAAGATGTTAGATTGGCCAAGTATTCAAGTCCTTCATCTGTTATACTACATTCAGATAAATCAAGATTTTGTAAAGATGTTAGATTAACCAAGTGTCCAAGTCCTACATCTGTTATTAAACTACAACCATGCAAATTAAGAGTTTGTAATCTAAATAATTTTAATTTAGATAATAATTGAGTTAATTCTTCATTAGTAATATTTCTTACTTGTATTACTAAATTATTAAGAATAAATTTTTCATTTGAAAATGATAAAACTCCTGTTAATACATTTCTACTAGAAACTACAATTTCTTTTAATGAAATTATTTGTTGATTAGTTTTTAATTCATAATTTTTTTTATTTGTTTGTATGAATAAACGTAATACTTCAAAATCCAAAAAAGAGATTATATTAGATTCTGCATCAGAATCAAAATTTCCACCTCCTACTTTTTTTTTTAATCGTAAATTTAGATACTTGGTTTTGTACTTTAACTATTTCTCTTTATAATTAAAATCATTTAACATATATTTATTTCTTATAAAAAAATTTTTATAGTTTTTTATTAATTCAAAAATACGTTTTTTATTTTCTTGATTAACATTTTCCTTGTATAATAATTCATATTTATCATAAATTTTTTTTAATAATCCTAATATTTCATCAATAAAACTTTCTTCATAATTATACATCATTAAATTCATTATTTTGTAAAAATCATCTGAATTTAAAAAATTTAAAACATTTGAAACATTTTCTTGTTCATAAATTATTTTTAGCAGTAATTCAATTGGATAAATTGAATAATTATTATCTTTAATTAATAATGGATTTTGATCATTATAATTTATTGATAGTAAAGCTATAATTTTAGGATCATAAAAATTATTATTAAAAAGCTCTTTATTTTTAATATATATACAAAGTGGAGTAGGTTGTACTATAAGTAATTCTTTATTATAAAAATATTTAAATATATCATTAGATTCATTATTTCTAATTATTTCAAGATACTTGCTTAACAAACTATATCCATTATTATTTATAATATTAAATACTGGTTGATTACCATCCATATCACTATCAAATAACAACTTCTTTTCAATTATATGTGAAAAAATCGAATTTAAATTTATATCTTCAGAGTAATTATCCATAATTTTAAATAGTAAATCAGCTAATAAACTAGATCTACCATTATTATATAAAATATTTTTTTTTGTTTGTATTAAAGAAAATGGATCAAAAAATCTATTAATATTATTTATAATTATATATTTATTTTTTTCAATTTCTACACTTTGTTTATTTTCATTTTCTAAACTTTTCATCATTTTATTATATATATTAATCATATATTTTCTTATCCTACAAAAAGTTAAATTAAAAGTTTGTAATGATAAGCACAATTATAAATAGATATATAATTTATTTATAGTGATACATTTACACCCTTGAAGATTTAAAATGCCGATTTTTTAAATCTAAATATTTATCAAAATACATTATATGTATATGTATTTTATTTCTAAAAATTATTGTTTCATTTTAATCTTCAACGATGACTACTAGTACCCATAAAAGTTGATATTTCTTGATAAATATTATTTAATTGATATTTACACAAAATATATTTATCAACTAGTCCTATAATTATCATTTATCGACTTCAAAACTATCTGAAAAAATAAAAATGTTGAAATATTTATTTTATATTATATATTTTATTAATGCCAGTAAAATGTAAATTTGAAAATTGTACAAAAAATGCATCAATCAATGTGCCAACTGAAACTAAAGTATTATATTGTTCAGAACATAAAACAACTGAAATGATTGATATTAAAGATAAAAAATGTTTAGACTATAATAAAAATCTATATTTTAATCTACCTGATAAAAAAGTTTTGAAAGATTAGTTTCTAATCCTGAATCATCATTATCACATTTGTATCCAGTTGATTTTCAAATTGATTTTTTATATAAACATAGATATTGGGAAGGAATTCCACAGTTACCACCTTTAGAAATAAATTTAGTACGGTATGCGTATAAAAAATATAAAGATGAATTAACAAAAGATGAAATACATCGTAATAGACTTGATAAGGATCAATTTATTTAATATATAACTATATATATATATATGTCAGATTTCAAAAAAAAATATTTAAAATATAAAAATAAATATTTAAAAACAAAAATTATGATGTATGGTGGCTCTAGAAATTTTAGTATTGTTGATGATATTCATATAGCAATATATAATAAGGAAACTTTTGTTTGTGATGTTATGTTTATAGATCCGAGTAGAGGACCAGAACATGTGGCATATGTTAGTTTTATTAGAAAATGTCCTGAAGGTAATTTTCATGCTCTTGATCGAACATATTTTTTCACTAATTTGGAAATATTAAAAATGAAAGATCAAGCTAGGGAAAAAGCTTATCCTAGAATTCAAAATTTATTTGATGATAATGAATTAAAAAAATTTTATGAAAGAAAACCTGTAATTGATAAAGAACTAGCTAATGAATTAAGAAAGGAAAAAGAAGAAGAACAACAAAAAATAAGAAGGGAGCAATATGAAAGAGAAAGACCAGAAAGAGAAAGAAAATTGGAAGAAGAAAGAATGAGAAAATTGGAAGAAGAAAGAATGAGAAAATTGGAAGAAGAAAGAATAATAAAAGAAGCAGAAGAAAATAGAAGGAAAATACGTGCAATTTGGAATTCATTAGAAGAAAAAATATTAAGTAAGAATATTGATTCAATTGATTTAGCTATAGATGAATATATGAATATTGAACAATCTTTAAATGAAGATGATAAAAAAACTATTAAGAAAGTTTTTTATAATTACATTAAAGAAGTTAAATACAATATTAAAAAAGTTGAGCGTTTACTTAATTTAAATATAATTAATGGACAAAAAATAATTGAAAGATATATTCATAGTGTAATACCATTAGATATTCTAGAACTAATATTGTCTAGATCAAATGAAAATATAGAATTTCCTGGAAGGTTTTTTGGATATCAATTTGATTTAATTGAAAAACATCGTGGGTATACTAATGAAAAAAAAGAGAATTTATCAAATAATTTAAAAATATTATTAGATAAATATAATATTAAATATTAGAAGTATATAAAAATGAAAAATCAAATTAGGTATAGTTGTGCATCAAACACAATAACAAGATCTGTTTAAAAAATATACTGGTATATTTGCAATCTCTTATAATGTTTTTTATGTTTGGATTTTCTGACAAAATATCCCAGTTAAGATAATCTATATCTATCCAATCTGGCAATTTATATACACTTTCATATTTTTTCATTATTTAATATAATAAAAATCATTTTATATCAATATTATACTAAAAATTTTTTTATAATATGTAGAAAGACATGTAAATATTAGTTAGAAAAATAGTGATAGAATGAAAATCTTTAACGGTGTAAAAATATATAAAAGAAAATTTTTTCTAATTATAATGAAGTTAGTTTATTTATTTTTCCCTATTGTTAATTCAGAATTTATAAAAAATGTAAATATAAATCCGTGCAGAAATTGTATTCACTATAAACCGGACTATCCTACAAGTTTAAGTAAATGTAATAACTTTGGAGTTAAAAATATTGTAGATAATGCAATAGAATATGATTATGCTGAAAAATGTAGAACAGATGAATCAAAATGTGGATTAGAAGGTAAATATTTCAAAAAAGATAATTTTGCAAATCTAAAAATAGTAAAAAATAATATAATTCGTAATTCATTTTATATTTCAATACCTTTTATTTTGACGGTGTATCTTTTAGGTTTAGCATATGAAATTAAAAAATCTCAATAGATAAATTTTAGTAGTTAGTTCTTTTTATTTGCATAGAATAGTTCAAATGCTAGGAAAATACCAAAGAAATTTTTAGCAAACAAGTCCAATATATTATATATAACATTTTTAATTGAATATGGTAAAACAGATGCTACCCCATATAAAGACCATATTCCACTAAAATACCAAAATGTGTTTATACCTGTTTGTGAAAATAAGGCATAGTTTTTGTAAATAATATAAAACATTGATATAAACGGAATGAAACCAAAAAATGCTGCCATCTGGGTTGACATTATATCAATTTCACCCAAGTAACCAAATAATAACATTGTTGAATTTAATATAAAAACTGGAAGTAATATTTTTAGATTTTCTTGAATTAATTTAAATATATTATCATTTATTTCTTTGTTTTCTTCTTTATACTTCAAGTACAATAAGTAAAATGAATAAGTAAATAACATTGTTGGGGTAGTAATAAACCAATCATAGTATCTAAAATGTGTAATATTATCAATTTTTGAAAAATTATATACCATCCAAATATAAAAAATCCCTTCTATTATTTGAACAATAAATTCTAGTTGTAGCAATTTTCTTAGTAATTCAAAAGATTTAGGAACTTGTAGTTTTAACACATAATAGTTAAATGTACCAGTTAGTATTTGTATAATTAATGAAAATACTCCAGTAATATAAATAAAATTTGTCATGATTATATATTTTATTTTATAAAATAAAATTTAATCATATATAAATATTACTTATATATCAACATATTAAATTACTCTAAAAAACAATAGCAAGAATTAAAATAATTTATGTTAATACTTAAAAATAAATGTAGTTTTACTTATAATGCAATTTATATTTTGTAACTTACCAATTGATATAAAAAAATATATTCTTTTATATGATAAACATTTTATTATTAGAGAGGGGAAACTTTTTTCTATTATTCCTAAGACAGATTATAGATATAAATTACTAAATTTTATCACATGTATACCTAATTATATTAAAAAATACAATAACACATATGTATATCGATATTTTTTTAAAAATATTGAGAATCAAGTTATTAAAAATGATGAAATTATTGAAATACATTTAATAGAAAACAAAGATTATATTGAATATTCATTTTATATTGGAAGAAAATATCCAAAGACTATTGATTGTGAATTTGGTAAAAAACAAATATTTCATATACAAAACATATTAGAACCTTATTTTTATTATACTAATTTTGAATTTATAAGATTTAATTATATTAAAAGATAAAAAAAATTGAAATAAAAAGTCTATACTGGTTTCTATTAGTTTAGCATTGTAATCCATGGGGAAAGATCTGTACGATTTAAGGGGAAAACTACAGCCGAGTGGCACAGAATCCTTAAATTTAAGACGACTGGTAGGATCGTCTATGCAGTTATACCTAATATAGGTAATTATAGAAAGATAAATATATGTATAGTTTGTTTTCTACGATTATAGAAGTATTATTACATAATATAATATTTACTATTTTTATTCTATAGTGTAGAATTTCATAAATTAGCAAATTATGAAACATACATAAGCTATAATTACCTATATTAAAAAAACCCCAACCTCCCAACAAACACTTCATTTAATACCATAAATACCTAGCTAAACCCACCACCCACTTTATATTACACCTTTTTCACTGGAAATATACAAAGTTTTACTTTTGATTTTTATTTCGGATTTGATGTAGACATTTATGGTTGCTACCTTTTATTTTATTGAAAAAATATTAAGGATTTTTAATTATATTTGATTATTAATTGTTATTATTATGAAATTTTTTGTTGTATATCCATAAGATTTAATATCACAATTAGTAAAACTTTATTTATAATATATTATGGAGAGAGCTAAATAAAAATATAAAGTATTTTGAAAAATAAATAAAATGTAAATACTTGTTGATAATATAGATAAAAAACAATTTAAATGCATAATTTTAATTAATAAATAAAATGAAATTTATTTTAATAATTTTTTTATCTATATTATCAACAAGTATAGAAGCTATAAATACAAAATTTTTTAGTAAAAACCCCTTAATTGGTATTGAATTATCTAAAACCTTATTATTCTCTCAACATAAAGATAATGATTATTTTTTGATAAATAACTATAATAATAGTACTAACCGTTTTAAGAATACTGCAGAAAAACTAAAACAAGAAGCAGTAAAACTAAGACAAGAAGCAACAGAAATAGAATTATCATTAAGAGAAGAAGCAAGAGCTAAAGGTATTTCTGAAGAAATGATTAATAAGCTAATACCAATAAGAGCACCATCAAAAATATTGCCAAATTTAAAAGAAAAACATATAGAATTAACTGCAAATGAAATTAGATCTAAACTAGGTTATTTAAATACAGGCGATGCTATTCGTATGACATCTGAATTGGAAAGAATAAAATCAAACCACATAATATCAAAATGGAATTCAAAAAATTTAGAAGATGCAAAGTTTATTGTTAGTAATTATCAGTTAAAAGCTAAAACGAATATTGAACCAATAAATCTTAAACTTGATGATGTTGGCTTTGGTTATCAGAATGTATTGGTATCTGCTATTGTAATTGGTACTTTAGGTGGTTTAAGTGCAAATGTAGTTGGTGGAGAATTAGGGTTTTTATTAGGTTATTCATCTGCGTTGTTTCCGATTATAGTTGTAGGTATTGGTAGTATAGCTCCAGGACTTATTGGTGAAGGTTTATACAGATTTAAATTAGTTACAAATGAAGAAACAAGAAAAAGACACGTTAGAATGAATGCTGGTAAATTTTTAGCAGGATATATATGTGGATTACCTGTTGCGAAATTTACTCAAGCTTATTCCAGTAATACAGCAGAGTTTTTTCAACTAAGACCAAGTGGTATAAGTGAAGTTGAAGACAAACAAATGTTTTCAAAAAAAAGTTTTAAGCAAATTGATATTGCAAGAAGTTCAATAGTATGTCTTGCAGGTTCTGTTGCTGAATGTCTTGAATTTGGCGTAGCAAGTGGAAGTAATCCAAGTGATGTTAATTTACTTAATGAATTGATTAATTCTGTACAACCTATTATTAGTCCAGAACAAGTTCAAAATCATATTCGTTGGTCTGCACTTACTGCATGGGAAATTTTAGATCAGTATAAAGAAGAATATAAAAGATTAGTTATCGCATTTGAAAAAGGTTTGTCATTGGAAGAATGTATTGCAATTATTGAGGGTAAAGGAGAACTATAATATATTTTTTTACACATATTCTCATTTAAAACATCAAGTTATATTCAATATAATTTATATAATAAAATAACATAAAATAATTTAATATTAGTAATGATTTATTCAAACATTCCAGAAGAAATATAATATTAGCATATGACGGAAGAATAAGATAAAAAAATGTAAATATAATCGATAATTAGTAATATTGATTAAAGTGTAGGTTTAGTGTAGGTTTAGTGTAGGTTTAGTGTAGGTTTAGTTTATGTTTAGTGTAGGTTTATGATTATAATTTGAAATTTCTTATTATGATACAAGAAACAACGGATGGATACAAGAAACAACGGATGGATACAAGAAACAACGGATGGATACAAGAAACAACGGATGGATACAAGAAACAACGGATGGATACAAGAAACAACGGATGGATACAAATTAGAACATATTTATAAAAGCGACGTTTTAAAAAAATTTTTACTATTTGGTTTTAAAGTAATCTTGTTATTTTGTTATTTTTGCTGAATCCAAATATGTTTTTACTAATTAGAAAAGATAACTTTTTAATCGTTTGCTGAATCTAATTATTGGGTTTACTGTTTAGAGGTTGGTGCTACAATAAGTAGCAAATCTTAGTAAATTTTGCTGAATCTAAACTTGATTATCTTGTAAATTAAGATAATACACTATTACATTCACTATTCAATATATTTAATTTTCAATTTTTTTTATTATACATATCTTAAATATATAGCTTTTTAAAACACACCAACCGCTATAATATTGGACAGCCCATATTGGCACCCCCATATATACGAGCGGGGGCGGTATATTGGCACCCCATATATACGAGCGGGGCGATATATAGGCACCCCCCATATATACGAGCGGGGCGGTATATTGGCACTCCATATTGATTGCTATATTCGTGTCCATATTGGGCGACTGGGGTTTGGATTGGCGGTTTTAACTTTTCTCATTATCGTCATCCTTATGTTAGATAATAATTTTATATATTATACAGTGGTATCATTTAAAAATAATCTTTATATGTGATAAGGATGTTAAATTGTTATTGAATTCTCACTTTCAATATATTCATCATTATGCTTTTCAAATAAATTTATATTTTGAAGAAGCTCTAATTTCTTTCTATCAGATAAATTATAAATATCTTTTTTTATGCAATTTATTTTATAGACTTTATAATTATTATAAGTTTTATTATTATTTTCATCTAAAAACTTATCTTCACTTTCCAGTTTTTCTAACATATCTTCTATTTTTTTTATTGTATAATCATTAAGATTTTCTTTATGATTATCTAATGATAAATTAATTTCATTAGCATGATCATCAATTAGTTCAATAATGGTATCAGTTTTATCAGAAGCAATAAATTCTTTTCCATCAAAAATATAAGCTATATTATCACGTAAATTAGTTATAAATATATTACCATATTCAGGATATTTATCATTAAAATGAACTTTTTTAATGAATTCTTCTAAACATTTATATTTATAATTGGTCATTAAACTGCATATTTCTTTTTCAGAGAAAATTTTGGTGTAATCTAAATTACCAAATTTAACATATGTATTATTAATTTGTCCATTATTAACAGTACAATTAACATATTTATTATTAACGTTATGTACTTTATTATTGATTTGTTTAAGATTTTCAGAAGTGATATTATTATTTTTAAGTAAATCAATAAATTCTTTTTTAATTTCAATAATAGCATTATTAAATTCTTCTCTAATAAGTTCATTTTCTTCTCTTAATAGTTCAATTTGTTTATCTTTATTATTAATATTTTTACATTTTTGCTCATGAGCCCACCTTGTTTGTCTAATTTCAAAACATTTATCACAATAAGAACAATGATATTGTTTGATAATATTTGACGATTGTTTGACGTTATTTGACGTATTTTTGACAACATTTGACATTTGGTTGACAATATTATTATGAAATTTCTTGTTGTGATTCCATAGACTCTTATATGAACTATAATTCTTATTACATAATTTACAACAGAATAATCCATTATTTTTATGTATATTATCCATTATTATACATTTAGATATTTTATTCTTAAATGATTTAAAAAGTGGATAAATGGATATCCATTTTTTATAAATACTAGGGAGAGAGAGAGACCGGTCTAAAAACATAAAGTATTTTGAAAAATTAATAATAATATATTTATTTTTCCAATAAAAATTTATATTATTGTTTTCAAGTATTAAATGATTCCAAAAAACAAAAAATATTTTTTTGTTTTTCGAAATAAATAAATCTTTGGTATATCACCCAGTGGTATCATAATATGTTATTTTATAAGATGGTATAGCGCCCAGTGGTATCATAATATGTTATTTTATAAGATGGTATATCACCCAGTGGTATCATAATATGTTATTTTATAAAATGGTATGGCGCCCGGTGGTATCATAATATGAAATAAGGGTGTTAAATTGTTATTGAATTATCACTTTCAATATATTCATCATTATGCTTTTCAAATAAATTTATATTTTGAAGAAGCTCTAATTTCTTTCTATCAGATAAATTATAAATATCTTTTTTTATGCAATTTATTTTATAGACTTTATAAT
>Ga0214923_10000653_pt1 | contig 51215 bp, 42 predicted proteins | sample LL1510_MetaG_FD_177993 | JGI IMG/M metagenome (GOLD analysis project Ga0214923, IMG submission 177993) | Freshwater microbial communities from Lake Lanier, Atlanta, Georgia, United States - LL-1510 | ecosystem: Environmental > Aquatic > Freshwater > Lake | place: USA: Georgia | collected...
CATATACGGAAACGTTCCTTACGTAAATCAAGAGCTCGTAAATCACCTTTACGAAAACGTTCTATGCGTAAATCAAGAGCTCGTAAATCACCTATACGGAAACGTTCCGTACGAAAATCAACACGTCGTAAATCACACTCTCGTGTAGGTAAGTCTGTACGACGCAAATCAGCTCATAAATCACCACGTAAGTCTGTACGATATAAGTATGCTCGTAATTATTCACCACTAGGCGACGAAGAAGAAGAATTTAAAAAGTGGGTTGAAGAAAAATTTACTCAAAAATTTTTATATAGATGTATTAGTTTGGGCGAGCTTGAATCTATTAAAAAGAAGGGATATATGTCTTCTTTATCTTTCAAACCAACGATACGTCAAGATGTTTCAGTCGCTAAATGGATTATTCATCATATAGCAAGTCAATATTCTTCTACTGGTAGATTAAAAAATAATTTGATACGTCATCCTTTTTGTGGTAAAGAAGTTCCAAACAAAAAGCGCAAGACCTCGGATAACACAAAAGAGAAGCCGATATGCATGATTAGTATAGACTTATCAAAATTAGGTAAATATGAGATAATAATACCATCCAAATATCAGGAGATAAGGAAGAAGAATGGTGAAAAAGTGGGAAAAGTGAAAAGAGTTGAACATAAAAATGAAAATCCAAAAGTTTATACAGAATTTCGTAATATTAAGAATGAAAGAGAAGGTATAAATGTATTTGATTATTATACAGAAATAGATGAAAATGGAAATAGCGTTGAAAAAAAGTTTTTAACAAAACAAACAACCGATACAGTATATTTATATCCAGCCTTTTCAAAGAATGAGGGTTTGACTTCTACTAGTACGTTAATTAATAGATGGACCTCTGGCCTAACTATTAATCAGTATAATAGAATGAATTTGGCAGCTTCTGAAACTGTGGGAGAAGTAGTATTTTGTGGTAATATACCATCAGAAGCATTAAGAGTAGTAGCACAAAGAATACAAAAAACAATGACAGAACTACCAAAAGATGTTAAAATAGAAGATTACACACATCCTGATTCTGAGGACAAAATGGCTACTTCTCTTGATCCTGATCCTCCTCAACCTCCTCAACATCCTCCTGATTCTGACGACAAAATGGCTCCTCTTGATTCTGACGACAAAATGGATACTTCTCTTACTGATAGTAGAAAAAGAAAACACAATGACAATGACGATGACAACACAGTTCTTTCCGGCATCATGCCTCCTCCTAATCGTCGTTCTCGTAAAATTGTAAAAACTTCAGAATATGTAGACATATACGATGCAGAAGGTAACAAATTAGGTACTGCTAATAAAGATGGAAAATATTTTAGAAAATATTTAAACGAAGGGGTAATTGAAATTCAAAAACTTAATGAGGTATATAAATATGTAGTAGTAGTAGATCGTACTCATGATATTTATGATAAAATAGCTAAACAAAACCGCCGATTAGAAACCAAATCGGTTTAAAATAATTATTTAATATATATTAAAATGATATATATAATAATAACAACCTCTATAAATAATAAAGTAGGCGTTCAAAATAACATTCACAGACAAAACAGATATATTGAATCTATAAACCATCTATTAGAACTAATTAATGATGATTTAAACATCAAACCAATTATAGTTGAAAATAATGGACTTCGGCAAACATTTTTAGATGATTTAAAATGTGATGTTTGTTATACAAATAATAATATTATTAATTATAATCATAAAGGAGAAAATGAATTTTTAGATATAAAAGAAGTAATAAATCAGTATAATATTAAAGATGATGATATTATTATAAAACTAACTGGACGATATAAATTGTTAAATTTAAATTTCATAAATTTGGTTAAAAACACCATTAACAATTATGATGCTTTTGTTAAATTTTTTAATGTTTGTACGCTACAATATATGTTTGATGATTGTGTATTGGGATTATTTGCTATTAAATGTAAATATTTAAAAGAATTTAAATTTAGTTTTTTAAGAAGTCCTGAATGTGAATTTGCGGATTATATTAGAAAAAATATAAATAAAAATAAATTAATAGAAGTCAAACAACTATATTTAGAATGTTGTTTTGCTGATGATTTAAGAATATTAATTGTATAAAATCGGCATTTGAAATGTTAAAAGGTGTAAAAGCTAATTGATGCGAGTAATTTTTACTTATAATAAGTAAAAATAAAAATTTTACTTATAATAAGTAAAAATAAAAATTTTACTTATTATAAGTAAAAATAAAAATTTTTATACCCTCAAAACAGCCAACTCCTTTGAAAACGATCCATCATCAATGTCACATATTTCTTGTGTTTTCTTTGTTAGAATAGCCATCTTGATATTACTAATCTCAAGAACATCATTATTTCCTTTAGAACTTGATATAAGATCAATTAGACGATGACATTCATCTGTCTTTTTTAATATAGGTTCTTTGATATCATCTTTTTAACTAAATTAATAAGAGATTACCATTTACCTTTAAAAATGAGTTCACCGCTAACATGTAAGAAACGTTTAACATATTCTTGTCTTTCAGCAATATCTGTCGATTTCATGTCCCACCAAGAAACAAAAGGTTTGAAATCATCTGATATAGGAGGCAATTGTCCTACTACAAAAATATGAAAGCGTTTTCCAGAAGCATTTTGTTCATTTATTTCTTCCTGAAGTTCATCTAGTGTAGGATTTGTCAACGCAATAGTCACATCAAGTTGTAATTCAAGAGGTATCCACTTTTTATGAGTCTCAGGATGGCGAACAGCATCAACTCTCCACTGTTCTTTTAATTGAACAGACCAATCGTGAAAAGGGAGTCTATGTCTATAATGATTATAAATATGTTTGACATTATGTTGAATAAGAGCGTTTCGATGAAAAGTAAAATTGCCATCACGATTTCGATACTGATAATAAGCACATGCTTGAATATGACAAAATGGTGCTTCCAAATAAGATCTCAAGATTAAATCATAATCATCCGCAACAGAAAATAGTTGATTATGACGACCAATTTTGTCGTATACAGATGTCCTCCATATTCTAGCATGATTTGGTACACCTACAATATGACTTAGAGTTAAACCATTAGGCGGGGCTGCATTTGCAGAAGGAATATAACAATTATGAAATTTTGACCATCTAAATATATGCATTTCGTAACCAAGTCCAAAAAATTCGCCATATATTGCAGGCTCATATGTTTCTTCCGTGAGTTCTGCACAATCAGTATAGAAGAATCCGGCTTCGGGAAACTCTTTACCTGCATCATAAATCCATTGAAGAAGATTCGGGTGAAAATCATCATCATGATCTATTTCAATAATATATTCACCCGTTGCCAATGATCCAGCTAATCTTTTCATTTCTCCAATGTAACCAGAATGCATAGGTGCTTTGTATACTCGAATTCGTAGATCCTTTTCTTGAAGATCTAATAATTGTTTATACGTTACATCATCTTTAGAATCATCCCAAATTATCCATTCCCAATTTGTATATGTCTGTGCTTGTAAACTTTGTAAAGGACGAAGTATTTTTTTTCCACTGTTAAAAGTCGTTGTGATTATAGACATTAATGGCCAATCAGAGTCGTATGTGTGTGCTCCCGGAAACATAGAAGAAAAAATGGTTGGACACACATCTAATTTTTCTGGTATTTCTGTTAAATTAACCCAACGTTTGCGCATGTTGAATGTTTTGTTTAAAATACTTGTAGTAGATCCATATGTAAAATAAGCAAGTGGTTTATAAATTTGATAAAGTTTTGATAATCTTTCATACGATAATTCACCTATCACCGGAATCCATGTATAATGTTTTTCAATTGTTGGATAGAATAGTGGTTCTGTATCCGAAATAAAGAAAACATTTTGAAGTCCTGAAACAGGAGGTTTAATAGAATCTGTAATAAAATTATAGTACCCAGCAATTTCCGGAATATATATGTGTTTTCCAGGATTCATTCTAGCAACTTCCTCAATAAAGATTCCATCCGCATAGTATAATCCAATATTCCATGGAATGCACATAGTCCGTGGCACAATAAACATGGATGTGTCAATTTTACGAAGAACAGGTTGACCGCCTTTGAAAATAAAATTTGTTTCCGTACGAAAATCATCTGCAACAAAAAATCTTTGATCAAATGTGTAGAAATGGTTAATATCAAGTTTGTTGATAATATTCCAAAAATTGGGATGCATGATATTATCATCATCTAAAAAATAGATAAACCCCTCTGAGACAAGTGTTATACCATAATTTCTTTGAGCATTACCGGCTATACCTGGATCACAACAGTCTACTTCGCGAATTTTTGGTTCTTTATTAAATTGTCTTTCGTATTTTCGATTATTTGTCGTATCATAAACGATAATCCATTCTGCGATTTTGTTAAAATCAATACTTTTGAAAACATCAGGAAGATTGTTGGGTCTATAACATGGAGTAATTATTGTGATCATTTTATTAACGAGATTGCAGTTTTAAATTAATAAAGACAACAATTTTTATATTAAAGACTCACGTTTTTAATATAAATGTCGAAATCTGATGTTCACATTGCTTTACTTATGATGGTTAAAAATGAGCATCTAAGGCTGCATGTAACTTTACAAAGTGTTTTAGGACACGTAGATTCAATAGTATTGTATGACACTGGATCACAAGATAACACTATTGAAATAGCATCTTCGTTTTGTAAGAAAAATAATATACCTTTTAGATTAAAGCAAGGTGAGTTTGTTGATTTTTCGACATCACGTAATGTATCTCTTGATTTCGCTGATACTTATGAAGATATAGATTTTATTTTGCTTATGGATACAAATGATGAGTTGAAAGGCGGTACAGAGCTAAGAAAATTTTGCAAAAGTCAAATGAATCAACCAGAATCTGCATATATGATATCACAAGAATGGTGGAGCGGGCAGTATATTAAATACTATAATTCACGTATGATTAAAGCTCGCAAAGGATGGAGATACAAAGGTAGAGTTCACGAATGGATGACAAACATTATTTGCGAAGACGATTGCAGAATAAATACTCCTCCGGAGGTAATTTTGTATCAAGATCGTACCGCAGATGACGACAAGTCTTTAAAAAGATTTGAAAGAGATAAAGTTTTACTACTTGAAGATCACGAGGAAGATCCAACCGAACCAAGGACAGTTTTCTATCTGGCTCAGACTTGTTCATGTATGGGACATATGGAAGATTCATTAAAATACTATTCATTGCGTGTTAACATGGGTGGTTTCTGGGAAGAAAAATTTCAGGCACTATATAGGTGTGGAGAATTATGCGAAGTTTTAAAGCGGGATTGGTATGAATCATTTGCATGGTATATGAAAGCTTTTGAAAATACTGCTAGAGCAGAGCCTCTTATTAAAATCTCTGAATATTATAAAGACAAAAATTGGCTTCTTTGCTATACTTTTGCAGACTTGGCATCTAAACTTGATTATCCAACACAATGTATTCTTTTTGTAGATAAACAAGCTTATGAATATAAAAGATGGCATCTTCTTGGAATTTCTGGATGGTATGCAGGTTTCTATGAGCAAGGAAAATTAGGATGTAAAAAAGCAATTGAAGCTGGTATAAATGTCCAGTTAGATACATCTAATTTAAAATTTTATGAAGAAAAAGAACAAAATGATAGGAAAATACTAAAACAGAAACTTAAGGAAAAAACAAAGAGAAAATAATTAATTTTAATTGATTCAATTAAAATAATTAAACACCACCCCTTTCTTTAAAAAATGGATGAGAATTATAGAATGCACCAATCTTTGTTCCTTTTAAAGAGCTTAGAGTGTCTTTCCTCTTCATAGTATTGTAAATATTAATTAGAATATTCATCGCAACATTAGGATCAGCTAAAATTTTATCCATTAAAACATCATTATCAATAGTAGATGCATCAACCGCATACTCGGGAATTGTTCCACCATCAGAATTACTAACCCAATACCTTATCATAGGTGAATTTGCAACTGTTGGATCAAATGGTTCATATTTTTCTGTAGCATTATGCATATTAACTAGATACTTTCTAGCAGCGGTATTCGCAATCAACAATCTTCCACTATTATGAGAATGAGATACTGAACTTCTCTCTTCATTTCTAGATTCAAGTTCGCAAAAAGCGTCCCATCCAGACGCACAATAGTCCGACATAAATCTATGACAATGATCACTGCCAGCTCCGTACATGCTGCTACCGTGTAAAAATCGTTGATTTGTATCATTTCCAATACAATAAGTCAAAGGGTGATTTGCCGGTGAATCGTTCGATCCAAAATTAGATAAAGACCTATATGAATTCTTCATTTTACTTATTATGACGAAATATTTTACGAGTTTAAATTAAATAATGAAACACAAAAAAACGAATAAAAATTGTGTAACCGCAAAAATAAAAATGAGGTTTAAGGTTGAGAATTTAATTAGAAAGAAAAAAACTCAATGACAAATGTTCAACGAAAAATCCAACCTGTCACCCAGCGATTTAAGCTTGATGAATCAACTTGTAACGAATTAAAAGAACTTACCCCGAATTTTGGCTTTAATGGTCTTGGAGAATTAGTATTTCGACGAACCTATAGCAGGAATAATGAGGACTGGTGTGATGTAGTTATTCGAGTCGTAGAAGGATGTATGTCAATTCGTAAGGAACATTTTCACCGTTCATCACTTTATTGGAACGATAATGAAAGACAAAGTTTCGCGAGAAATATGGCTCTATCTCTGTTCCGAATGGAATGGTTGCCGCCAGGCAGAGGTTTGTGGATGATGGGAACTGAGTTCACATATGAACGAGGTTCAATGTCACTCAACAATTGTTTTTCAGTCAATACAAATTTTTGGACAAATAAAGGTTTGAAAAGCTTTCGTGATTTTCAAGATGGTGATTCTGTTATCGTAAGAGGTAAAAGGTCATGGATGCCTGCTACAGTAAAGTCTTTTGGTACACAAGAATTGTATAAACTTACTCTAAAAAGAGATTCTCGATATATTAACCTTTTTACAACTGCAAAACATAGGTGGATAGTAAAAAATCAAGAAATCAAAACAACGGATGAACTTGACACAAATTGTGAATTGGAAAGTTTTGAACGTATATACTCAAATACTGACAATTACAAATCGGTTGACACAGAAGGCTTTCAAGATGGAGTTAACTTTGCAATTGATTCTAAATCTAACTCTCTTCCTTCTCTAAATAGAGAAAAAGAATATTTGTTTGACTTTTTGTCAGGAATCTTTTCTATTAAGGGGTTTAATAAGAGTTCCAAAATAATATATTGGATGGGTGAGAAGAATGGATACATCTTACAATGGGTGCGTGATGTGTTGTTTATGCTTGATATAACAACTAGCGATGTTAAATATGGAGTTGCACCAGAAAAAGATTTTCCCTCTAATTATATTATTGTTGATGAAGATTTTTCTACAAACTGGAATGTTTTTAGTGTTGAATTGACTGATCGGGAGGAAGAGGTTTGGTGTGTCGTAGAACCAACTTTTGAAGAATTTACTCTCGAGAATGGAATTCTAACCAAAAATTGCAGCGCAACTGATACAGCAGAAGATTTTGTTCACTCGGCAGAGTGGACGATGGATGGTCTGATGAACGGTGTTGGTGTTGGCTTTACAACCAATTGGCGTGGAGAAGCTTCCATTCCTGATAAGAAGGATTCTGAAATTTTTGTCATTCCTGACTCTCGAGAAGGTTGGGTTGAAAGTCTTATCAAGTTGATGTGTTCATATATTAATAGTCCTCGTTACGGTAAGAACAAGTTTCCTATTTTTGATTATTCTCAAATTCGAGCGCATGGAGAACCAATCAAGGGTTTCGGTGGTACCGCATCCGGATTTGATCCTCTTAAGCAAATGCATGAGCGTATTGAAAGCTATTTGGATGCTTTCTGTATCGGAAGGTTGCAATGTACTTCTAAGACATGGAAAGAGTTCAAGTCTGAAGATTTGGAACAAGCAACAAGTGAATGGCGAGAAGTTGAGGTTGAAGTTGATAAACCGTACTCTCATACGCGTCTTGTAGCAGACGTCTTCAACGCTATCGGCGCTTGTGTGGTTGCTGGTAACGTTAGAAGGAGTGCTGAGATATCCTTGGGCTATGTGGATGATAAAGATTTTATGAATCTGAAGAATTACGAAATTAATCCAGAACGTTCTGCTATTGGTTGGTTGAGCAATAACTCTGTTGTGCTACGTGCAGATAATGGGTATAAAGATTTTTCATATATTCCCGAACTTGCTCGTCGCATTCTTGATAATGGTGAGCCTGGAATGATCAACTTGTACAATATTCAAAAGTATGGTAGGTCTGGCAAAGAGCTTCCAGACGAAGCGACTATGGTAAACCCGTGTGCCGAAATCGCCCTTTCTAACTGGGAATTGTGCAATTTATCAGAAGTATTTCCCCCTAGGTGTTCTGATCCAGAAAAGTTTTACAAAGGACTCGAGTATGCCACGTTTTACGCATCAACAGTATCTCTGCTACCAACTCATCGACCAGAAACGAATGCTGTAATTGCTAAAAATCGTCGTATTGGTGTTAGCATTTCTGGAATTGCTCAATGGGCTAGTAAGTCTGATTCGGAAGAGTGGGGTCAAATGAATTATACAAAGATGATTACATTTCTTCGCAAAGGCTATAAAGTTGTTCGCGAGACAAACACACGTCTTGCTAAAGAAGCAGGTGTGCCAGCGGCAGTTAGAGTGACAACTGTAAAACCGAGTGGGAGTATATCTCTCCTTGCAGGTTGTACACCCGGGGTACACTACCCTGTAAGCAGATATGCTATTCGTCGTGTGCGAATCGGTATGACATCTCCTCTTGTTGAACCACTCATAGCTGCGGGTGTACCGCATGAAAAGGATATCGTTTCTGAGAATACTTATGTTTTTGAGTTTGTGATTGATCACGGTGATGTAAGGCCATGCGAAGACGTTTCACCGTGGGAGCAGTTTTCTGTAGTACAAATGATGCAAAAACATTACGCAGATAACTGTGTTTCCGCAACTATATACTTTGATAAAGAGAAAGATGGACCTGAAGTTGAATCAATGCTCGCTATGTTTATACCAAATCTGAAGTCAGTATCGATGCTACCTCACAGCGGTCACGGATATGCACAAGCTCCCTACGAAAAAATTTCTCTTGATGAATATAACAGACGCAAAAATGAATTTAAACCTATTGACTACAAGAGCGTTAAAAATAATGTTCCAAGTGGATCAAAATTTTGTTCAGGAGACACATGCGAATTGTAAAAAAAATATTCATTTACTGTCTGGGTATTCATTAAAATAAACAAAAAATTTGTAAAATAAAAATATTTTACAAATCAAAACGCCAAATTTCAAAATATAAAGTTGATTTAAATTATGAACTTTGTATCTTTTATGTAAAAATGGTTAAAAAGTGTAAAGAAAAAAAGTGTAAAGAAAAAAATTGTAATGATCAACCATCTTATAACTTAAAAGGTGAAACAAAGCCGTTATATTGTTCGAAACACAAGAAACAAGGAATGATTAACGTAACAACCAAAAGGTGCCTTGAATGTGATATCATACCATCTTATAACGTAAGAGGTGAAAAAATCCCTTTATATTGTTTGAAACACAAGAAGCAAGGAATGGTTAATATTAGAAGCAAAAAGTGTGTTGAATGTGATGATCAACCATCTTATAACTTAAAAGGTGAAACAAAGCCGTTATATTGTTCGAAACACAAGAAGCAAGGAATGGTTAATGTAAAAGATAAAAAGTGTGTTTCTTTCGACTTCTTCTTTCTCTTTTCTGACTTCTTTCTTGCATCTTGTTCTGGAGACACATACGAATTGTAAACATACGAATTGTAAACATACGAATATAATGAATTTGTAAGGAGAATATTCCTTACAAATCACGTATTAACTTTATATATTATATTTAGAATAAAAAAATATAGTAATAATTTATACAATTAACCAATACGCCAAAATGTTCCATCACAATAAACGGGAGTATGAAAACTACCTGTTGAAACATTATAAGTTGCTCCTTTAATACGTTGGCCATAAGTAATAATTGGATCTCCTTCTGATCCTGTAATTAAGCTTGAAGGACCATCTTTTATAAAAGCTCTTGCTCCTTTTAATGTAGAATTAGGAATAGGAAGTTCAGCAATTGTTGTAGGTGTACCAATGAAATAGATTATATTGTTAGTATTTCCGATTGTAATAGTACCTGTACCGTTTCCTACAGCGTTGCAACCAATTATAATTTCATCATTAGTTGTCCCATTAGCACCTAATTTAATATTGCTTCCTATAAATGTACAAGTATTAATACCTGCTTGAGCAACATCGCCATATGTATTACCCACATTTGAACCTATCGCAACATTAAAACTGCCACCTGATAAATTTACTACAGCATTCGCTCCAATCGCCGTGTTGTCAGTACCATAAGTATTAGAAAATAGAGCGTTTGATCCTAATCCTGTGTTTCTATCGCCTTGACTAGTAAATAATGCTAAATAACCAACCGCCGTGTTATCACATATGTTGTTACTATATAAAGTATTACCATGTAATGCATTGTATCCAACTGCTGTGTTATTATAACCTGTAGCATTTAATAATAATGACTCAGATCCGACTGCCGTATTAAATTTACCTGTACTTTTATTTAAAGATTTGTATCCAATAGCTGTACATCCAGTTGCATTAATATTTTGATATAATGAACTATATCCGACTGCCGTATTAAAATTACCACCTGTAGAATTATTATATAATGAACTATATCCGACTGCCGTATTATTATTACCATCTGTATTATAAAATAATGCTTCTGATCCAACAGCAATATTATTACTACCATTTATATTTCTATTTAATGATTGTCTTCCAACAGCCGTGTTAGACTGACCAGTTGTATTATAATATAATGCTTGAGATCCAACAGCTGTATTATCAGTTGCACTTTGATTAAGTGTTGATCCTTCATTAGAAAATAATGCTTCTGATCCAACAGCTGTGTTATGTGTACCGTAAGTATTATTTAATAATGCTTCTGATCCAACAGCTGTATTACTACCAAGTTCTGCTATATTCTCTGTTAACGCCTTGTATCCAATAGCAGTGTTATTAGATGAAAATCTAACCCTCCTAAGTGCTTCGTGGCCAACAGCAGTGTTATAAGAACCTTCGTTACAACTTGGCAATGTATAAATACCAATTGCTGTATTACCAGTTGCTGATATACTTGTATTACCAGCTGAAACACCAACAGCTGTTGTTTGAGAAGTAGTAATTATATTATCAACTGTGCCACTATTGCTAGGTCCTTGAGGACCAGTAGAACCTTGAGGACCAGTAGAACCTTGAGAACCCACACCACCTGCACCAGAATCTCCTTTAAGTCCTTGAAGTCCTTGAGCTCCTGTAGAACCTTGATAACCTTGAGGACCAGTAGAACCTTGAGAACCCACACCACCTGCACCAGAATCTCCTTTAAGTCCTTGAAGTCCTTGAGGGCCAATATAACCTTGAGCGCCAGTAGGACCTTGAGGACCATTATCTCCTTTATCTCCTTTAGCACCAACCCCAGGACCTTGCAAACCTTGTGGACCTGTATAGCCTTGAGGTCCTATACTACCCTGAGCTCCTGTAGAACCTTGATAACCTTGAGGGCCAGTAGGACCTTGAGGTCCTATACTACCCTGAGCTCCTGTAGAACCTTGATAACCTTGAGGGCCAGTAGGACCTTGAGGACCATTATCTCCTTTATCTCCTTTAGCACCAACCCCAGGACCTTGCAAACCTTGAGAGCCAATATCTCCTTTAAAACCTTGAGGTCCTGTACTACCCTGAGCTCCTGTAGAACCTTGATAACCAATATAACCTTGAGATCCAGTAGAACCTTGAGGTCCTTGAGCACCAACACCAGGACCTTGCAAACCTTGTGGACCTGTCGAACCTGTCGAACCTTGTAAACCTTGAGAGCCAATATCTCCTTTATCTCCTTTATCTCCTTTATCTCCTTTATCACCAACCCCAGGACCTTGCAAACCTTGTGGACCAGTAGAACCTTGAGGTCCTTTATCACCAACACCAGGACCTTGCAAACCTTGTGGACCAGTAGAACCTTGAGGTCCTTTATCACCAACACCAGGACCTTGCAAACCTTGAGAGCCAATATCTCCTTTAAAACCTTGAGGACCTGTAGAACCTTGAAATCCTGGAATTCCTCTACCTCCCTCAAAACCTTGAGAGCCAATATCTCCTTTAAAACCTTGAGGACCTGTAGAACCTTGAAATCCTGGAATTCCTCTAACTCCCTCAAAACCTTGAGAGCCTTTATCTCCTTTAAAACCTTGACCTATAGAACCTTGAAAGCCTGGAATTCCTCTACCTCCCTCAAAACCTTGAGGGCCCTGAGCACCTGTATTAGTTGCACTACCCTCAAAACCTTGAGATCCTTTAAGACCTGTAGGTCCCTGATAACCTTGCGGTCCAGTTGCACCTGTTTGTGTTGCACTACCTGGCACGCCCTGATACCCTGTAGGTCCCTGATAACCTTGCGGTCCAGTTGCGCCTGTTTCTGTTGCACTACCTGGAATACCTGTAGGTCCCTGAAACCCAATAGAACCCTGAGGCCCAGTAAAACCTGTGGGCCCTGTAGGCCCTGTGGAACCTGTATTTTCGGCACTACCCGGTACTCCTTGCGGACCAACACCACCGGCACCACCGGCACCACAACCACATATATCAAATCCAGCGTTATTAGCATCTCGTTGAATACCAACAAAAACCATTTATTTATTAATTACTAATATTTTTTTTTCAATAAATTTCAAAATTGAATCTTTCTATCATTTATAGCATAAAATTTAGAAATTAAATGGATCGATCCTCTTATTTTATTAAAGATAGGGCCATGTTTGGTAGTTTTCCATCACAAGAAGCGGTTGATGAACTAGAAGAAGAGGGGGTACGATTTTTTATAAATTTAACTCATGATGATGAAAAGAAAATTACGCCCTACGTAACACGATACACTCAAATATCTTTTCCAATTATTGATCGTCAGGTTCCAAAAGACTGGCCAGCTTTTGCACGATTTATAATCAGCCTTTCAAATATTATAATGTCTCTTAAACAAGGACATCTTGTTTACTTACATTGCAAAGGAGGACATGGACGTTCTGGTGTAGTAGTAGCTAGTTTATTCTGCTACATGTTTGAAATGAGTCCTGAAAATGCTCTTGAGCAAAACACAAAATATCAAAGCAAGAGAAGTGTTATGAGAGAAAAATGGAGAAAGCTTGGTTCACCGCAAACGTATTATCAAAAAAGTTTTGTACATAAATTTTTTGAACCGCTTGTATTTTATAGAGCATATAGAACTGGTTCAACAGCAGGATTTTCCAATTTTACCAATCATCGAGTTGAGATAAAAGGGTTAGGGTCTTTTCCAACATCTGAATCAGCTATTCAGGCTTATAAAAATCCTACTGATAAAGAATATGTTGAAAAACAAGAAAATTCTCGAAGTCCAATTGTAGCTAAAGCATTGGGTCGTAAAACTGAACTAAGAAAAGATTGGGTTCAAGTATGTGATAAATTGATGTATGAAGTTATTGAAGCTAAATTTAATCAAAATCCAGAACTTAAAAATAATCTAATTCATACTGGATTGAGACCTATAATTCAACACAGCAGAGGAGATTACTTTTGGGGAGATGGAGGCGACGGTACTGGTCGAAACAAGCTTGGTAAAATACTTACAAATCTCAGAGAATCATTTTATATGAATGAAGAGTAGTTTCCAAATTCGTCTTTAGATTTTTGCAGCTATAATAAAAATATTATAGCTACTTAAAAAATTATATTTACAACTAATAAAATGTCTAGTGCAAGATATATAGAGGTTGATTCTACATATCGTAATAGAAAAGAATGGCCTAACCCATCAGAATTTGAAGTTCTTATTTCACAATCAGGTAGAAAGGACAAATCTCAAGCAAATGATATGGTAAGTCTGTCAGCTCCTTTTTCGGCGTCGTGGACTGGTGCAGCTTTTAATAAACTATCCTCTTCGCCAAAACTTGAAGCTACAGTAAATGATATTGAATCTCCAACGGGTGCAGCCGGAGATTATAAAACAACTTTATTTCTAAAAACTGCTTCTCCTGGAATGTTTCAAAAAACTGAAAACTATTATGTTGGAGCCGTTGCAAATAGTACAGGCGCGACACAAAATGTAGCAAGTCGAATAACTTCTTATACATATCTTGGACCATCTCAAGCGCAAATTACATTAGAATCGTCTATATCACTTTTTTCTGACAGCACAATATTAATTGTTGATCCGACTCATATATCAACATCAACAGATCTAGATTTTTATCAAATCTTCATACCAAATGGGAGAACAGGTTTTAATGCGTATCCTGGATATATTTTATGGAATGAAACGAAACAAAGTGGTGGAAATATTGTATCTTATGATACTAATACAAAAATAGCTAGAGTATCTAAAGATAAAGTAGCCAATTGGAATGCAAATGATAAATTTTCTATTAGAAAACAAGCACCAACTATATTTGGCCAATTGAATAATTCTACAGCATCGTCAACAATCTTTTCTTTGCCTTCTACCTTTTCTGATTGTTCTTGTGAATATGCAAAATGTTATATTAAAGTCGGTGACGAACTACGTTTAATAGTATCATATACTAGTCTGACTTTTAAATTAACAGAAGCACAAAATAATGCTAATACTATTGTATTCCCTGCAAATGCATCTAACGTAACAGATTTTTATGTTGGTATGTACATTAAAAAAAATAATGAAGTTAGAAAAATTATACAATATACAAGCGAGACTAATTCAAGTACTGGTGTTATTACTAAAACTGCAAGTCTTGATTCTGGATTCTTTAGTACAGGAAACGTTGGAGACACAATATCTATAAAATCTGGATCAGTGGATATTCCTTTACCAACTAATGCATTTACAAACGGAGCTAATTTTGAAATATTCTGTTTCTCTTATGATAATCATAATCCTTTTGTATATACTGGAAGTGTAACATCTCAACAAGAAACGTCTTGTTATCAAATAGAACTAATGGATATTATTCTTCCTAATAAAATTCTAAATTGCGGATTTGGGAGCAGAATTGCATTTTACCCATATCTTTATGTAGAATTGTCAAATATTTCAGGATCAAGTTCTGGAACAAGGAACGCTATTTATTCAAACAATCCGAACGCGGTAAGGGCTGTTTTTAGAGTGCCTATTTATGATGTTCAAAACCCAATTGCATCGGCTTTTGTTAAACTCGATGGTGATGGAATGATACAAACTCTTAAATTCAAACCAAATGATAATATTTTCTTTTCAGTGCGACTTCCAAATGGTGACCTTTTTAAGACATTAGAAGCCGAAAAATATTCACCTTACGAGCCAAACCCAGATATACAAATAAGCGCATTATTTAGTTTTAAGAAATTATAAGTGAGTAAAATAATACCTTTTGTGGTATTATTTTTAATCAAAAAATTGCATTTATACAATACTAACAACGCCTGAAATATATTCATGTTCTCGAGTAAAACAGACAGAAATAACTCCGCAGTAAAAACCTGGAATTTTTTCCAAGTCACGAGTAACCTTATCCGTACCAAGATAATCATGTTCGATCACTTCACCTTTCAAACCATGTGCCAAAGTACAGCACCTGACAGGTGTCAATGATCGCGAACGCACTCCAAGAATCTCATGGTGTGCATCAAGCAAAAAATTAACCACCTGATCGTATTCAGAACGATTTGATGAAATGTCTTTTGGATATACCCATTTATTCTCATTTGGATCTAAACTCCTAATAGGATGTGTAGAGGTCAATGAAAATCCATCGATATCTACCATTTCAAAAAGACCTGGTGAAAAAGTTACACATCGAACGGTTGCAACACGATTGTCTCCACAAGAAACAATATCTCCTTTTCTTACCTTACCTACAGTCTTTACACTTCCATCTGCCATCAAAATAGATGATTCAGGATGAAAACAACTACCAAAGTATCGATTTTCAAATGATGAATTTGACGATAAAGTTGAAGTATCGATAGTCGGATTTAGTCTCGGAGTAGATGTGGATGTGTTAGTGCGTGCAACAGGTGTTTTCTTTGGTATAGGAGGCGTTGCTAAAAAGATCTTTTCACAATGAGTCTGTAAATCAGTGAATTTGTTAGATGCAAAATGCTGTATAGCGTAATCTCGAAAATTATTAACAATTTCTTTCCTTGTAGTATGCAAATATGAACGTAGGTAGTGCAATCCCCATGCGGCACACCATTTTTCCTTTTCAACAGCTTTACGTAGCTGATCATCCACGTCTTTGAGACATCCTTGAATGTAAGGATATGAATTATTCATTTCATTTCTTGTGCGAAAATTGGCAAATTGTACAGTGCAATATGGCAATGACACAGTAGGTGATGTAGTTTGAATTTTATCAATATTATGTTCGATTGTTTTTATAAGATCCAATTTTGCCCAACATTCTAATACTGTTTTCTTATCTTCTGTCACAGTTGTCAAGTCTACTTGTGTTACAACATGAGTCAAACCATTAAACATAGATACTTCGATTTTTTGTGTGTTATCCAATGAATGACAAATCGGATGAGTTCTATTTTGACCAACACAAATAGATCCAATATTAGTGCTTGATACACTATCATCTTTCATCGTGGCAATCACACGAATATTATTGCCGTATGTTGTTAGATCTGTTGCTAAACGGTTAATCATAATTGTTCCAGCTGTAGAAGATTCTGGAATATGAGAAAATGTACCGTTGAGTCGTTCAGCCATCTCAAACAACTCTTTGCTATCAAGTTGGTTTCCAAACCCGACAGTATTCATTGTTATAGTTTTACACCAATCCGAATTATCTCTAATAAAACCGTCAAGCTCATAGATATTTCCACGAAGAGGTTTGTTGGCACTTTCATCTTTTCCATCCGTAAATACCATTATTGTTTGGTTACATTGTTTGTTTACCTGAAAAGAATTTTTGAGAGTATCAAGTCCCATTTTAATTCCAGACCAAATTCTTGTTGATCCACCCGCTCTAATCGATTCCAATTCAGATAAAAGTTTGTTCTTATTAGCGTCGGTCATATTAGTCATTGGAAAGTATAACTGCGCATTCTCATTAAAACATACTATTGATACACTATCTTTCTTGCTGTAACAACCAATCATGACCTTGATGCAATATATTATCAACATCAGAATAGAAATTCCATCACGTTCAGTCTCTGGTAAACCAGGAGTTGCGTCTGAACTCATTGAGCCGGAATAGTCAATCACGATAACCGTTTTTTGCGGAAGACTTTCTCCGTCCTCAGGAGCGGAGATGCATAGTACGTTGCGAGATGTAGTATTCTTATCATTTACAAGTTTTAGACGAAGCATTTTTGTTATTATCATTTTATATACTTTTATAATTCAATTTCATTTTACGAACAATGATGGAGGATAAAAAAGATAATCAAAAGAAAATTTTCAAATTATTGGAAAAGAAAATAAAAACCCAAAAACTTTTTTTCAAAAGTTCATACACACAATTTCCATTTTTGCAAAAAGTGACTTTTAATATTGGGTATATACCAATATAATTATGCAAGTGTAGAAAAAATGTGTTTACTGAGCTTTTTCACTACACATTAAAACAAAATCTTCAATATTTACTTTTTCAAATCCTTTATTTACTTTTTTCAAATATTCTAATTTTTCTTCTAAAATTTCTTTTGGTATTGTTGTATATTTATATTGAGATAATATATCTTTCCCAAGTAAACTCTTTTTAATTGACTTTAAAACTTTTTTATTCTTTTTATTACATATATTTTTACACATTCTAACGGGTAAAATTTCGAGAAGCTCTTTTGATAAGTTGTCAAATGTACAGTTTGAGATGAGAGTTTCTACTTTTCCAATCATAGGAACTACTTCATTATCTATATTATATTCATGCAACTCTGGAAACCTTTCATAAAATCCGATCTTTTTATAGTATTCTACAAGACTATTTAGACTTTCTTTTTCATTCATTCCAGATATTACTCCTGCAGCGTCTAATGCAATATGAGAAGAAGAGGTTATAAAACCTAATTTCAAAGCGTTGCATATACAACATAATAACATACCATAAGATATACCTTTTAGTTTTTTCAAAAACTCAAATCGGGTTGTGTCTAAGTTTTCACTGGTAATATAGTTATAAAATCCAGATAAATATCCATTATATATATCTTTATCTGTAGATGTAATTGTTTTTAGAGATCTTTTACTATCTATATATTCAAAATCATATAATTGAATAAAATTTGAATAAAAACTTATATTCACAACTGCTAATTTTATGTTTCTTTCAGTTGATTTTATTTCCAATTTTTCAATACCTTTAATATAAATAAGAAAATCAGCATTTTTTCCTGTATATATAAGTGATGCAACGCATCTTAATTGTTTATTGTTTTCTATAATTTTTGTTTCTGAAAATAGTTCAATGTGAAAGTCATTTGACATTTTTATAATAAATAAATATAAATAGAAATACAATTTTATCTGGTCGCAAAATCCAAAGGAAATTTTGTATAAATTCTTGAAAATAAGGAGGCGATACACCACTACTAATTCTTTTCCAGCCATTTAGCACCGAAATACGGTTCTTCAAATAAGTCAAAATATTTTTTCCATTTATTATTATATTATAAAATGAGTTGCTTATTTAATAGTTTAAGTTATTTTATAAAAGACGACAGTTTGAAAATAAGACATGTAATATGTGATTATTTAGAACAAAATAAATCAATTATAGATGGAATGCAAACAAAAGAAATTTTACAGTACGAAAATAACAACGAAAATTACATTCAAAATATGAGAAACCCATGTACATGGGGAGGTGCAATTGAAATACAATGTGCATGTAATATTTGGAATTCAAGAATAATTGTATTAAATAATAGAGATAATGGATATAGACAAATTGAATTTATACCATTATCTGGTCAATACGAGAGAACAATGTACTTAGAATGGACTGGTGGACATTACGAACCTATTAGAAATTAATAATTGATTTTTTAAAACAAAAAAATTAAAAATAATCAGCTAAAATGATCTTCATTAACTCTGACGTTCAAACTGCTTTCTTCAATCTACTTTGCACCAGACGTGGAAAAAGGCCAGAATACGGCGCGGTGACCCAAACTCTGATGTGGCGAAGAGCGTTTTTTGACAGGTGTATAATCATGATCGCTTCTCATCATCCGCATATCTGGTCTTACGGAACAGGGAATTTACTTGTTGCTCCTCCTCTTCCTACTCCCGAAACACTAACAAAGGCTGAAGAGCGGGCAATTGAATGGCGTTTGGAAGCTCTGAGAGAGCATGATAGCGATGGAATAGTAGATGAAGGATTTGGATATTTCATTCGATACACTCTCGAATGTCGTAAAAGATTGAGTATATATATGATTAGGTTAGAACTACAACAAGAGTCGGCTGTGAAAATGTTTGAATATATTGATCGTGCAGCACCACATCTTAATGATTTGATTTCTAATATCGAGATTGTTGATCGTAGAGGTAAGGCTCGATACGGTGAAGATAAATTTAATGAAGGAAAATTAACAACTGGTAAAACAGACCATGATATTATGATAGAATGCAACTGGAGACCGAATATTAAAGTATTGAGAGAATTTATGGTTGACATCATAAAGCCAGAGTCTGTAACAGAAACAATTTCAACGCTTGTTTTTCCGACTGCTTTAGTATACGCAGATACGGAGAAAGAATGTGTTGTGTGTCTAGAGAAAAAAGAAGTTCTCATGTGGCCTTGTTACCATTCACATGTAACTTGTGTAGATTGTACTATTGAATTATCTTATGTACGCTTTTCTTGTCCAATATGTAGAACGTCTCTTGATTATAAATATGGTAAGTGGTACATGAGAAGACCAACTTTAGAGTAAGTAATAAGTATTGTGTCATAATCTTCATATTATATAATATGAAGATGAATTGAAATATTTTCAATGAATGAATCTATTGATAAAATCTTTGAGTTGTACAATTTGAACACCGAATTCTTTTGCTTTGGCTGCTTTTCCAGAAGGTTCTGCATCAATAGATGCCACCACTAATATAGAAGTTTGTTTAGAAACAGTAGTTGTAACCTTTCCACCTCTCTTGACAATTTCATCTTCCAATTTTTTATCTCGAAAACCAGATAAAACGATCTTCATATCACGTAGACAACCTTCTGAACTTTGTGGAACACTCACATCCTTAAATGTAGCATACTTTCTCATATCATCTATAAATTGTTTTGCTTCTTCAAGATTATCTACAACTTTTTTAGCTGTAATATGAGAAAAACCTTCTGCTTTAATTATCCTTTCAAGTATATCTTCGGATTTCATACTTCCACTTGCAACTAATAAATCAGGAAAATCATTCATCAACGTTGTTATCTTTTTAGTACCTAACCCAATTCCAAATACTCCGGAAGCTCCTAAAACCAAAGGTATAGACAAATCTTTTAAACCATCATGTATATTATTCCAAGCACGTTCGGCCATTTTCTTTCCAAAACCTGGCACTTTCTCAAAATCCTCTTTTGAAGCCATTACAATCTTTAACAATGTATCATGACCAGATTCGTATATCTTTTGTACATTTTTCTCACCAACATGCTTTATTCCTAACTCTGAGAAGAAGCTTGCTATTCTTTTTACAGCCATTTCATCTTCATACTCATTTGTTTTAATGTCAACACCTGTTTCATTCCATGTGTAGGCTATTTTTGGCATATCAGGATCTTTCGCTTTTTTCACAACACTGACTATATACGGAATAACATCACCTGAACGAGTTATTTCGATTACAGCATCAACTCCTATTGATTTTTCTACTATAAATTTTGCATTAAATCCTGATGCCCATGTTATTGTAACTCCTCCCAATTGCACAGGTTCAATTTCAACTCTTGGTTTTAATACACCCCATTTACTCACATTCCATTCAACTTGTAACACTTTTGAACGAATCAAGTTATCTGATAACCGCATCTTGAAAGCAAATGCATACTGTGGATTTCCACTTGTATTTCTTTCATAAGAAGAATTAGGTTGTACGATAATACCATCTATTTCATACTTTGATGTTTCTTTTGATCGAATAATATACTCCATCAAATTATCAACATTAAAGTCTTTTACCATTTCTCTCCACACAGTTGTAAATCCAAGATCGTCAAGATATTTTAATTGTTCAGATGGCTTGTTTTCTACTTCAGAGTTAATCACTTCGTACGCTATAAATTCAATATATTGAACGCCTTCTTTCATTTTCTTTGAGCCAATAAGACCAGATACCATATTTCTCGGGTTTGCATACTCTTTTTCATATTTTTTCTTAAAAACTTGATTATTCATGATTAGCTCTCCTCTAACAGAGATATCTTGCTTTATATTTGACGGAATATTTTTCAAGTATTTTACCAAGTAAGATATATCAGCTCCAATTATTCCATCACCTCTAGTATAAATTTTTATCTTGCTATTTTTTACAACTAAAAGGCATGATATTCCATCTAGTTTATCTTCAATAATATACTCAGTTGCTTTATTAGAAGCAATCCATTTTATAATAGCTTTATCATCTTCGGGTTTGAATTTATTCATACTACCTAACCAAAAAGGAAGCTTCGTCCTATTCTCATGATCTCTAATTAGAGCTCCTGTTGGAATTATATAATGAGGATCCCGAATATTCAATGTTTCCTTTAAAGTATCGTATTGCCAATCATTCAATCCTGACGATTTTCCAGAATTATAATATATATCATCCGCATATAATTTTACACTATGGAGAACCAAAAGCGATTCTGATAAAAGATACTTTTCAAACTCTTTGTCTGATAAACTTGACATTTTAGTTATAACATTTTCCATTTTTCTTCTTTTTTGTAATCTATAATTACAAAAATTTCAAATTTTATTTAAAGTATTATCGTTCTCAAAGTTTGCGAATACTAATTAGAATATATATTTGTGTTTTTCTATTCATATGATAAATGGAAAATTCATCAATGTTTCTTACCTGTACAGGAGAATGGGATGATAATGCTATGAAATGGAACTCATCAGACGTGACAGATGCATATATATGCTGTACTGAAAAATGCAAAGGCCCTGTAGATTTTTGTTATAATTACTGTAAAAGAAGTAGATCGTCAGCAAGTGATATGTCAAAATATAGATGTTCTCAGATGTGTGAAGATCAAAGAAAAATGTGTTTGGATACTTGCTCACTAATTAGTAAACATGTTGGTAAGAATAATGAGTATATTGAATGCGCAAATAAACTGGAATGTGCATCTCAAGATGTTAATTGTTTATCAAAAAACAAAAAAGAAATTGTAGATTGTTGTCTCAAATCATGTACACCATCTAAAGAAATTGATTGTGATAAGAATTGTAATTATTTACATTCATTTTATATGAATCAGCCTCCCTCTTTAATACGTCCTGGTAAAAAGTCAAGAAAGAATAGTTTTAACTTTATTGTACTTCTTGTATTTATAATTATATTTTCTCTTATTTTTTTGTTTCTGATAAAGCGAAATTGATTTTTTAACGAGACAATACAGTATAAAATAAAAATGAAAGCTGTGATAACGAGAAGAGTTTATCTGGATCCAAAGTTTCTAGACGAAAATATAATGGTTCACCTTTTAAAGAGGTGTTCTGAATTATCGGTAGGCGAGTGCACAAAAGAATATGGTCATATTCTTTCTGTAAATCGTATTTTAGAAGTTTTAAATAATGAAGATACTATTTTTACTGTACGATTTGAAGCAGAAACATTAAAACCCAAATCAGGTGATAAACTTTCTGGTAAAGTGTGTATGTTGTATAAAGATGGCATTTTTGTACAAGTTTCTGATAAGCAAAAGATGTTGATACCAGCTAGTTCAATTAAAGGTTATGTTTATGATGATGCATCACATATATATTCAAACGGAAAGAAAAAAATAAAAGATGGAGATAACATAGAAGCAATTGTTACAGCATCACAATATAGCAAACAAAATTTCAGTTGTATAGGTTGCCTTGTTTAAAGAAAAAATTGCTTTTAAAAAATGTCCGAGATTGAGGTACTGACAGAATTCAAAACTCAATTAATTTCCTTTTTTGACGAATTGATAGGTCAATTTCCTAATGAAGGTGATTTAGTTGTAATTCGATTATTTTTGGCAAATCAGATAGATATACAGACTGTTATGAATATTTTTAACCACAAGATTAATACAAATGATCAAGAGCTAAGAAAAATGGTAAAAGATAGAAACGAGATTTTCTTTTTAGAGCATAATGTTTTTGATACATTGAGTAAAGATAAAGTTGTTCATTTCAAGAAACTATGGAGATCCGGACGTCTTGATTTAGAAGATAAAAAAGTTATATGGAATTGGGTAGATGCATTCATTTATCTAGGAGATAAATATACAAAAGCAGTTGCAAACAGGTAAAATGTATCACTTTTAAATTCTCATCAATTTAAAAGTAAATATTTTGAATGATAAATGAGTAATATAAAAAGACCCGAAAAAATTGAAGGTTATGAACATCCTTCTGAAAGTAATAACTTTATTTCTCGTGATGGTGTCTACAAAACCTTTACAGAAGGTCAAAAGACACAAGAAGAGTTCGGAAACACAATTGCAGGAAAACAGTACGCTATAAACAGCGATTTGGATGATAATAATTGTCCTATTTGTGAAGGAATTGTAGTAAAAACATGCAAATGTAGTTACAGTGATAAGATTTGTGTAAATGGGCATAAATGGTATACAGATCGAGAAGGAAACATTAAAACGGGAATGATTCCTCCTCATTAAATTTTTGTAAGAATCTTATTATCAACGACAACTTGAAGATTTCTATTTTACATTGTAAAATAGAAACTGCAGCCCTGAAAAACGATCAGTTGCCAAATAACAGACTCGAAGTCTTTAAATCAAATACTAAATTAGTAAAAGCATCGGATGGATCTTCTTCAGATATAGTAGAATTCAAACTTACTCTGAAAAATAACACAGAATTGTCTATACCAGTAAGTAAAGATGGTTATATTAACGTAACTAAATTATGTAAAGCAGGGGGTAAAGAATATAAACATTGGAAAGCAAATAAAGAATCGGAAGCCGTAATTAATGCTATTGAAAGGTCGGTCGGAATTCCGGCCGACTTAATTATTAGGGATATTAGGACTGGAAAAAATGAAAGTAGAGGTACTTTTGTTCATAGAAGATTAGCTCTTATAATAGCGCAGTGGATAAGCCCTGATTTTGCAGTACAGGTAGCAGCTTGGACAGAAGAACTCCTATTATTTGGTTCAGTGACGTTAGGTCAAGAAAAGAAAAAAGTAACAAGGAGCTTGAAGACAAATTTAAAAAGATACAATCTCTCCAAACAACAATAGAAACCGTTGTAAACGAAAATTTGAAAATCAATTCAACTTATTCTCATCTCGCCGAACTAAACGACAAACTCAGAATGAAAAGAAACTATCACAAATTTAAAAAAGGTAACTGCCTTTATATCATAACCGATCAGTGGAGAGAAAAAGAATATCTTAAAATAGGCTACACTGATAACATTAACACACGTCTCCAAGCATATCGAACAAGTATGCCGGATGTAAAGATAGAATTTTTACTTTATCTTACTGAAAATAAGCTTATAGAAAAATGTTTGAAACTACGTTATGCTACTAAACTTATCCAAAAAAATCATGAATATGTTATTGATGCAATTGTAGAACAACTAGTAAAGTCTATCAATACTTTAACAAAATATCTACATATCGAAGCAACAGAAGAAACAAGTTATCTCTGTATAATGAACCGTACAAGATATACAATATAGTTTTTTTAGATCAAAATGGTAATGTAGAAGATAATACGGATCCTATAGTGCTAGCTTCGCCTGTGTGCGTAGAATCAAATGACAATGAACCTAACACTGTTTCTAATACAGAAGTATATAAGTGTGATATATGTGGTACAGAGTATAAAATGAAGGGGGCTTTATTAAACCATATGATTAAAGTTCATAATACCCAAAAATATAAAAAAGATGATGAAAAGACTTGTCCTATATGTAAGAAAGTTTTTAGAGATAGTGGCAAGAGAAACAGGCATGTAAGTGGCGTACATGAAAAATCTAAACAAAGTGAAATGTACACAATGCGATAAGGATTTTAGTTCTAATGATGCTCTTATGACTCATATTCGTAATGTACACAAAAAGATTACACAGTCTAAGTGTGATCAGTGTGTTCAAATGCAGGTAATCTTAGGAAACATATTGCACAGATGCATGATAAAACGACTTCTGTATCTTGTCATATATGTGATAATAAATTTATCAGCCAATGTAACCTCAACCAGCATATACTTAAAGTACATGAACGAAAAGAGAAATGTAATTGTCAATTATGTGGCAAAGAGTTATTGTCAATCATTGGTTTGGAGTATCATATGAGAAATTTTCATAAAATATAAATTACTATCTTGATCTTACCTACGTGTCAATTATTTTTATGAGACGCAAAACGGTTACGTTGTGTCAATTATCTTATACTATATTTAGTATAAGATATGTAATATTCTGAAATATATCTACTTTGCGCCAACTCGCTTCACTTTTCGAACGACAGTCTTCTTTGGAGAAGGCTTCTTTGTTTCTACATTATCTTCATCTCCTGAACCTACAAGACTACCAGCCTCATCACCTCCGGTGTTATCTTCTACACCGTCATCATCCAGAGCAAATGCTGCTGACTTGTTTTCATTTTGCGATGCTAGCACCTTGGATCTTGCCTTTGGCCGAGCCAGGAGTCGCTTCATTCCCATCTTGCTAGGCTCTACTACAGCCTCGTAGAGCTTTACTTGTAGTGCGATTTTTGCACCAATAAAAATAGACTCGATCTTAACAGCGCCGGTTGCATAACAATGCTTTCCCATTAAGTCTCTCGCTTCAATAATGTTATCATTCGTATCAAAAAACTGTGTAAGAAACTTGTCTTGCTTCTTAGAATAAATGAGTTTTGCATACAATGCTGGGCCTCGCCCAGGAACATTTCGAAGACCTGACTTTCCTTTCTCGTCAGTAAACTTCTCTTTTTTAAAATATAATGGATTGAAGCCACCCTTTGACTTTGTCAAATCGCCACGAGTCAAATCGAACATATCAATCTCCTCACGATTCTCAAGAAGGTAATCAATGCAGCATTCGACAATCTCATTAAATGTATCAACCCATGTCTTCTCAGCAGGAGTTGGACCGTCTCGGCTCCACAAGCAAAGTGGGAACGTAAAACCAGTAACGTTACCGGTTTCTTGACTAGTATTCTCTGATACACCAAATGAATACAGGCGTTCTGTTGGAATAATTAGCTCACCAACTGAACCATCCTCATTGCGAGATGAAATATTAATCCGTTTAAATTCGATCTTTACCTTGCTATCTGGAATAGATCCAATAATAGGCTCAGAAAAAATCATTCTCTGCTTAGCATTATACCCTTCGGCGGGAGTCAATTGTGTGTTTTCGTTGTCGGACATTTTCTTTTCTTTTAATCTGCTATTTCCTTAAACTTATATTAACTTTTTTCAATTTTATTTTTACGTATTAATTTTAAATGGAGGTATCTGATATATGTGCTCTTCTTCAAAAATGGGCAGAAAGCAAATCAGAAATTACTGCTCTGGAAAAGAAGATAGATAAATACAAGCGTCTTGCTAACCGTGTCATGGATCAAAAAGGAGATAACACTATATCTACAACTGATTACAAATTATCTCGCAAAGAAATATCTCGAACTACCATTGCTAAAAAAGATGTTCCTAAAGAAATTTGGAAAAAGTATGCACGTACTTCTACTTATACAGCGTATTACTTGAGTGAAAAAAAAAGAATTAAATAACAGAATAAATTTTTAATTTTATATGAATATATAAACAATGAGTTTAGTAGGAACCGATGGAATAACATCTACAGATTATGGTAGAATTCCTTCATCTGGATCGAATGAAGATTATGATTCTGATGATGAAGATGATGTACAAAAGTCACTAACACATCTCTGTGATAAGTTAAAAATAACGTATGATAGTAACTTAATAGAAGAAACAAGATCAAAACGTTTCATAGAAAGATTTAAGTATCATATAATATATTGTACAAGATTACCCCAATACCGACCGGTATTATCACGACTTATTCATAATTATTACAATAAAAAAAGAGGATTAATTAGTGCGCCTACGCCAAGATTTATTGGAGGTCCAAAAAATCTTACAGTGCATTGGAGTAGCAAGTATAATAAGTTGATATATATATTTGGAGAATTTCATCAACAAACGATGAATTGTTACACAAAATTTCCGGAAACGAGGGCACTTGTTTACCCAAATATTATGAATATACAAGATTTTGTAATAGAATTATTTAAAACAACAGACAAATATATTGATTTTTTTGGTGAATTTCCATCATTTGGTAAAAAAAATAAGTTTTATAGGGTGAATAGAAGTGCTCCATTTATCCCTTTTGCAAGCGACGATTTTCGTTTGAATAAGTTGTTTCAAAAATTTAGACAATGTATAGAATCTGACACTCGTGGATCATATAACTGTAAATTAGGTCGTGTTCATTTTTTTGATGTTAGATGTTGTAATTACGTTACAACTGATTGTATATCTACACTTATGAGATTGTTTGTAGATGGAGCACACGATACAAAAAATATTCCTGCAATTCTTACTCATCAACAAACTGAGGAAACCTTAGAAGTATTTAGTCGCTATCTTGAAACTAGAACAAAAGCAATAACACTTTTTAGAACACATATTTTGGGAAACACATATAATGCAACAGAATTGCAAAGACTTAAAAATAAAGATAAAAAGCTTGGTGATCAGCTTGAAAAATTTATTACAGCTGAAATAACACGAATAGTTGATGTCACTTTGGCAGAATTAAACAAAGATATTAAAAAGATATTACCTTATTGTAGAATACTAAAAAATCCAACCAATAGATTATCTCAATATAATACTGTAAATATGATACAATCTTTTGTGACTTTTTCTAATCATATGGTAACGATAGTAGCTATTATACCCGATTTATATGTTTTATCTCGTATGTTTAAAAATTTTGATTTACAAAAATTAGCGTATACAGGAGCAATTCAGTATGATCAACCACAAGAGGCACATAACATAGTCTTATATGCAGGTGATACACATGCGCAAAGATGTAGAAGATTCTTAAACTTGCTTGAATTTGAAGAGGTTGGAAAAACAGGGAAATCGGAAGAAGATAATGTATCAGATTCATGTATAGATATGAAATATATTCATCAACCATTTTTCTCATTGGAATCAAGACAAAAAATGATTATTCCAGAAGTAGATGATTATGAGTTTGACTATGATCATATATATGCGTTACAAGGTGATCCTATGAAAGTTGATCCTGTTTTTATGGAAGTTGATCCTGTTTTTATGGAAACTGATTAACACTACTAATTTTAATACTTTTCTAGTGTATTAAAAGTTAGATTTGATCTTTCGGAAAATGATTTTGATTCTTCAAGTAGGTTTGAATGCCATAATAATATAAAGGTTTTTCTGCCTTATCAGGATTAAAACCGAGAAGCTTTTGAAGCTTTGCATCTGGCCAAATTTGTCTTTTATCTTCTGGATTTTGTAACTTATTTGTTGCAATGTAATCACATATGTATTTTGTAACATCTACACGAGATCGAGGTTCATCCTCTGACCAACCGGTAAATTTGGCAAGCTCGCTTGATATTTTTACAGGTTTTTGAAATCCAGAATTATTGTTATTTTGTCGTATGGTTGAAGTTTTCTTAACTATTCGTTCACATTGAACTTTTAGAGTTTTTATATTCTTTTTTAGAGAACGTAGAAATTTAACATCACAACTCTTAGATGAACCTTCTTTTATATTCTTAATTTCTAAATCAATCATATTAATTATCACGTCAAATGATGCTTTAATATTTTCTCTACTTACAATCTCTTTTTGCTTTTTAGATGTTGCTATTACAGCTCCGTCTTCAGGAGAAGACATAATTATATCTTTCTTTGTACGAGAAGCTTTTTTCATATCAGGTTCTATCTTTTCGGGAATTGTAATATTTGTATCTAGTGCTTTTCGAGGCATTTAAAATTTATTACTTAATAAAGTATCTTTAAGTCAATTTGTTTTTTTCAGTTCCTTTTCAAACTGAAAAAAAAATTATTATGGTTTATGTGTACATACCGATAGGAGGTTGATCAGGTTTAGAAACGGGTCTAGATTTCTTTATCATTTCTAATCCTTTTTCAAGATCTTCTTGTGTCAAAATAAACTTATGTTCTTTCTCTAATAGTAATACGCGCCTTGCGTGAGCCATTTTACACTTTGAGATTAAATTAACTATATCTCTACCTGTATTAATAAAAAAATCTTTGTTCTTTTCTATAATTTCAGATATGATAGCTTTATCAACACCGGAAATCCAATTAATGTGTTTAACCTTTTCAAGAAATATATCTGCTAAATCGGATGATGAATATTCTTCAATTTTATGTTTCCACTGAAAACGACTTTCAAGTCCGTCATTTACTGCAAAGAAACATTTTTGTATATCCTTCTCATAACCAGCCGCTATACAACAAAAATCATGTGTATGTTCAGATAAAAAGCTACACAATGTATCAATTGCTTCTTTAGAAAATGAATCTCTGTCATCTTGCCCTGGACCCATTGAGTAAACCTCGTCTATGAACAACACGCCACCTAAACAAGAATTCAATAATTTTTGTGTTTTGATAGCTGTTTGACCAAGATAACCTGCTATAAAATCATCACGATGAGCTATTTTAAAAGGTCCATCAGCTGACAAAATGTCCATTGATTGGTATATTTTAGCTATAATATGTGCTACTGTAGTCTTTCCACTACCTGGAGGACCCATTAAGATAGTATGCAGATATTCATCCGATTTATTTCTTTGATGCATTCCCTGAATGTAATATAATATTTGATAAAAAATAGAATCCTTTAAGGTTTCCATACCAATTAAGTTGTCTAATTCTTCTAAATAAGGAGTTACACGCCAAAGCATAACTGTGTTAATATTCTTATAAAAAGTTACACCTTTCCCTAATTTGATAAGATCTTTAATAGAGATGATAGGAGGAGTATTTTCTAACACAATACGTGGTCGGCGTCTATTTTTTCCAGAGTCATTTTGGTTCTTATCATCTCTCTCTCTCTTTGACATGTTATCCTTTATTAGATTAATTTTATTTGTTTAGATTACGTGAATGATAAGACAGTTGATCTAATTCTACTATACCTCGATAACCATTTTCATATCTTAGTTGTATTTGAGCCTCCTTATAATTTTTCTGCATCTTTTTGTAATCTATTTCATTTTGTTTGGTAGCTTGTTTCTTAATCCTTTTATTTCTACTACCATAAGGATTAAAACTTTCATGAAAGTTTACTTCTTGCATTACTGCTAAGAATTTCCATGGAAGAGGTACTCCCCACCCACCTTTTGCTTTAGGTTGGCTCTTTGGATGTTCTGGGTAAGTAGCTGTATCACCAGCGCGTTTTCTTTTTACAGCATAACCAAAATCAATTATAACTGGTTCTCCGTCTGCAGTGCACATAACATTGCCGTCATGTGTATCTACATGAAGCCATCCAGCCGCTTCTATCTTTTTTAGTTTATCTGCTATTTTTGTGTATAAGACTTGCGGATTTAGATTATCGCAACTGTATAATTTTTCCATTATAATAAAACCTTTTGTTCTACAAGTCCACGCAGCATATATTTTAGGGACTAAATTTGTTCCCTGTAGTTCGATAAGAGCATTTAATTCAGCAGTAAATTGCGATAAATAATTGCTATTATTCTTCTTTTGAGATTTAAGTATGTAACTATAATTATAATTTTTATGTGTAATCATTTTTGTTGTTCCGACTTCACCAGAACCTGTCTCAATTCCTTGATCCCACTGTTTAAGATAATTACAATCTTCTTTAATTGAACTGAAAGAAAGTTTTTTAGAAATACCCGGGCCTGCAGGAAAATTATATTCTTCAGATGGTTCCTCATGTATTGTTGGAGATTGCATTACATATTTGGGTTCAATTCGTGTTGGTAAACGAGAAGGAGAATCAGATCTTGTAAATGGAGAAGGCGAACGTACCCTTATAAGTGCGGGAGGTAGACGATCAAAAGGAACTCTTAACGGTACACTTGGCATTCTCGGTTCTGGAGATGGTGATCGTAAAAATGTTGTTGTAGGAGGAACTCTTAATGGTAATCTCGGTACACTTGGTTCTGGAGATGGTGATCGTAAAAATGTTGTATCACCAGGAGGTGGTACACGATCAAAATTAAAACGAACTTTCAGTGGTCCATTTGGTTCTGGAGATGGTGAACTTCCTAAGGATGATTGTAAACTTGATGTTAATATTCTTGATCCTGATGATCCTGATGATGATTGTAAACTTGATGTTAATATTCTTGATCCTGAGGATCCTGAGGATGAAGATTGCAAACCGAATAAAGATGTAGTTGAAGATGTGCTTACATGTGGTAATCGAGAAGCTGATCTTTTCAATTTTCTTTCCAATAATATACGTTTTCCTACTTTACCATCTACCAATACACAGTTTTGTGTATCCGGATTTAGAATTGTGCCAGGTGGACATTTTTTATTACCACGCGGTGATTTACGAGAAGCCGATCTTTTAAGCTTTCTCTCCAATAATATGCGCTTTCCAACTCGCCCATCTACTAAGACGCATTTTAGAGTATCAGGATTTAGAATTGTACCAGGTGGACATTTTTTATTACTACGAGATGATTTACGAGGTGTCGATCGTTTCAATTTTTTTTCCAATAATATACGTTTTCCTATTTTACCATCTATCAACACACAGTTTTGTGTATCCGGATTTAGAATTGTACCAGGTGGACATTTTTTATTACCACGAGGTGATTTACGAGGTGATTTAAGAGGTGTCGATCTTTTAAGCTTTCTCTCCAATAATATACGTTTTCCTATTTTACCATCTACCAACACACAGTTTTGTGTATCCGGATTTAGAATTGTACCAGGTGGACATTTTTTATTACCACGCGGTGATTTACGAGAAGCCGATCTTTTAAGCTTTCTCTCCAATAATATGCGCTTTCCAACTCGACCATCTACCAATACGCATTTTTGTGTATCCGGATTTTTTATTGTACCAGGAGGGCACTTTACCATTTTATAATATCTATAGAAAAATAGAAAAATAAGATAATTATGCGTATGTACTTAATCAAATTCCAAAAGTAAAAATGATCTTTAAGATATAAAAAATATATAAGATAACAAACATAAATAATGGGAATCAAAAGCTCTTTCAATAGTTTTTTGAGAGATACTTGTCCAGATATATTTGAACCAATTCATATCTCAGAATATAGTTTTATGAAGGTTGCTATAGATATTTCTTTGTATATGCATAAATTCAAGGCAGTATGTGGTGATAGATGGTTATCTGCATTTATCAATCTAATAGCAAGCTTACGGCGTAACGAAATTCACTGTGTTTTTATATTTGATGGTTGCGCTCCACCAGAAAAGTCTGGAGAACAAGCAAAAAGAAGAGATACAAGAGAAAAAATGGATCAAAATCTTTTTGAACTTGAAGAGGCTTTTTCAGATTATACTAAAACAGGTGTTGTGGCAAAATGTCTTTCTGACATTTATGAACGTAGCCGTTCGCCAAAAAGACTACTTGGAAAACGATCTGATGGAATAGATATGAAATGGATCGAAAAAAAGATTGAACAAAAACGTAGTCAATTATACAGTGTTTCACCAGAAGATTTTAATATTGCAAGAGAACTTTTTCGTATTCTTCATGTTCCTTATTATACCGCTCCTGGCGAGGCAGAGAAGATGTGTTCCGCAATGTGCATATCTGGATTAGTTTCAGCTGTCATGTCTGAAGATACGGATGTAATGGCTTACGGTGCACCTGTGTTTCTTACAAAAATTGATACTGGTTCAGATACATGTGTTAGAATTACATATAATCAAGTACTTGAATCTCTGAAATTAACAAAGGATCAGTTTTTGGATTTATGCATAATGTGTGGAACTGACTACAATCCTAATATACCTAGAATAGGAAGTAAGTCTGCTTACAAAAGAGTTATTCAACATGGTGGTATTGATCAAATTGCATCTGAAACAGCTTTGGATACTTCTGTTCTTAATCACAAAAGAGTGAGACAATTATTTACAGAATTTCAAATAGAAAACGATGCATTGTTTAAAATTCCATTTTGTGGTACGCCAGATTTTGCAGATCTAGAAAAATTCGTTTCAATTCAGAAGATTCAAGTAAATATTGAGAAACTTCGAAAGGATTTTACTCATAATATTGTTGTGTTTGAAGACTCTGATGATGAAGAATAAATGAGATTATTTTTAATATATATGTAAAAATCTTGTTCATTTTCGTCTTTGAATCGAACCCAACCATCAGGTAAAGGTGTTTTTCCATCTTTGTACGTATAATATGGCAAATATGATTTCAAGTTTACATCATTTGTATAATATTTTAATCCAAAAGTTCGGTTAATTTTTAGTTTGTATCGTCCGATCATTTATATAATATAGTTTAAAAATTTTAAGTGAGTAAAAATAATAAGGTTTTGTAATAAAATGTCTCCAGGAAGATATTACAAAACTTCAAATGATTTTACGATTGCTAGGCCACAAATTCAACAATATTTTACACATCGCCAAGAAGAAAAAAAAGATACCGGTATTTTAGAGAATACTAGTAATAATCCAGTAAAATTGGATATGAAATGGACAACTATTGATTATGCAAATTCCGGTGATCCACGTGTATGGGGTCCTGCATTTTGGTTTACACTACATAATGGAGCAGCCCGTTATCCTATTAAAGCGTCTCCTATTTGTGCAGAACGCATGAAAGGATTTATTCTTGGTATGCCTGTTATGATACCTTGTGAAAAATGTCAGGATCATGCAACGTCGCATATAGAACAAAACTATCATAGACTAAATGAAGTTGTAAGTGGAAGAGAACAATTATTTAATTTCTTTGTTTCGTTTCATAATTATGTTAACAAACGTTATGGTAAACCAGAAATGAGTAATGAAGATGCATACGCTCTTTACACTGGTGGAGCAAATGTTACAAAACTTGAATATTCAGGTAAATAAATATCCCTCGTTAGAGGAATTAGTATTCAATCCGTATCCATCTCTTTCTCTCTTTTTACTCTATAATTACGAGGAGATTTACGTGGACTTTCAGGAGAACTTTCAGGAGAACTTTCATTCTCTTCGTTTACAAGAACTCTCTTGTTATTTTCCTTTTTTTGTTGAACATACTTTAAATATTCTTCAAAATCATGTTTTTCTTTTATAACATTGTCAGTATCTATTGTAAACAAAGGAATTTTAGTTTCTATAACACGCTTAGCAACCTTATACTCTTCCACATTTTTAGATATATTAGGATCGCGATAAAGTCTGTTATTAATATAATCTGATTCTTTTTCACACATCATTACGCTACATCTTGAAGATTTTTTCTCTCCATTAATGTTTATTAGATTAGGCTGAGCTGGCGGAGGCCAACCAGAAAATAATGGTTGTATAGACCACCTAGGGGATTTCCATGTGGCTGGAATAGGTCTCATATCTATGCAATTTATAGGTATAACGTCTGTTCCACTAGTATCTGGATTTCCTCCTATTCTAGCTATTGGTGTGAAGTTAAGTTTATGAAAAAATTTTCTATATATTTCACAGTGATTATCACCTGCATATATAATTATATTATGTGCTTCTTCCGGTTCATCTGTGTTTCGTTTTTTCTCAATTTTTTCTGGATTTAAATTAAAATTTTTAAATATACGAGCGAGAGTATATGCGTCAGGTACTCGAGAATTTGGCAATAAAACATATTCTGCTAAATCCTCAATATGTTTTATAAGAAATAAATCGTCAACGTATGTTCTTAACCCTACATATATATTAGATAAAATGTTAGTTGCGAGTTTCCTTATTTTATCACTGTGTTCTTTAGCTTCATCTAAAAGTTCTTCTTTAATAAAATCTTTTATACGTTTGGCAAGTTCTGTTTTTCCATTAATTTTTTCCAACCTGTCCAACTCTTTAAGAACATATCCATTTGCTTCTAGCGTGTTGTCTGTCCAAAACGTATCAAAGTCTGGATCATTTTCTGGTTTTAAAAAATTATTCATAGTACTAGCATTTTCAGTGATAAATTTTATAAGTTCATCAACAAAATTTTGTTCGGTAAACTTTTTTTCGGAACTAGTTTGTCTTGCAATTTCGACTCTATACAATTGTAATTTAGCATAGTATTCTATTATAAAATTAGATATTGGATCAGGACCCTTTTCTCTTTCTATACTTCTGACATCAATATAATGAAATCTAGATAATTTACATTCATCTTTATCGCTGTTAATATTGCTTAAACATTCTTCAAACTCGGATGCAATCTTATAAAGTCGAATTGGTGAAACATTATACTCTTTAATCGGTTTTTTATATTTAAAATCACCTCTTACACGTGCATGAAGTTCGATAAAAATATCCAAAAAACTACTAGAATTTGGAATAAATTGTTTAAGATAATTTTCAAAATTTAATTCGGTCCCTTTTATTTTGTTTTGTAATTTAAAACAATCTGTCCTCCAAGAGTGTGCTTCGCCAAATATATATATTAGTTTTTTGTATTCTTTGCTCCATTGACACGTGAGTGAGAAAGGACCTCCGAGATAATATACAATTGGAACAGTCTTATTGAAATAGTTTGAAATAAGTGTACTCAGTACTTTTCTTTTTTTGCCATCATGTGTTTTGTTATCTTTACATGCTTCTGTTTTGAATGCGTCTTTAAGCGATTGATCTAATTGGTTAAGCAATGTGGCATTATATACTTCTGATAATTCATTGCAAATATAACTTTGAGACATTTTGGTTTTTTGATCAATCATTTCGACATCACCACTCATTTTATTTTATGTAATTATAAAATAAAATGACTATCAAAAGAAAAAACTTCATACTTTTTGGTATGAAGTTTTTATTCTCATTATATATAATATTATACTTATTTTTTTTGTCCAAATGCATACGATAAAGGTTTAAACTGTGAACTACCAAACATACTTGTTGGCTGTTGAGGAGTACCAAACATACTTGTGGGCTGTTGAGGAGCTCCTATTAGTGACTGTTGAGGAGTACCAAACATACTTGTGGGCTGTTGAGGAGCTCCTATTAGTGACTGTTGAGGAGTCGCGAACATACTTGTTGGATGTTGTGGAGTAGATATTAGCGACTGTGGAGTAGTCGCAAACATACTTGGTGAAAGAGTACCAAATGTAGATGGTTGTTGAGGAGTAGTTGTAGGTGCCCACATAGGTGTTTGTGAAGTAGGTTCTTGATCTAGGGTACTAAATTTTTGTTCTGATAGTCTTTTACATAATTGAATCAATTCATCTGACTTGTAATTTCCCTGATCGTTAATTTTATCAACAAAATATTTTGGAATTTCTTTTAGACCTAATCTTCCACCAACTATTCCCCCAAGTATCGCGGCAGTACCAGTTGTATTTCCTCCCGACCTAATTGCCATGCAGATTGATGAAAGGAAAAAATCGGGAACGCATAAAAAACAATATATCGAAAAAATACAAGACTGTACGGCCGATGATGAAATTGTTTCTCCACCATGTGATAGTTTATCACCGAAAGCTTTTGCTGTTTCGGAACTAATTATCTTAACTATCTGTCTATCGACTAAAATACAAGCTGTCGCATATTCAAGTTTCGATTCTCTAATCATCTTTTTCCTTGTTTCTAGTAGTTCCGGAATAGTCGAAATATATTTTTCTAACCCTGGTTCAATTGATATTATAGATGAAATTAATTGTTTGCAAAAAACACGAGGATGTTTTAGAATATTATATCTTGCATAAGGCTTTACTTTATTTTCAATAGCAAGTCTTGTAACTTCAGCTATTAATACTGAACACGCTCTAGCCTTTGTAGAATTATGTGTACCTACTGCTTGCAATTCAGATACATGCTTACACAAATCCTTTCTATTCATATATAAAGCTCCTAGAGGAACTGATCTTATAATTGATCCGTTTTCTTCTCCTTTTCCTGTTTCTTGCCACGAAACACCATTTGCCATATTCTGAATAGGTTGTACATCCCTATGACCTACAGCACCAGACTTAACAGTGCTGTTTCTATCCCATGAAATTAAACCTGCTAGACCGTACAAAGAGACCAACTTTTTTCTAAAACACTCTACGTTTAACTTTCCTTCCTCAATTGACATTAGCAATTCTCTTGTACACTGAGTATCTTCTGTGTATTGACCATACGAATAAGCTATGGAACTTTCATTCCCTTCAATCTTGCAATAGCTAAGTCTTCCATTCTGCCCAAGATTCTTATCCAGTCCATATAAAGCGAGTGACTTTTTAATTGCTAAATCAATATATTCGCAACAAGTTTCTGAATTCTGACCTTCAACCAATAAACCAATCGAGTTACCAACAGCGTTTCCGATAATGGAACCAGATATGTTCTCTGCCTTTCTTTCAAATCTGCTTTTGAAAAAAGAGTTAGAATTTTCACATACTTGAATCTTTCTTGCGTTTTCAGAAAAGAATGTTGCCAGAAAAGCAGAAAACTCTGCGAATTTTTCGTTATACACACTATCATCAACTTCTTCGATTGGATTCTTATCATAACTTTCCTCAATAGCGTTTCTGATTATAATGAGATTAATTGTGTCAAGTTCAACAACATCAGAAAAAATAACACGGAAAACATCCATCGCATAATTTCTTACATAATTAGAATAAGGCTCATGCAGAAATGGAATAATATACATTATCTTGTCATTTATCTTTTCTCCAAGCCATTTATTCCTGTATGTTTTGTTTGAAAAAATACCTTTTAATAATACGAGGTTGGTCAAAATGTCTCCATCTGTTTTGTCAAGACAATATACTATATTCTTGTCAGATTCATACCGAAGCGCAAGATCTCTAGATGCAATTTCTGTCATCTCACTCAAGATGAGATCGCAATTTGTTTCTCTTTCAGGTGTAGAGCTGTTATTCTGTTTGTTGAACTTGTTTACGATAAAATGAAACATGTTTTGTATTTAACTAATAAAATAGATAGAATATTTCAATTTTACTTTTATTTTAATTTCTTTTATTGATAATTTTATGTATCTAAACACGCATCTTCAAAAATAAAACTGAAATGACAGAGCTAGAAAATAAAATAATGTTAAAGATGACAAAAGAACTATCATCAATTAAACTCAAGCCAAAACAAGAAGAAGCATATTCGGCGCTCGCTAGAGGAGAAAACATATTTCTTACTGGTCCTGCCGGTACAGGAAAATGTTTAGGAGCTGATACTCCTATTATAATGTTTGATGGTTCAATCAAGATGGTTCAGGATGTCAAATCAGGAGAATTAATTATGGGAGATGATTCAACAGTTAGAACTGTGTTGAGTACAGCATCTGGTGAGGATGAAATGTATAAAGTCACGCATCGAAATGGTGATTCTTATGTTGTAAATAGTGCGCATATTCTTACATTTAAGGTATATAAAAATCTTACATGTTCAAAAAATGATTGTTTACTTTCTTGGGGAGATAAAACAGGTAATGTAATGTATAAAAAATTTTATGATTATAGAGATGCGAAAAACGAAGCGGATGCACTTCCGGATTTGGTTGATTTACCTATCTTAGAATGCATACAAAAACATAAAGATCGTAAGTGGCAAAAACATTTTCAAGGTGTTTACACCGGACTTGATTTTCCAGAAAAGCATCTAGAAATTTTACCGTATGTTCTGGGTGAATTGATTACAAAGACTATTTGTCAAGATGTTAGAATAATTAAATTATTGGGTCACATGATGAATAAATATATTCCACACGAATATAAGACAAGTTCTCGTGGTCAACGACTTGATTTGCTTGCTGGAATAATCGATACATCTGGTTGCTTGACAAAAGAATATACTTATGAAATAACACAGTCATCTAAGCAACTAAATGATGATATCTATTTCATCGCTAGATCTTTAGGATTTCATGTCTTTGTAAGAGAAGATAATAGAAGTGGTATTTTATTATATAGAATTTACATATCTGGTGATATACGTGAAATTCCTGTTATAATTGCAAAGAAACCAATTCGTCAGAATAAAAAATATGATCAATTATCTTCTCGTATAAGAATTGATGCAATTGGTAGAGGTATGTATTATGGTTTTGAGATTGATGGTAATCATCGTTTTGTTCTTGGAAATTTTATAATTACTCACAATACAGCTGTTGTTAAAATGTTCATGAAAGCATATCAAAATTCTAGACGTATGGCTGTAACTTCAACAACAGGTACATCAGCGTTATTATTGAATGGTACTACTGTGCATTCATATTTAGGTATAGGATTTGGAAATGGAACTGTAAAGTCGATGGTTGATAAAATTTGTGCTTGGGATTGGTTAAGAAAAAGATGGACTTCGCTAGAATGTTTGTTTATTGATGAGATTAGTATGTTAGATCCAGAAGTATTTGATAAAATAGAAGAAATTGCTCGTATTGTGCGTCGCAATACATCTCCTTTTGGTGGTATTCAAATAGTTCTTTCTGGTGATTTCTTACAATTACCTTGTGTAGGTACTAGCAAATTTTGTTTTGAATCAAAATGCTGGGATAAATGTATAAAGAGAACTGTGTACTTGAATGAAATCATGAGACAAGGGGATAATGTATTTCAAGAGGTGTTAAATAAGGTTCGCGTCGGTGATATTGATGATCAAGTTAAAAAAGTACTCGATTCTCGAATTGGAGCAAAGCTTACTAACGAATTTGGAATCAAGCCAACATGTTTATATTCACAGAACAGTGATGTAAACATAATAAATGATAAAGAATTAGACAAGCTTGCGTTAGATGATAGGCAATTTTATGAGTATAAAATGGATATAGTAGTTTGTAGTGGAGTTACAAACAGATCTGCTACTTTGGAAAAATTCAAAAAGTTTTGCATTGCCCCAGAAATACTTCAGCTCTGTGAAGGAGCACAAGTAATGTTATTGAAGAATTTAGATATTCCTAATGGTCTTGCAAATGGAAGCAGGGGTGTTGTAACTGGTTTTGATGGAGATATGCCACGTGTTCGATTCTTAAATGGACAAGAGCGTGTAATTGAACAGAATATTTGGGAAGTTGAAGAAAATGATAAAAAGATTCTTCGTGCACAACAGGTTCCTCTAAAAGTCGCATATGCTATCTCAATACACAAATCTCAGGGATGTTCACTTGATTATGCAGAAATTGATCTATCTGATGTGTTTGAATATGGTCAAGCGTATGTAGGTTTATCTCGTGTTAAGAGCCTCGAAGGTCTGAGTATTATTGACATTAATTATGATTATATTGATGCGCATCCAAAAGCTGTAGAATATTATGAAAGTTTATAATTGAGTTAATAATTGAGTTAATACCAAAAACGGTATTAACTAAACAATCTTTTTTTGCATAATCATAGTCTGTTGTCCAGAACTGTACCCTAATTTCAATTCATACCCCCAGTTGTCTACATCATCAAATTGAGAATTTACAAATTCACTTAAAAATTTATCTAGAATATGTATACCGCAAGTTGGGTTAAGTTTAATAAATGTTTTTAGTGCATATCCAATATTTCTTCCAAAAGAACTTAATTGAAATTGAAGACATAGATTATATTTCATATAATCAAAAAAATCTTCCTCAAATCTCCAAATATAATAATCACTCATCTCTGTAATAAGATCGGTACCTTTAAAATCGCGGTACATCTGATCAGTTGCATAGATCTCAGCAGACTTTTGTTTTAGAAGTTCAATAATGTCATTTTTAATAATACCAAGCTTATAATTGTAATCTGTCATTTATTTATACTTGTACATTTTTAAACTCTTTTTATCCAGGAGCCTTGATAAAAAGCGCTCATTTTGTTTGTAAAATATCTGGCTCTTTAATTTGTTTTAATCTTATGATTTTACATGAAGTTAAAGCTTCTCTCATCAGATTCTCAAGACCCTTTTGATATGTGGCATCAACATTTTGATCACCCATAAGAAGTTCTATAAAATTTAATGGTGAAATCTTAGTTTGTATGTAATCCATGTAACACTTATTTTCTGCAGGTGGTAAATATTTCGATTCGATCGAAAAAATTTCAAAATAAAAGTAAGGAGACCAGTTTCCTATCACGCCAATACAGTTGGACATACAGATAAAATTATAATTACCCGCTATTTTGAGAACAGAATAAGGTAATATGATCTGTGAGTAATCTTTAGTGTATTTATAGTCTCTTGTTATACAATCTACTATACAGTATACATTTGTCCATGATACGCATAAATTTTTATATACAATGCTTGGTAGAGAATTAGAAAAAGTAATCATACTTGAATAGAGTCCAACAGATAATTGTCTGATCGTTTCATTTGTCCACTTATCATTGACTTCATCTGGTTCAATTAAGTATTCGACAAAAAAATAGATACCTACAGCTATACAACCTGTCGAAATTGTTGATATAATTATATCTAGAACTGTTAATTTCATTTATTCATTGTTAATGAAATTATAAATAATCATGATTCTATTTGTTGTTTCATTTGCTCGTAACCGCTTGAGAACATATTTAGCTTAGCAGATGAACTGACATTAAATTCAAATATCTTTATATTTATTACATTATTCTCTATATTTATAATTTTACATTTATCAGAAGCTAAACGTATCTTATGATTTATTGCCTGTATGATAGGAACATACATAAGTTTGTAAATAAAATCAAGAGTGTTTACATCAGTATCATTACTAAAACTATCACATCCAGCACTGAGAACAACTCCTAATATCTTTTCACCCATTTTTTCACCTATGTCGATTGCAAAATTATCAGATACTGCTCCGTCAACATACAAACAACTACCGTATCTATAGTTTTCAAAAACAAGAGGTAAATTGGAAGACATATGCATAGCTGTGATACATGGTAGATGTGGATGTGTCTCATAAGATAAATATTCTGTTCTATTTTCTGTCAAATTATGAGTAACACATACAAGAGTTTTATCCATTTTATCTTTTAGATCTTTTAGTGTTGGAAGATATCCAATCTTAGCAATACTCATTTTTTCTAATTGTTCTTGTATATTAGAAAATGATGTCGCTCCTCTGCCTTGTATCATTGCGACAATATTAAAATGTTGCATTTTTTCCATTATTTGATTAGTGCATATGTAAACCATAATTTCTATTGGAGTATAACCAATTGCTAACAAGTATCCAATCATTGATCCAGATGATGTTCCAACGTACGTTTTTACATTTTGAAGCAAAAAATTATCAAATGCATATTGAACAGCACCTAGAGTTAGAAAAGCTCTAGATGAAGCACCTGATAACACTAGAGTGTCGTAATAAACAGGAAGTACTTTAACAGGTTCCTTTGAAGGAGACGAATCTTCCAACACTTTTGAATCAGAATCCATTTTATTTCTAAATTGCCCTAGTATTCTTTAAGGCAAGTTTGTTAAATCCATACCTTTTTTTGGTATATAGTATGGATTTAAAGTATCAATTTCTTACACGTCTAACACTTTTTTTAGTAAAAGAATGCATATAATAGCGAGAGCAATTATTGCAATTATATAGATAGTTTTGTCTGTATTATAAAACTTTGAACAAATTGGACAGTTTGTAATGTGTTCAGCTACATCTAAACAACTAGGAGATCCAGGAGGCATATTAAAAGTTTTTAGACTTTCTTGTTGTCCAACGGGAGTACCATATTGTTCTTGACGAGGTGCTTGTGCTACAGAATAATTAGGTTGATGAGATTGGTTCATACCTGCATGGTTAGAAACAACATGGTTTTGTCTAATATATTTACGAAACTTATCAGATTGTTCAGGTGGTAATATGGATGTAGTAGGTGCAAAAGTAGAACCACCTCTTTCAACATCTTCAAGTTCTGGAAGCATATCAAGTGGTGTAACATTTGGAGAGTTAGTAGCGTATCTCATTTTATATTACGACCATACAAAAATAAAATCATAAAAATATAACATCGTCTGTACTTACATCTTTACCATTAACTATTAACTCGTATGCTTTAAAAAGATACGGATCTTTTTGATCATTAACTATTGTTCCAAGTATAGTTTGAAAATCTGAACTATTCGATTTCTCTTCTGATTTATTTGCGTTCTCATCATTTTTTTTTATTTTTTTTGGTTTGAAAATTACTTTGACTCCTTTATCTAGCAAATTTTTGTATTTTTTGGTTTTCTTTAGAGCTTTAAACTGATCGTAATTACCTGATACTGTAACTTTAAGAGTGTCTTCTGTTATTGGTACTTCATAAGTATCAACGTCTTCAACGTCCATATATACTATTTTCTTTCTCGGAAGCTGTAAATCAATCTCTTCACGAATATATTTTCTATCCTCGAAAGTTAAATATGCAATAATATTCTTTTCACTTTCACCGAATGCATGTTGCATAGCAGAACCTGTATAGTAAATATTTTCTTGTGGAATTTGTCTAGAATGAATGTGTCCAGAAACAACATTTGGATGAGATACTGGCCATTTGTCTCCTTCAACAGAAATAATAGCACCCATCTTACATCCGGCAAATTCTTGATGTGCAAATATACAACTTGCATCAGTCCAATCACAATCTAAAGTGTTTAGAGCTTCTTGAAATCTACCAGGTGGAACATAAGGAAGAAAAACAAATTTCTCTCCTTTTATTGTTTCGGTTAAGACTTTATCAACAATCACAGTATTAGCCCATTCTTTCATACCAGAAAGCCAATGGTTGTCATTCAAAAAAACTTGATTGTTTATCATATCATGATTTCCTACTAAAACATACGTTTTTGCAATAAGACGAAGTTTATCAATCATTTGATATGCTTTATTCAGGGCAATAGTGTGAAGACGTTCATGAGTATGAAGAACATCACCAAGAACTATTATCAAATCGGGAGATCTTTCTGTCGCCAAATGAATCAGTCTTTCAATCAAAAGATCTGTTTCAGGTATATTTGCTACCTGAATATGAGGATCACCAATACAGATAGTAGTCACCGGAGGCATTTTATCTATAACTATATTCTAGTTATAGATTTCAAAATTAAAATTGCGTATTCAAAGAATAGGAGGAGCAGCTGAGGATTTATTTTTCCTCTTGAGGATGATCTTTTTCGTTTTGAAACTTTCGAATCATCTTGTTCAGGGAGGAAGGACTTTGTTCGTTCAACAATTCAATCACCTTTTTAAGAGAAATTCTATTTTGCTTGCGATCTTGCTCATGAAACGAATGACACTTTTTCATAACATTATATTCTTCAACCGCTACTGTCACCCACTTTTTCTTTATGTATCGGTCTACATAAGATTTGTAGATATTCTGAGCAATAGAATAAAGAACCTCTTCATATTCTTCAAACTTAGGACCCATATGAGGATAAAGATTATATAGATAGTTTGTAAGATGACTGTTCAAACGTACCTGAATATAACGAAACTTGATACTTGGCTCATTTCCTCTCACTTTAAACAATTCAACATATTGTTCGTGAAGTATCTTGTATTGCTTATTGTTAGGTGCAAAAATGATAACACCTTGCTTTTCACGTATATTTATATTTCTAACATAGTCAACCATATCTTCAGAGTTATCAAATGTATGTTCTTTTGGATGCGGAATATGAACATTTTCATCCATAGACAACTCCCCATCAACAAATGTTCCAACATGTAAAAGTGTAGGTCTGCTAGGAGCGTCGCAAACAATTCGGTTTTCATCATTATTCAATACCAAGAACATGTATTGTTTCGAAGTGTCGAGGATTGTCTGGAAACGCTCTAGCAAACATTCTCCATTCTCGGGAAGACTATCACGTAAGACATCATTATTTTTTACTTCGGCATCAAGAGCTTTCTTAAAAGCTGTACCAAAAGATTCTTTTGAGGCCCATTTACTGCGAAAAGCGTTTAGCTTTCGATGAGTACAAGTAAACCATTTTTTATAGTAAAACATTCTAATTAATGTACCCTCATAAGAGTCGAAAATTCTGCAATCTTGCATTTTTGAAGAAATATTTGTTTCGATCTCATTAGATTGATCATCAGAATATTCAATTGTGTAAGGAAAAGCACGCATTACTATATTTTGATCATTAAAAACAACACCTCTACACTGGCTAAGTAGAGGTTCATCCTCTGGACCGCATTGAACATAACAAAAAAGTTGTAGACCATATGCTTCATCGCTATCAGTCATGCTAACACGACTGCCTAATCCTTCAACTGCTGAACGGGTAAACTTTGGTGCAATTTCCTTCATAGAAGCCAACGTGATAACGTTCTCGGATTCGGCGGAACTCATGATTTTTCTTATTAAGAAAGAACTTCTTAAACCATTTCAGTTTTATTTTTGCGGTTTGTTTTTTTAATCGTCTGGTTGTAACATAAATAATGTTAACATATCAGATTCTTCTGTTTCAAGTACCATAGGAATATTATGTTTACTACATTTATTTAATAAATGTATTAGACTTTCAAATCCAGATTTCCATATACTCCCTTCTCCAAGACATGCATGTAAATCTTTTTTAGAACCTAAATGAGCTAGACTGTCGTTTAAATGCAAAAGATGAAATTTGTCTATACCAAGCAAACGTTCAAAGTCAGAGAACATTCTGTCTACTTCTGTAACCTTTTTAATATCATAATCGCCCTGCCCCCATATGTGAGCTGTATCTACGCAAACTTTTACATGTGGTTTGATTTCTGGTTCTAGAAGATCCATTATACTTTTTATTTCCTCAAAACTGCGACATAATTTGTTTCCTTCTCCAGCACAGTTTTCAAGTAAAAGAATCGAATTTTCTGGAAATATAATTTTATTTAGAGTTTTTGCAACTGCTTGATGACCTTCTTTTCTATCCGGATAAGATCCAGGATGAATAACAATACCTGAACGTTTACAACATAATTTCGATACAATATCTAATTCGTATTCCAAAGCACGAATCATACCATGAACCTTTCTATCTACATCCAAATTACCATTCCATACAAGACATCCTTTTGTTGCCTGACCAGCTAAATTAGCACAAAAAGGATAATGAGTAAAAACATTCATTGGAAATTTACGAAGTAGTATATTTGATTTTTCAATATCCTCTTTCTTTATTTTTTCACGTTTCCAAGCTTGTTTTGAGTCTCCCATGAAAAATTGAATCGTATGCATTCCAAGTTTTATTCCGCGATGAAGAGTTTGTTCTATAGTTTCATAGAAATATGAGTGAGATCCAGCGTCCCAGTGCATGTAATAGACTTCCGTCATTTGATATTTGTTTTAATTTGTAAAAACAAATATTCATTTTTTATTTTAACTAACTTACATTCCTGAGAATTGCTCCTATAAGTTCAGATTGACTAGATCAAAAATCTAACATCTAAAAATATTTTTAATATTTTTTTTTGACCTCAAAATAATGACTATTGGTATTTAAAGTAGACCATTGTTCATCTAAAAATGGTAAAGAAACATCAACCTGTTATAGTGGTCAAAGTTCCTTTAAAGAGGTCTCCTGTTGATAGACCTCAAATTTTTCCCAGATTACCCAGGCTTTATCTGGAATTAATAGAGAATAAGGCTAAAATTAAGCAAGATTTAATTAATAAAGAACATTCCCCAAAAATTTCTATAAATGATGATCAACTAAAAGATTACAATAATAGCAAAAAATACTATCGCAAAGAAAGAAAATTAACACCTCCAGACACCGATGATGATTCAGATGAATCAATGACTCCTGTCTCATCCAAAAATACAAAGAAAGATAGTAAAGATTTCGAAAAGAGAATGGATTTTTTGCTAAGCGATGAAAGTGACGATGAAAGCGATGGCAAAAAGAAACCAGAATCGGAGTCTTCTTCTGATAGTGAACGTTCTATTGTAGAGAAAAAAGATGATAAATACAAGGATAAATACAAGGATAAATACAAGGATAAATATGAAGATAAGGATAAAGATAAGGATAAAGATAAGGATAAAGATAAAGATAAAGACAAAGATGATTCATCATCTGGTGACTCCGATGATTTATCTGTAAGATTAAAAGAGATATTAAATGATGATGATTGTAGCGAAGTTAGTTTTGATAAAGATTCTGAACGTTCTTCAAAAAAGAATAAGGATAAATATAGCAGGCATCGAGACTCCAGAGGTCATAGTATACCTATCACAAATAATTATGGTTCGGCTCCTACTTTATCTGAACTTGAAAAACAGGGAGGATATATTCCAAGAAAGGAACTTAGAGATATTAACCATACCACAATGAATGAACAGAAAGAAGAAGATGCAAAACGTGAACTTCTCTTTAAGTTTGATCTTCTTCGCAAATCCTATCCAACATCTATTATTCCAGAATATACAATACATACTGATATTAGGACAATGCAAAAATCTTATGGTGATAGCGTTAGAAGACTTTCTCTCGATTCATCGGTAGAGAATTATAAAACATATATAGTTTATGGTTTTATGGGGTGTGAGTTTGTTTTTGGAAACTTTTTAGGTTTTGATATGCAAGGTTTTACTCAGCAACAAATTTTGTCTATGAATTCATATGAAAAATTATTGATCGAATTAGGTGAGAAAAGTTATGTTCCTACTGGAAGTAAGTGGCCTGTTGAATTACGACTTCTCTTTATGATTATCATGAATGCAGCATTCTTTGTAATTTCTAAAATGATTATGAAGAAAACGGGAGCAAATCTTTTGGGAATGGTAAATAGTATGAACGCATCCCCCACACAAACACAAACAACTACACAACGTAAGAGGAGAATGAAAGGACCTAATATTGATCTTCCAGACCTTGATCCGACAGACTAAAGATTTGAAAATGAAAAATTTATACTTTAGGAAAATAAAACGCAAAAGAACTGGAATGTTAACAATACAAATAGCGTCTGATCTACACATTGAGTATAAAAATGATCTTATTCCAGACCCATTAGACTATATTACTCCTTCAACTGATGTACTTGTTCTTGCCGGTGATATTGGTTCTTTTTACAAAATTGAGCAACTAATAGGTTTTTTAGAATCCTTATGTTCCTATTTTCAAGTTGTAATATATGTGCCTGGAAATCATGAATGGTACACTGTTCCAGGTAGAGAACCTCTTAGTTGGGAAACTCTCAAAAAAAGAATGAATCATCTCCAAAATAAAATACCAAACCTTAAAATACTTAACAGTTCAAGTATTATTATTGGAGATATTTGTTTTGCTGGTTGCACTCTATGGAGTAAGCCAGATGGACAAATACCATCATTTATAGTTAGAATTCACGAAGTTAAAACAAAAGAATATAATTCAAAACATATGGAAGAATTGGAATATTTAAAGAATATGATGTTATTTTGTCAGAAAAATAGTTATAAATTAGTAGTTATAACTCATTATCCACCAACAAAAAAAGTACTAGAAGGAGCGTGTGCAAAGAAAAGAAAATTCCATTCTATATATGCAAGCGATTTGGATTATTTACTAAATGTTTCTCTAGTACAATTGTGGATATGTGGGCACGTTCATAAGAATTTTGATTTTATATCTGATCTAGGTTGTAGAGTTGTTGGAAACCAAAAAGGAAAAGAAAAAGATAGAATTTTAGATTATAAATCTAATTTTCTTATTACTATTTAAATTTTGTATTAAAATTATTTATGATACAAAATGAATTAAAATAAAAATGTCGCGTACAAATAAAAATGTCCATTCATCCAAAAGTTCAATGCGGTATGTCGGATGACGAAGCGAAAAAATATTGCAAAAATCCAAGATCAATGTACAATAAAAATGATATTGTACAATTGGCAAGTAGATGTGGTATTAAGGATACATCAGGAACTCGTGAAAAACTTTGCGAACAAATTGCAAAATCAATTAGCACTGGTGAATTTAAACCTAGTAGTATATCTCCGACACCATATCTTGAACCTGATTGTCAAGCAAAAGCAGGAAGGTGCTCTTCATATAATAAATCGGAAATTAGAGCTCTTGCAGAAAAATGTAAAGTTTCTCCAGAGGGTACTAAGGATGAAGTTTGTGCCAGGATAGCACGGGCTATTCTTACTTTACCAGGTGGATCACCTAGCCCTAGCCCTAGCCCTAGCCGTAGTCCTAGCCCTAGCCGTAGTCCTAGCCCTAGTCCTACGCCTAATTCTGGATCTCCCCCTTGCGTGCTTAAACAAATAACATCTGCTGATTTACAAAAAAGATATTCACAAAAAGAGTTATATGAATTGTGTGTTAAGAATGGTATGGCATGTAAGCCTAGCTGGAAAAAGCCTAGACTAGCAGAGGCGTTAGTTACATGTGCAGGCCCGGCGCCACCAAATCCAATATGTCTTGATAATATGCATAATCTTCCGTCTGTACAAGATTTAATGCAGTATCCTAAAAGTATGCTTATAAAATTATGTGACGCTAAAGGTATAAAACATCGATCATCCGACAGTATAAGAGTTCTTGCTGAAGCTTTACACGCATGCACTTGTCCTGTATATGAACCTGTTGACACACCTGGTTCACCCACACCTGGTTCACCCACACCTGGTTCACCCACACCTGGTACACCTGATTCACATACACCTGATATACCTATTGATGCTCCGAGTCTTGGTGATATATACAAATCACCAGTTCCATCATCTAGGTATACAAGAGATTGTTATGATGGTTTAACATACGAAAAATTAAATAAGCTTACAATAGCTCAACTAAAAGACAGATATTTTGGACGTAATAAAATAGATATTAACACACGCGACTGGACAAAAGGTCAATTTATAAATTATCTTTGTGCTCTTGGACAAAATCACTATTGCAAACCACCTACTTGGGAATGCGAAGATGGTTATTTTTGCGACGTCAGTACATATCCAAATCCTGGTGTATGTGTTAAGCCTGAATTTGCCAACGAACAATTAGGTAGATTAAAAGGAGGTGTTAAAAGATTTGAAGAAATTACATTGAATGGACAAAAATATTTCGGTAGTCCTGCTGTCATAAAAAACTTTAGGGATGGACTAAAAGATATTAGTTCCCGTAATCCACTCCAAAGTGATATCGCATCATTTCTTCGTAGCCCACCAAATACTAGTCGAACTGATCGCATAACAGATGATGATGATTATTATGAATTGCCTCGAAGTAGACCAAGACCAAGTGTTTCTCGATCGGCACCTCGTCCTCAACCTCCAAGTGAATCACCACCTGAAGAGCAACCTCGTGCGCCATCTCCACATCTTGGAGGTATTCTACGTCGCCCTCCTCAACCTCCAAGTGAATCACCACCTGTAGAGCAACCTCGTGCGCCATTTCCACCGCGTAAAGGTATTCTACGTCGCCCTCAACCTCCGCCAGGTAGCCCAAAGACAACTGTTAAAGGTTTACCGCCTCGTCAGCCTCCAAGTGAATATCCACCTGATGACTTTGTTCAAGGCGACCCATCTGGTCCACAACCTTATCGAGCTCCATCACTTCAACCAGGTAGCCCACCACCTCGTCAACCTTATAGTGCTCCTTCGACTCAACGTAGCCCGCCAGGTAGCCCGCCTCGTCAACCTTATAGTGCTCCTTCGACTCAACGTAGCCCGCCAGGTAGCCCAATCGCAACTGTTAAACGTTTACCGCCTCGTCAACCTTATAGTGAATCTCCACCTGATGACTACCCATCTCGTCC